>Ga0180437_10004964_pt1 | contig 18547 bp, 12 predicted proteins | sample SS_ome_4_FD_132410 | JGI IMG/M metagenome (GOLD analysis project Ga0180437, IMG submission 132410) | Hypersaline lake sediment archaeal communities from the Salton Sea, California, USA - SS_3_D_1 metaG | ecosystem: Environmental > Aquatic > Non-marine Saline and Alkaline > Hypersaline >... | reverse complement strand
GCTGTAGCCGTTACATCTTAATAGTACCACCCATCACACCACGCCACAACTGTCTCTGCTGTCACCTCCAACACCTTTTCATTCTACCTCCACTGAAATCTCGTCCCTGATTCTGCGCTGCTGACCGCAAGCCAAAGCGCGCTTGACACGGGCGGCGCGGAGAGAATAGACTGCTTAGGCGCGGATGGGTTCTCGTTTGGGGCATTCTTAGAGGTTCTGGCAAAATGAACGACTATTAGCGTGGCATGTGCATCTTGCCCATGAAATCACCGGCGAGACGCCCGTGCTACCCTTTTTGTTGGGCATTCTTATTCGTGTGGCAACGGTTCGTCATCAAATCCGGAAAGGAGAGAGTCCGATGTTGAATGCAAAGAGCATACTGCTGGTGGTGGCGGTGCTGGCTTTCGGTCTGCAGTTCTGCGGTTGCGCGACTTCGTTGGCGCAGAAGATCCGAAGGTCGGTGCCGGAGGCCAGAATCATACCGAAACCGGTCAAGATGGAGACTCTGGGCGGGTTCTTCACATTGAGCGACGAGACGGTTGTCCTGGTAGACGAGGATGCGGGAGAAACCAGGGCCCTCGGGGAATATGCCTCGGAATATCTCGGAGAAGCCGCCGGGTTGACGCTCGATCTCGGCACGGCGACATCGTCCGTACCACCTGAAGGAGCGATCTTGCTGACTACCCGGCTCGCTAAACCCGATCTCGGACCGGAAGGTTACGAGCTCATGGTCACACCGGCGTCAATCACCGTACGTGCTCCTGAGCTTAACGGCCTTTTCTACGGAATTCAGACGCTGGTGCAACTGATACCGGCTGACACGACGGACAATCGAGTTCCGTGCGTTAGAATCGAGGACTCGCCCCGGTTCAAATGGCGCGGTATGCACCTGGACGTTGGCCGCCATTTCTTCGACAAGGAGTTTGTCAAACGTTATATCGACCTGATCGCGCTGCACAAGATGAACACGTTCCATATCCACCTCACGGATGACCAGGGTTGGCGGATCGAGATCAAGAAGTATCCCCGGCTGACAGAGATCGGGTCGCAACGGAAAGAGTCGCCCATGAAAGGTAACCGGAAGAAAGGCGACGGTGCGCCGTACGGCGGGTTCTTCACCCAGGACGACATTCGCGAGATTGTCGAGTACGCCCGCCAGCGGTACATCACGGTCGTGCCCGAGATAGAGATGCCCGGCCACTCGTTGGGCGCGCTGGCTGCTTACCCAGAACTGTCGTGTACGGGCGGTCCGCACGAGGTCATGACGAGATGGGGCGTTTTCGAGGACGTCTACTGTGCCGGCAACGACAAGGTGTTTGAGTTCATGGAAGACGTGCTGACAGAAGTGATGGAACTGTTCCCGGGCGAGTACATCCACATCGGCGGGGATGAATGTCCGAAGGCTAGGTGGGAGAAATGTCCTAAATGTCAGGCCCGGATCGAGAAAGAGGGTCTCAAGAACGAGCACGAGTTGCAGAGCTACTTCATAAAAAGAATCGAGAAGTTTCTGAATTCAAAAGGCCGGCGGCTGATCGGTTGGGACGAGATACTGGAAGGCGGGCTGGCGCCGAACGCGTCGGTCATGTCGTGGCGCGGCACGGAAGGAGGTATCGCCGCGGCGAGGTCCGGTCACGACGTGGTGATGTCTCCCACCTCGCACTGTTATTTCGACTACTACCAGTCGAAGAACAGGAAAGAGGAACCGGAGGCGATCGGCGGGTTCCTGCCGCTCGACGTGGTGTACTCTTTCGAGCCGGTGCCGGCCGAACTGGCGCCGGAACAGCGGAAGCACGTGATCGGCGCGCAGGGGAACGTATGGACGGAGTACATCCACACTCCGTCGGATGTGGAGTACCTGGCGCTTCCTCGTATGTGCGCTCTTGCCGAGGTCGTCTGGACACCGGCTGAACTGAAGGATTGGGACGATTTCAGGGACCGGCTCGACCATTTCACCAAGCGGCTCGATGCCACGGGCGTGAACTACCGCAAACCGGAGTAAGGGGTAGTCTCCGAGTTTTGCATAACCAGTGAGAGCAAGTTGACAGGAAGCAAACACGATATTCGTTCGGTAGCGAGCAACTTCCGCATAGACGGGAGTTTTGTCGAAGGCGTACCGTACGGAAGCGGCCACATCAACGATACTTATGTGGTCGTGTACGACCAGAACGGCACGCGTGTCCGATACATCGTGCAGCGTATCAACCACAATGTGTTCAAGAACCCGGCCGCCCTTCAGGAGAACGTTGAACGCGTAACGCGCCATATGTTCAACAAGCTCGTGGAAGAGGGAGTGAAAGACGTCAGCCGGCGGACGTTAACGCTGATACCGGCGCTGGACGATAAGTCGTATTTCATTGACCCGGACGGCAACTTCTGGCGGACGTACGTTTTCATTGAAGGTGCATCGACGTACGATCAGATTGAGACGACAAGACAGGCTTACGAGGCGGCGAAGGTCTATGGCCGGTTCCAGGAACTGGTTTGCGACCTGCCCGGTCCGCGTCTTTTCGAGACCATACCCGGTTTTCACGACACCCGCAGCCGTTTTGACGCGTTCCGGAAGGCCGCCGATGAGGATTCCCATGGCCGGGCGGCTGGGGTTATGGCGGAGATCGATTATGCTTTGGGAAGTGAATGGATCGTGGACGTGCTGCTGGACCTGCAGAAGAGCGGCGACATACCTGAGCGGATCACGCATAACGATACCAAGTTGAACAACGTCATGATCGACGACGAAACGGCCGAGGGACTCTGCGTGATCGACCTGGACACGGTCATGCCGGGACTGGCGTTGTACGATTTTGGCGACATGGTAAGGAGCGGCGCGAGGTCCGCCCCGGAAGATGAGCCCGACCTGGGGAAGGTCGTCATGCGGATGGACATGTTAGAGGCGCTAGCGCGCGGTTACCTGGCGTCAGCCGGGGCCATGTTGAACGATGCAGAGAAGGATCACCTGGTCTTTTCCGCAACGCTGATAACGTTTGAGCAGGGTTTGCGGTTCCTGACCGACTGCCTGCAAGGCGATGTCTATTACAAGACGCATCGCGAGGGTCACAATCTCGACCGGTGCCGTGTCCAGTTCAGAATGGTCGAATCGATGGCGGAACAAGACGACGAGATGCGCCGCATGGTGGACGAGATCAGGACGGGGCTATGACGGTCCATGGCGCACGTATAATGTTGCGGAGGCACTTAACGAGGAGTGTACGGTATGTTGCTCGAATGGGTTGACTGGGGGTATATCGTAGGGTTTTTCGTAATCGCGCTGGTCGTTGGCGTATGGGTGTCGAAGACAGCCGGAAAAAGCTCGTCCGAGTTCTTCCTGTCCGGGCGGACGATGCCGTGGTGGCTGCTGGGTTTCTCGATGGTCGCCACGACGTTTTCGACCGACACACCCAACCTCGTGACCGACATTGTGCGACAGAAAGGCGTTTCCGGCAACTGGCTGTGGTGGGCGTTTCTGCTGACCGGCATGCTCACGGTGTTCATCTACGCGAAACTGTGGCGCCGGTCAAAGGTCCTGACGGATATCGAGTTCTATGAGATCAGGTACAGCGGCAAGACCGCCGCATTTCTGCGCGGTTTCCGTGCATTGTACCTCGGGATTTTCTTCAACATCATGGTAATGGCGGCGGTTTCGCTTGCCGCGATCAAGATCGGCAACGTCATGCTCGGTTTCACACCGCTGCAGTCGATTCTCGTCGCGTCACTCGTCACGGTGGTTTTCAGCGCCCTGGGCGGTCTCAAAGGTGTGCTTCTGACCGACTTTCTGCTATTCATCGCGGCGATGGTGGGTGCCATCGCGGCGGCGGTCGTGGCTGTCCATCATCCGGATGTCGGTGGACTGAAAAACCTGTTCAGCCATCCGAACGTAGCCGGTAAGCTCAGCCTGATTCCCAGGTTCGATTTCAGCAGCGAGGAGAGTACCGGACTGCTCGTGTCGGTGTTCATAATACCGATCGCGGTCCAGTGGTGGAGCGTCTGGTACCCCGGGTCGGAGCCGGGCGGGGGCGGTTACCTGGCCCAGCGAATGCTCGCTGCCAAAGACGAGAAGCACGCTACCGGCGCGACGCTGTTTTTCAACGCGGCACATTACGCTGTACGTCCGTGGCCGTGGATCCTTGTGGCGCTGTGTTCGCTGATAGTGTTTCCGGACCTTGCATCGCTCGAAGCCAAGTTCCCGCATGCAGCGATCGGCCACGACCTGGCGTATCCCGCCATGCTGACATTCCTCCCGCACGGTTTGCTGGGGCTGGTGCTGGCGTCTCTGATCGCAGCGTACATGTCCACAATATCGACTCATCTGAACTGGGGATCGTCGTACGTGGTGAACGACTTCTACAAGCGATTCATCCGGCCGGACGCCCCGGAAAGGGAACTGGTTCTGGTAGGCCGGATCTCGACGGTGCTTATGATGGTTGTGGCGGCGGGCCTCGCGCTGTGGCTGACGAACGCGCTCCAGGCGTTCCACATACTGCTGCAAATCGGAGCGGGGACCGGGCTGCTGTTTATACTGCGCTGGTTCTGGTGGCGGGTCAACGCCGCGAGCGAGCTCGTCGCTATGGTCGTTTCGTTCACGATAGCGGTCTATTTCCAGTTCGTACACGGCAGGATTGCACCGGATTCCCCACTTGAGGATTGGCAGAAGCTCTGCATCGGTGTGGCTATAACGTCCGTATGCTGGATATCGACGGCGCTGCTCACCAAACCGGCCGACGATAAGACGCTGCGCAGTTTCTGCAGGCTCGTCAACGCAGGCGGGCCCGGTTGGAGAAAGGTCTTCGAGAAAGCCAGGGCCGAAGGCGACCCGATCCAGCCGGCCGATAAGGCCGAAAGCCTCCCGCTGGGCATACTGTGCATGGTGGTCGGCTGTCTGGCGGTTTACGGCGCGCTGTTCGCCACGGGGTTCTGGCTGTATGCCAACTACACCCCGGCCATAATCCTGACGGTCGTGGCCGGCGCGTCCGCGTTCTTCCTGTTCAAGCTTTGGGACAAGGTGAACGTGTATTGACCGGGCCGATAATGTCAGGGATGGAATGGGACTGGAAATGTGGAGGTAACTATATGAACACACGCAATTTTGTCGGACTGTCACGTCGTGGCTTCGTAAGAGGTGTAGGATTGGGTGCTGCGTCGCTCGCATTGCCGCGTGGACTGTGGGCGAACGGAGCCCTGGGTAGACGCCCGAACATCATTCTAATCATGGCGGACGATGTTTCGGCGAAAGAGTTCAGCTGTTACGGAAACGACAGATGCAGGACGCCTGCGCTGGACAACCTGGCGGAAACAGGCGTCCAGTTCAGAACGTGCTGGGCCACGCCGCTCTGCAGCCCGTCCCGGGCCGAGATCATGACCGGCCGTTATGCTTTCCGAACGGGTTGGTACCATAACAACCTCAGGAGCGGGAATCTCGCGCAAGGCAACGAGACCTTTGCCGAACTGCTGAAAAAAGGCGGGTACAGGACCGCCATCTGCGGCAAGTGGCAGCTTGAAGGTTCTTACGAAGAGCACGGTTTTGATGAACATTGCATGTGGATTGGCATGAAAAACGCTCTTCCGCCCGATTGGCCATACGACGGGCCGGTGGAAACGGAAGGAATGCTCCTGCCGGGACGGCTTGCCCGGTACTGGCATCCGGCGATCAATCGCAATGGGGCACTGGTGCCGACGACCGACAAGGACTATGGCCCGGATGTTTTTGTAGACTTCATCCTGGATTTCGCCGGGCGGCATCGGGAGGTACCGTTCCTGGTGTACTACCCCATGTGCCTGCCGCACGGATCCTGGGATTTCGAGGCCGGGCGGCCGGGGTATCTGCCGGTTCCGGAGCTCGACAAGAACGGCCGGAAGACCGGTCGCAAGGTCGCCGGGTCGTTGAGGTCGAACGTGGAGTACGTCGATGCGCTGATCGGCCGCATCGCAAGAGGCCTGGAGGAGCTTGGGCTCCGTGAGAACACGGTTTTGCTCTTCACCGGTGACAACGGGACCGCCGGCTACGGCAAGAACAAGACGGCGATGGAGCGAGGTCCTCGTGTGCCCATGATCGTCAACTGTCCGGGCTTGGTCAAACCGCAGGGCGCTGTGGACGCGCTGACTGACTTCTCCGACATACTCCCCACATTGTGCGAACTCGGTGGAGTCGCGCTGTCTCCGGACTATGTCGTTGACGGGAAGAGCTTCGTTCCTACGCTTCGAGGCGAACCGGGCAAGGATCGCGAATGGATCTTCAGCTTCCTTGCGGATCGGCGATTCCTGCGCGACGAACGGTGGCTGTTGGACGGAGACGGCCGCCTGTACGATTGTGGGAACAGCCGCGACGAGACGGGGTACAAGGACGTCACGGTTTCCATTGATCCTGAAGTGGCGGCCGCGAGACAGAGATTCGCGAGAATCCTCGAGAAAACACCTCTTCCTCCGCAGAAACTGGTCGACCAGGCACGGCGCGAAGGTAGATCCGGTATCCCGGCGGCGTTGGGTGCTCACTAGCCGATTGGCGCAGTACCGTGATTTATGCGGCCATATCCTATAGCCGGCGACTTTCCGGTTGACGGCTCTTGCCTCGGGGTATACTCTGGTAGTAGTGTGCCCCCCAGGAAAATGGGGACTGACACAAGCCCGGCCTTCGTAGCCAAAGGCTACTTTGGCGGAGTAGGCCGCAGTGAGGCCGGAGACGTGTCTGTACCCTTTTTCTAAGCGCGAGTGAGATAGAAATTCGTGCTCTGCGGGGCTGTTGAAAAAGTGCACTTTGCTGTCATCCTGAGCGTAAGCGAAGGATCTGCTTTTCCCAAAAGGTTGAAGAATCGAGGTTCTTGGCTTCGCTCACAATGACGTCCAATCCCCTACAGGGAGTTTTTCAACAGCCCCTCTGCCCCCTAATTATCCCGAATTACCAAGCTCCAGCGCAGCTGGATTCCCGCCGTCGCGGGAATGACGGGGAGAGGCCAGAAATCTGGGCCGCAGGAACCGACGGTGCCAAACTTCGCGGTTCAGAACTGTACGGACAAGAAACAAGGTGGAAATGCTGTCGGGAGGCGGCAGATAACGCTTGACGAATCGCGGTAATAATGATACTATATTGTGGGGGTGAGTATTAGAGGGTTTTTGTATAGAACCTGAGGGGGATCCAGCCGAAGAGTTTTTAGGGGAGGTGATGCTCAATCCCGAAGCGATGCAGGAGATGACGTGTTGTCCGAGGGGGAACCACACGGTGTTTTCTGAGAGAGGAGAGGTGCACCATGAGGAAAGAAAAAGGGTTTACTCTAATTGAACTTCTGGTGGTCATAGCGATCATCGGGATACTGGCGGCTATACTGCTGCCGGCGCTCGCGCGAGCACGCGAAGCCGCCCGGCGGGCGAGCTGTGCGAACAACTTGAAGCAGTACGGATTGGTCCTGAAGATGTACGCGAACGAGTGGGACGGCAAGTTCCCTCCGATGAACGGCTATGGTCCGGCCGGCGAGGACAGCGCTTGCGACGTAGGTGACTTCGATCTGGCTCCTCGTATGGCAGCCATCTATCCGGAGTACCTGACGGACATGAATATAGTGATCTGTCCGTCCGACGCGCAAACGCCGTCATTCTGGGAAATTGACGATGACCGCATCGCCTCAAATCCCGGTTGCCGTCCGTACTATGGCCAGATCGGAAACGTGGACCCGAGCTATGCATACATGGGCTGGATGCTCGACAGGTGTGAGCGTGATAATCCCCTCATGCAAATGCCTGGCTATGGCATTGATGTCACCCCGCAGTTCATGGCGTGGGTAAACGGCGTGACGCAGTATCTGATCGGCCTTGCCGGTCCGGAGGTGCTTGATCAGGATATACCGGTGGATCCCAGCCTGCAGGCCATCGATCCGCAATTGGGTGGCACCGTTTACCGGTTGCGGGAGGGAATCGAACGGTTCCTGATAACCGACATCAACAACCCGGCGGGCAGCGCAAAAGCCCAGAGTGAGATCTTCATAATGAGCGACGCGATCTCCATGGGCCAGAGCATATACATCTTCAACCATATACCCGGTGGGGGCAACATCCTGTTCATGGATGGTCATGTCGAGTTCGTGAAATACCCGGGCAAAGCGCCAATGAACGAGATAATGGCGGCATTCGGCAGCCTGTTTACGTAGTGTGCGGTTGAATTGGCTGTTGTTCTGCCAGCGTCAACGGAATAGGGCGCAGGGAGTTGTTTGAAAGGGCCTCCTTGCGCCCTGCTTTTTTAAGACAGACAAGATCCCCACTTCACCTTCTGTCACTTTCCCATCGGTCGATAGCGTCTCGCAAGAGTTTGAGCCTGTCTGAACCCGGGCTGCGCTGCCGCTCGTATTCAATCAGCCTTTCGACGAGTTCACGATCGCCTCTAGCCTTCTGGAGAAGGCCCCGGTAAAGCCGTTTTTCCGCACTAAGTCGGGCACGGGGGAAAAGTCGAGTGGCGTAATATGCGACACCAACCGTCAAGAACACAAGCGGTATCAACCACACGCCCCACCTGAGCCTCCATGCTGAATAGGCGAATAGAGTGACGGCTGCCAAGCCTACCAGCAGGTATTTAGCCCAGGGTCTGGAGGTTGCGGAAGGGCCGGTTTGTGCGTCTCCTTCCTCGTGCAGATCTAATCCGTCGTAAGCGGTGTTTTCGGACCAGCCGGTCCGTTCGTCCGACCCGCATTGGGGACAGGCGGATGCGTCTATCGGCACTTCCGCCTCGCAATGGGGACAGATGAAATAGTCGGCCATAGCCGTCCACTCTCCTCGCGCAGCCGGAGCCACTCTCTTACGCCCGGAGCAAATCACTGGGTTGTGCACCCCGATATCCGCTTCATTCTAGCGAGTCCTGCGCAAGCGGTCAAACGAAAAGCCTTTTCTGCTGCCGACCGGACCCAGCCGCATATTGAGTTGACGCTCCATCATATGATAATATCCGCCCGTTGTGGTTCACGAGTAAACCTCGAAGAAGTGTTGCTCACGGGACTTTCCCAACAACAGAAAAGGAACGCTATGAGACTACTCAGCACTCTCGTCATCGTCGTTTTAGCGGCTACGGCTCAAATCCCAATTGGATTGGCCGAGGATGATGCGGAATCCGTCGGTGCACAGGCGGACAACAGCGAGCTGCTCGCGGAACTGGCCACCGTCCCTCACAAGATCGTGTACGAGACTTATCAGCAGGACAACTGGGGACTATTCATCATGAACGCCGACGGGACCGGCAAACGAAACCTGACCAACACACCGGACGTCCACGAAATGTTCCCGCAGGCCTCGCCGGACGGTACCAGAATCTGCTTCCTGGCCGATGTGGAGAAAGACGGCGACACTATCCGCAGCGTGTACTACATGAATCCCGACGGCACCGGCCGCAAGCTGGTTGCCGAGAAAGCGCGTCAACCCTGCTGGAGTCCCGATGGGAAGATAATAGCTTACGTCAAACAGGAGTTCGACCGGTTCAACATCGCGGATTTTGCCAGCAAGGGGTTGTACTTCTATGATTTGGAGACGGGTGAAACGACAGGCCACTCAAACAACAACCACCCGGACGAGAAGAAGCGGATCCATCATCTTTACAACCCCGCCTGGTCCGCGGACGGGAAATGGATTGTCAGCACTGTCCACGCCGGCATGGGTTACAGCCACGGGATACTTGCCATAGAGGTGGACGGCGACAGAGTCATCAAACTGGCAATCGACGGTTGCAGGCCGAACTTAAGCCCAGACAGCACCAAGATCACTTGGTCTCAGGACGACAGAACCGTATGTGTGGCCGACATTGATTTCGCCGGTGCGGAACCGACGGTGTCAAACGCCCGGATTCTCGACAGACATCCGAAGCTGCACCTTTACCATCCGGATTTCTCTCCGGACGGCAAATACGTCGTGTACAGCGTCGGCCCGGGCGGCAGGGTGCCTGCAAACGGGCCGGGTACACACACGGACCTTGCCGAGATGGTCGGCATTAGAGGCATATGGAACCTCTATCTCAAGCGGGTTGACGACGACTCGCCCGGTGTGCAGTTGACCACCGGCGAATCAGTGACCAACAAGGAACCTGAATGGCTACCCGTGTACCCGGGGAAGGAGACCGCCCGATGAGCTCGCGCTGCCGTTTGGTCGTCGCCGCAATAGCGTTGTCGTGGTGGTTGGGCGCGTGCGGTAATCGGGAATCCGTGTCGCCCGAATTGGCCGAGATCACAACCAAGACAGGCGTCGCGATGATACTCGTGCCGGGCGGCGAGTTTATGATGGGAAGCGACAACGGCGGCACCGATGAGACGCCGCGCCACAAGGTCGTCGTCACCCGTTTCGCGATGGATAAGTTCGAGGTAACGCAGGACCAGTACGCCGCCTTCCAGATCCCCGACCCATCCCATTTCAAAGACCCGAAACGTCCGGTCGAACAGGTGCGTTGGTCGGACGCGGCCCTGTTCTGCAACGAACGGTCGAGACGGGAAGGACTGGAACCGGCTTACGACGAGATAACGTTCGAGTGCAACTTCGAGGCCAACGGGTACCGTCTTCCGACCGAGGCCGAATGGGAGTATGCCGCGCGAGCCGGTACGGATACCGACTACGATTTCGGCAACTTGCCGGGAAAACTCCGAAGTTACGCCTGTTATGCGGCAAACTCGACGAAAAAGACGGATCTCGTCGGCAGAAAGAGACCGAATCGATGGGGGTTTCACGACATGTGCGGGAACGTCCTGGAATGGTGCAACGACGTGTACAGCCCCACCTACTACTTGGAAAGCCCCGACAAAGATCCCCATGGCCCTGCCAAGGGAGAAAAACGCGTCATGCGCGGTGGGGCATGGAACTCGAGCGATACCGCGTGCCGCGCCGCCGCGCGTTACGCCGAGCTGCCCGGCATTACGGACGCGTGTTTTGCACGCGACACGTTCGGTTTCCGCTGCGTCCGTCCTCTCACGCCGGAGGAGCTCGAACTGCTCGAACAGCCCGCATAGATCTGTGATAGCCGACAATATCCAATCAGCGGTCACATGAGATGCCTGTTTTCAGTGTTTCTTGTGTCGTCCCTCCGTCAAGTTGAGTGTTTCGACCGATATACCGTCGAGTGTGCCCGGCGCACGAAAGAAGAGCCACGGCCGCGGGGCGCCCCACTGGGGCGTGTATACAAGCCCGTATGATGATGGTCTACGAGCTGTAGGGCTGGCACGCCCGAAGGGTTGCCAGCCGTCCGGTAGCCACCCGGTAGCCTTCTTTCGTGAACTTTCGTGTGCTTTCGTGGCTGAATGTCTGCCTTCAGGGTCATTGCCCACGAAATGTCATGAAAAGACAGGGAGCCACCCACCATAGCGGAGCGCGAAGAATCTCACGCCACCCGTCGTCATTGCGAGCGTAGGCGCGGCAATCTCGATTTGCACTCCCCCGAAATATACCAGGTTGCCGCATGGTCTGCGACCGCGGACCTGCCGCCAGTCCTATTGTCTGTAGGGGCGGTTCGCTCGCCACGGCGAGTCTTCGACGAACCGCCCCTACAGTAGATCCTTAGATCCTTCGCTGCGCTGAGAATGACACCGTGGTTGGTGCCGAGGCAGAGCAGTGCAGAGTACTCGCTACCTAGTAGCTTTTCTTCACCCCTTTCTCGTACACGAAACCAGTGAGCTCCATATCGCCGTTCTCGTCGATGAACGACTGGATGTCCGCCGAGGAGTCCTTGATTATCATCGCGGGATCCGACGGTGACGGGGTGCCTACCTCGTCAGTCACCGAGCCGGCTATATACACGTTACCCGTGTCCGCCCGGACCAGCGCGACCTCGTTCGAGCTGGAATCCGTCAGGATGAACTCCTTCTTCAGCGCATCGGGCGACGGCACAGCCGTGGGTGATTTGTACAGCTGGCCCTTCGTGATCACCACATCTCCACCGCTGCCGAACAGGACGAGGTTCTTGCTGGCGTTGTCGGTGATGCGGTGCCATTGCTGCACCGGACCCCCCGAAAGCAGATACGCCACGATCAGGCCCGTTCCGTATTTCCAGCCGAGGGCGCATGGCATTCCAGAGACAGGATTGACCGCGATTCGTGGAGAGGTCCTTTCGTCGTCGGTCACATCGCCACAGCCCATGCCGACCCAATTGCTGCCGTCGTAGCACTTGGCACGAACTGTTTGGTCATGTGCGCCTGTCCCGGTGTTGTTCAGGTATACAATCCTGCCCCAGCCCGTGTTTGGGTCAAGCCCCAACGACGGCCCGGTGCACGCGGGGTAGCCTATCTGCGTGTCTCCGGCCACAAGGGTGGTGTCCCACCCGCTCCCGTTGTTCCATGCATACCAGACACTCTCGTGGGCCCCTGTGTAAGCGATCCTGGGATTGAAGGTCGTGGGGTCCAGAACGAGATGCGGCCCGAAGCCCGAGGTGACGGTTGTGGTGGACCAGCCTGTTGCGCCCTTTGTCGCGTACTTGACGTCAGAGTCGCCGGTATTGCCACAGGCGTATGCGATCCGCGGTTCATAGGCGACAGGGCTGGCATTCCTATTCATGTCAAGGGACGCACCCGACAGCCACGAGTTGCCCGGATACACGGTTTCGGGAGTTTCGGGCCATCCGGGAGTTCCGGGCGGTACGCTGCCTCGGGCCGAGTAATAGACCCGAGAACGGCGCTCCCACTCGTCAGGTTCGACTTCCTCATACCATCCGACGCTGAACGCGATCGCGGGGATGCCGTCACTTCGGACAGCTAGCCTGACACCGATACCACACACGGCCGGCCAACCATATCCGTCCGGCCAGTCCGAAGGTTGGTAATAAACGGCCTCTGTCACCCAGCCCCCGCCAGACGTATACGCGAAACGCGCCGCGGTCGAGGCCTCGTCCGCCCCCGGTTCCTTGTTATGACATATATAACTATATGCTATCAGGGGGCCGAGAGTGGCATCCTTCACTAACGACACAGACTCCGGCCAATACAAGCGGTACTGCGTGTGGTCAAGCGACGTAACGCAGTCCGGGCCGGTCCAACCGGACCCATCGTACTCGGTGTACCACAACACCCAGTCGCCATACTGCTGAGACTCCCAGTACGCGACGCATGGGAGCCCTGTCGCAGGGTCCAACGCAAGATCAGCAACATAAACATCGGGGTAATCAGTGATCTCGAGGTACGGCCAATCGGCTGAAGCGACTGGCGTCCACAGCACCGCCACAATCAGCGGCGCTAACGTAACACATATCTTCTTCACGCGTGACATGGTTCCATCACCCCTTTCTGCGTGTATCCGCCCTGGAGAATCAGGGGCCCAGCGTGATGATCACGTCGCCGTCGTCTGTGGCCTGGACACTCGAGCCGCCGTCGACCGATTGGATCCACGCGTTACCGCCGTCGTCAACCCCCACGTTGGCGTGCGCTGTGAATCCCGTGCTCGTCTGCATTGTCGCACCTGTCGTCGAAGTCCACACGCTCGCGGCATCGCTACCATCTGGCGTCTGCAACAGCACAGTCCCACCGTCACATACAGCAGAGAGAGTGTCGCCAAAGATGCTTGAGTCACCCTTTATGTATTGATTGTCTGGCCACTCGATCACCTGCTCGTCGGCAGGGACAGCCGCCGTGCCCATTCCGATGCCGCCGTACGAACTATGGGTCCGAAATGAGCCTACGTAATGGTCCGCTGCGTACGCTACCGCGACCACGACAGCCAGCGCGACCGCCACTGCCGTGCCCATCCACAATCTTTTCTTGATCATACTCATCTTCCTTTCCTCCTTTCGGCAAAAACCACCCCTCTACTGCACTCTCCAAACCGCCACAGCGCGGTTTGAATCCGTGGTTGGTATGTTGTCAAGTGGCATTCTTGCCCCAGACGAAACAGGGCACGCGAGATAAGCAAGGATAAGAATAGCGTTCGGATTTCTCATCTGCGTGACCTTTCCAGGCAAGAGCCCACCGCTTTACCTATCGACCGATGCATCTACCTCGATACCTGACAGCGGGCCTTACGGTCTGACAGAATCATAGTACCCGACGCAAAGAAAAGCTTTGACATGGCAAAACTATGCCATGGAGAGGGGTATCCCGCATACGCCCCAGAAGCTCAGGGTCATATGACCGAACATTCGGTAGTACCAGGCAGCCTACTCGAGACTTCAAGTATTAGTAAACCATAAGCTCTAGAATCTGTCAAGGAAAAAATCGCTCCGACTACCGCTATTAGTGCATATATCAGCCTGAAATAGCATTATTATCACAATGAACATGGGAATTACCGGTCCGCGGAGCTCGACACTTCTGCTCCCACCGAGATAGCAGAGCACACGGCCATTGAAAGCTCATGGAGCGATGCCTTCCCCTGACAGGCCGTACGCCTTTCTCAAACGATGTTCTGTGTCTCCCAGAAGGCCGCTACGGCCGGCGAGACGCCTGCCCTACTTCGATCTGGCGAACGCTAAACAGATACGCGGGTTCAGCCCGTGGCTTTAGGGTTAAAGAATCACTTTGCCAAGCCTAATAGATCTCCGTAAAGAAATACGCCCAGGACCTGCTCACAGGGAAGGTGCTCGGGTACTTCAGGAACTCTACATGACCGTCCATATAGAGCACGTTGCACCCGCCGGGGATATGGTTGAAACTTTCAATATTGCCGGTGATCTGGTCATAAAAAACAGCCAGTTCGCTTTGCGCCATAGCGCTTGCGGCCGGGTTGTTGATATCGGTGATGAAGAACCGCTCGATACCTTCGCGCAGCCGGTACACTGTCACATCTTCGCCGCTCGCATTTGTGTAGCTGAAGTTTTGATCGAACAGCTCTGTATCCCCAATCGAACCAGGATACAAGACCTCCCCGAACAACTTGCCAATGAAACCCGGATCAATGTTGATACCTACACCTGAAGGCTCCAGGTTCTCGTCCGTTCCGGCGATAATGACGTGCTCCTTCGTGATCGCCCAGCCAAAGTACCGGTACGAAAACGCATTGAACCGGCACGGGTCTATCGGGTTGTCCCGATCGCCGTCCAAGTTGAACGCGCCGCCCTCTATCTCACTGACACCGTCAGTATCCGACGGGCAGGCAAGCACGCTTACATCCGTCAGATATTCGGGATAGATGGCCGGGCCGTGCACAAACAAACTCCAATTCCAATCAGCAATGCATGGAGGTTGCCCGTCCTCAGAATGATTCGTCTTGAGCTGGGGGAACGAGCCGTCCCACTCATTCGCGTACATCTTGAAGACCAAACCCATCTGTTTCAAGTTGTTCGCGCAAGTTGCGCGTCTGGCCGCTTCGCGCGCCCGCGCAAGCGCCGGAAGCAGTATCGCCGCCAGTATGCCGATGATCGCTATGACCACCAGCAGCTCAATTAGGGTAAATCCTCTTCGTCTGCTCATCGTATGTACCTCCTCTCCTACCAATACAACGCCACTCAACGTCGGATAACACGTGATCTTCTATATCGCGTAGGAACGAACCATCACCTCCTCGAAAGACTCTGACTTTTACCCGGAAACCACGTAAGACACACCCCGACCTCTCACCCATCTCATACATTAGCACCGCTTCCATACTTCGTCAAGCGATACGTGGTGTCGTGAGCGTGTCCTGCACCTCTTCTCGCGTGCGATCATGCAGATCGCAATCACGAGGACTTCCGGGAGGCGCGCAGGGCCGCTCCACCTATCCCGACGCACAGCAGAGCGATGCCCAATGCTGTCGCGACCGGAACGACGCTGCTCGGATCTGTCGGATCCGACCCGCCGCTGAACTCGGCGATATCGAGGCATTCATCCGAGTCGAAGTCGCTGGTAGCGTTTGCAGTTGTGAGATCACCCGGCTCGATTACGTCGTTGTTGTTGCCGAACCATTGGTCCTCCCATTCGTCGCCTATACCGTCGTCGTCCGAGTCGGTGGCGCCGCGCGGATTGCGCGGGAACAGGTCGTCTATATCGTTCACGCCGTCACCGTCGGAATCGAGCGGGTCGCCGACAAGCAGGAAGACGGTGAAATGGGTCGTATCGAACGTGACACGGTTGTTCTCCGCGTCGACAGACGTCGAGCTGATCCCCGCGGACGAATAGTCCACACCGTCGTGAAAGACCGCCGCCAGCGATGCTTCATCGAGGTACTGTACGTCGCCATCGGTGTACGGGATGCCGACGGTTACCGCCGAGGAGAAATTGGTCCCGTCGGGTGCGAGGTCTCTCGCAACCCCGCTGGAGTACTTGCTGTCGGGTATGCTCCCGCTTGGTACCGACCCGGGTGTGCTGAGGGCCACGTTCAAGCTCGAGCCGGGCAGACTCCCTGCCGTGATCGAAAGCGTTGCTCCGTCGAGCCCGGTGACATCGGCTCCTTTTGAGTTATCGACCGGGAGACTTCCGGGATCGTTGGGATTCGTGCCCGCGGCGATCTCGTCGTCGTCCGACACTCCGTCGCCGTCGCTGTCAGGCGCAGGGTACTCCGGCACGTTGGGCCCGTTTGCAGTAAAGTCCGCAAACCCGCCCGTGCCGTTTGAAGCCACACCAATGTACACGCTCGACGCGCCGTTAAGGCTGCTGTCCAATTGGACCGTGTCGGCCGGCGCCGCCGAGCCGTTTATGTTAAGCGTTGTCCTGTCGGCAGAGCGGTCGTCCGTTACGGTCAAGAAGTTGTTGCTTGCAGCGGGGTAGTCGAACTGCACGTTGCGGTAGTTGCCGATCCAGTCGGTCAGCGTGACCATGCCGTCCGAGCTCACTATGGCGGTGGCATACTCGCCGGGGTCGGCGGTGTTAATGAGAATGATCCCGACGCCGGAACCCGCGTCAACGGACGGTTGTAGTGTCATCCTGACGGTGTTGGTTCCGCCACACGAGACCGGCGTGCCGCTTTGGGCAAGCACCGTGGTGTTCGGCCCGGTGAAGGACGCGCGGCCGCCGGAAGCTACCAGATCGCCGGTACCGGCGACCTTGTAGTCCAGCAGCCCGACGCCACTGTCAAAATCAATATAGGTTTGTGCCGCGTAAGCAGCAGCTGCAAAGGCTAAACAGCAAGCAGCGACCACAACAGTTGGTAGCAGGTTTCTCATTTCCAAGCCCTCCCTCGATCGGACAAGAACTTTCCGCAATAACGCTGTTCTATAGCTTGGGTATGGCGAAATCCTCCCCCGGCGCATGCTCCGTAATCGGCTAAGTTCAAGCGAAATCCGACACTCAAACTGCCATGCGACCGCCGGGGGGGCAACGTGTCCCAGCTAACGATCGCTATTCCGTGAGGCCGTACGATCACCTCCCCGGTAAAGCCTTGAACTACGCCCGGAGCGCATACAGAACAACCCGACTTCTCACCCATCTTATAGAGTAGCACTACTCGTGCACTTGGTCAAGTGATAAGAGGGTTTTGCGATAGAGCTTCTTTCGTGGGTAGAGACGGCCAATAATGTATGGCGACGAGCAACACCTCGGGTTTGTTACCTTCGTCGCCGGGGCTCCAGTCCAGACAAGGGGCTGCAGCCCCTTGTCTCAACGCGGGGAGGGCAGCCCTCTGGCTAACCCGAGGCCCTCCGGTCCAGACAAGGGGCTGCAGCCCCTTGCCTCAACGCGGGGGAGGGCGCTCTCCCCGGCGAGTCTTCGACAAGACCCTCCTCCGCGAGGGTGCACGGGTTGGTTGCGAGCGTCTCATTTGCCGCGGCGAATTACTCGTCTAAGAAAAAGGGTACAGACACGTCTCCCGCCTCGCTGCGGCCTACTCCGCCGAAGTAGCCTTCGGCTACGAAGGCCGGGCTTGTGTCAGTCCCCATTTTCTTAGGAGTCGCGGCATGGGCCTTGCCATTCATTCAGATTACAAGTATCATGGTGTAGCGCCGACCACGGAGCTCGTGGATCGAGCGTGTAATTGGCGCGGGCAACTCTTCGGGAAACAGACATGTTCACTGGAGGCACCTCAAATGCTCAAGACAGAACTGTGTGACTTGCTGGGGATACGGTATCCCATCATCCAGGGCGGGATGGGTCCCTTCGGCACCAACAAGCTGTGCATGGCCGCGGCAAACGCCGGTATACTGGGTCTGATCAGTTCCGCCGGCGTCGCTGTCAAAGACACCACGCCGGAAATATACAGACATTTTGTCGAAACCGGCGGCGCGACCGTGGAAGACGATACAAACACCGCGTTGAAGAAGATATTCAAAGAAACGTTGGAGGGCACCAGGGAGAAGAAGGGGATCTTCGGCGTTAACGTGATGGTGTCGGCGGAGCTAAGAAAGGAAGCGAGCGAGGTTATCGATGCCGCGATCGAAGCCAGAGACGAGGATCCTGAAATGAAGGAGCGATTCACGGCAATCTTCACGACGGCCGGTGACCCGCTGCCTTGGACGGAGAAGATAAAGGGAGCGGGATTCAAGTGGTTCCACGTTGCCCCTTCGGTGAGGGCCGCGTTGCGATGTCGCAAGGCGGGAGTGGACGGAGTTGTCGCGTCGGGCCACGAAGGAGGCGGCCACACCGCCTGGGAGCCCGTGCACTCGATGGTGCTGCTGCCTGCTGTTGTAGAGGCCCTGTCTGGATCGGGCCTTCCGGTTTTTGAAGCCGCCGGTTCTGGCGAGGCAAAACCCTGGGTACCGGCCTTGACGTTG
>Ga0180437_10004963_pt1 | contig 18553 bp, 16 predicted proteins | sample SS_ome_4_FD_132410 | JGI IMG/M metagenome (GOLD analysis project Ga0180437, IMG submission 132410) | Hypersaline lake sediment archaeal communities from the Salton Sea, California, USA - SS_3_D_1 metaG | ecosystem: Environmental > Aquatic > Non-marine Saline and Alkaline > Hypersaline >... | reverse complement strand
TGGCTTGGCTTTTGGACTTTGGAGGAGCGTTATAATTTGCTAGAATGGTTTGCAAGTTGGGAGCGGCGTTTTCAGCCTTTGTTTTTGAAATAAGTTAGAACTTTTCTGTAAATGCCCGCCAGAGTGGAAGTGGGGAAAATTGCACAAGCAAAAATCCCGCCAGAGTCGAAGTGGAATTTGCTTCTTGCAATCGTTCTAAAAACTTGCTATAGATATAGCTAACAGCACATAGCTTATAGCAAATAGTTGTTTTAACTAAATTAAAAACCTCCTGCCCTTCAAGTTATAAAGGAACTTTCTCTAGTTTTTTAAAAAGCCCTTTTAGGGTTCAACCACTGCCCAAAAAATTAGCAAAAGTAAAAATCATGGAAAGCGCTATAAAGTCCTTTTTAAAAAAGCTTCGGCTGAGCGAATCAACCCTTTCAACCATTTTAGGCGCCTTAGTTACCGTAGTAATCGGCGTTTTGATCTTTAATTACTTTAAACAGATTGGTAAGGTCGAACAGATTAGCGAAGAACCGGCGGCGACAACCGAAGTCGTCGAAGAAGCCGGGGTTGCCTTTGAAAAAACAGAAGAGGGAAAGTTTGTCCCTCAGGCCTTGCCAAAAGTTCACAAAGTAGAAAGGGGCGAACATCTTTGGCAAATTGCCGAAAGCTATTATGGCAGCGGCTACAACTGGGTAGACATTGCCCAGGAAAACGAGCTGCAAGAACCGGGTCTTCTGGCTATCGGCCAAGAGCTTAATATCCCCAAAGTTGAGGCCAAACAGATAACCAAGCTTGCCGCTGAAAAAGGCGGGGAAATTGCCTCGGCCGTTGCTGTCTCTTCGATTGAGGAAGATACTTACAAGGTCCAGAAAGACGACAATCTCTGGAAGATTGCTGTGCGCGCCTACCAAGACGGCTACCGCTGGCAGGAAATTGCCAAAGCAAACAGCCTGACCAACCCCAACCACATCGAGGTTGAGCAGGAGCTAAAACTACCTAGATAGAAAATTGCTACATTATTAAATTGTTAATTGCTGGATTGTTAAAATTCCTGGCTTCTTTCTTTCTTAAACCTGTAGTAAAATAATTTCCAGAAATAAGGCTTACTTCGATCCTCCAGCTGTAGGCGGATCCGTCAAAATACGGTTGAGAATTCGACCTTTTTGTCAGACAAGGTGAAAGATGTATTTCGTCTATGTTTAAAGATGTAAGATGCAACAAGAAATAGAAGAAAGTTTTATATAGGATCAACTCAAAATATTCAAAAGAGAGTTTTAAAATATAAAAATTCATCTACTAAAACTACTAAAAGTTATAATCAAATAGAACTGATCTATTATGAGGCCTGTATAAACAAAACTGATGCCTTAAAAAGAGAAAAGCAGCTAAAAACGGGCTTTGGGCGAGGGTATCTGAAAAAAAGACTGGAAAATTACTTAAAAATGCGGCGGTAGTTCAGTTGGTAGAACGTCTGCTTCCCAAGCAGGAGGTCGCCGGTTCAAAGCCGGTCCGCCGCTCATAGCATAAACTACTCAAATTTTCCCCGGGGTTCCTTGGGAATTTAACCTCCGAGTCCGCCAGCTGGCGGATGACTACATCTCGGTATTTTTGTGTTTAAAAGCCCTTCTGGGGTTAGTTTTTAGAGAGGTCTTTTTCGCCGGCTTTTCTGAAACCTTTTCTTAATTCCTGCTCTGTGAGATTTCTCCCTATTTCTTCTGCCTTTTTCATTGCCCGGCAAATCGGACAGTCGTCAAAGTAAAAGGGGCTACTTGAAAAAAGAACCTTTTTCCTCCTCTTGCCAACTTTTTGGGTTCTGTAATTCATAGCCTTAAAGTAACATAAATTTCAAACATACTTTATGCTGGTCCAAAATTTGCTAATTTACTTTTGATCTTTTTTTGAAACTCATTCCCATTCCATTGTTGCCGGCGGTTTGGTGGTAATGTCATAAACCACTCGAGAAATGCCGGGGATTTCATTTACAATCCTTAAAGAAATCTTCTGTAAAAGGCCATAAGGCAGTTTACTCCAACTAGCAGTCATAATATCTGAGGAATCATATATGCGCAAGCCAACAACTTCTCCATAAAATCGATGGTCGCCTTTAACAGCCGTGCTTTTAACACCTGTCATCACCGGAAAAGACTGAAAAACTTTTTTGAGCCAACTTGCCTTTTTAAGTTCTTCCAAAACAATCTGGTCTGCTTGCTGCTGTTTTCTAAGGCGCTTTTTTGTTACTTCGCCAATAATCCTAATCGCCTGGCCAGGCCCGGGAAAAGGCTGCTTATACAAAAGCCTATCTGGTAAACCTAACTTTCTGCCAATTTCTCGCACCTCGTCTTTGTAAAAAAACCTTAAAGGTTCTATCAGCTTTAAGTCGAGCCTTTTAGGCAAGGCACCAACATTGTGATGGGATTTAATTTTGCTGGCTTTTCTGGTTCCCTTTGACTCAATCACGTCAGAATAAATTGTCCCTTGGGCCAAAAATTTTACCCCTTTTATTTTTTTAGCTTCTTTTTCAAATAAATCAATATAAAGTTTTCCAATAATCTGACGTTTCTTCTCAGGATCTAAAATGCCTTTTAAGTTTTTAAGAAAAAAGTTTTTTGCTTCAATGATAGTCGGTTTTATCCTAAATTCCTTGTTAAAAATTTGTTTTACTTCTTTTTTTGCTCCCTCTCTCATCAAGCCGTTTTCAATATAAATAGGAATAAATTTTTTGCCAATTGCCCTGGCAATTAAGGCCGCGGTTGTTGTTGAATCAACACCTCCGGAAACCGCACCAACGACTTTATAAGAACCTACCTTCTCCCGAACTTTTTCTACCAGTTGAGGAATGTTGATACTTTTTGGCTTGAGAGGCAAACCGCAAATTCGAGAACTGAAGTTTTTGAGCAAAAGAGTCCCCTCTTCTGTGTGCGATACTTCCGGGTGGAATTGAACTCCAAAAAGTCTTTTTTGAGCAGAACAAACAGCAGCATATCTAACCCTATCTGTTTTTGCCAGCGACTTAAAGCCTGGCGGTATTTTAACGACTGTGTCGCCGTGAGAGTGCCAAACCTGGCACTGATCCGGAAAACCGTAAAATAAGTTATGAAAATCTTTAATCCGAAGGTTAGTTGGCCCATATTCTTTTTTGCCTGAGCCTACCTTGCCTCCGAGTAGTTTTGCCATCAACTGCCAGCCATAACAAATTCCCAAAATTGGAGCTTTCAAGCCGAAAATCTCTTTACCAATACTCGGCGCTTTTTTTTCATAAACACTGGCCGGACCGCCAGAAAAAATAACCCCCTTTGGTTTAAGCTTTTTAATCTTTTTAATATTTGTTCCCGGGTCGAGAATTTTAACCTCAACTCCCAAATCCCGCAGCCTGCGGCCAATTAAGTGGCAAGTTTGCGAACCAAAGTCAAAAACTAAAATCATAGACTAATAACCTCCAGTATTGTTTTATAATTAAATTTTTTCCTTGGCTTAGTGTAATAATCAATCCACCCTCTTGAAAATCCTAATTTAATAAAACGCTTTTTAATTTGCAACTCACCTACCCCCTTTTTCCTCCACTCTTTCCCTAAAACCCTTAACGACTCAATTGCATCATAAGGAAAAACAATCCAGGCTTTAGTTTTGGCACCATAAAAATCCGGTTTAAAAAAAGAGTGAGGCTTGTAAAAAAGGGTCGCTGTTTTCAAATATCCAATGCCGTGTTTTAACAAATAATCTTTGGCAAACTGAAGCGAGCCACCGGTATCTGTAACATCGTCAAACAATAAAATCTTCTCGCCTTTTATTTTGACTGGTAAATGCTGGTAAATTTGCGGAGTTGATAATCTTTTATTTATACCACAGTAAAACTTAACGCCAATGCTGGCTACTTTTCCTATTAATAAAAAGTCTGTTAAGGAACGGGTCATTGGCCAGCCACCTTTTGCCAAGGTAACGATGCGGTCAAAACTTTCTCTTGCTTCAATTATTTTCTTGGCAACCAGAAATACTAACTGATTCATTTCTTCCCATGTGGGGGCAATATAGCTGATTTTATCTTTTGAGAATTTAATGGTTTTAAAATTCATCTTTTCTCCACCGGGAATCTTTTGGTGTTTTTTTTGATACTTTTTTCCAAGCCTTCGGATAAGTCGATGTTATATTTCTGGGAAAGCCTTAAAACAAACCATAAAACATCAATCAACTCGCCGGTTATTTCTTCTTTTTTCTTTTTGTCTTCAAATATTTTCTCAACCTTTTCTCTTGACCAAAATCTGAAAATTTCTAAGAGCTCGCCGGCTTCGGTGATGATACCGATAGCTAAATCTTTAGCATTGTGATGCCTATCCCAATCCCTTTCATCACAAAACTTTCTGACTTTCTCTTTTAACTGATAAACTGTGGTTTTTTGATCCATACTTTAATATAACACAAACCAACACATTTGATATAATTAGCTTATTAATGCCACCTTAGCTCAACGGCAGAGCATTCCCTTCGTAAGGGAAAGGTTCTGGGTTCAATCCCCAGAGGTGGCTCTGAAAGTGTTAAAATAGGATTATCTATGCCAAGACGAAGAAGCACAAGGCTTACTAAAATCCAGGAAAAAAAGAATAAAAGACAGGCGGTTTTTTTTGTTCTTTTAACCGGCTTTTTACTTCTGGCATTTGTTTTTTTAGGCATCCCCTCTTTGATTAAAATGGCAGTCTTTTTAGGCGACCTGCGTTCTTCTACCCTTTCCCCTGAGACAGAAAACGAGACTGTTCTGCAAACCCCCCAGCTTCTACCCTTGCCTGAAGCAACAAACAGCGCCTACCTTGATATCAAAGGCTGGGCAACACCAGGAACAACAGTTAAAATTTTACAAAACGATGCTTTAGGAGAAAAAATCGTCGTTGACAAAGAAGGCAAGTTCTCCTTCAGCCGTATTTCTTTAAAAGAGGGCGAAAATGAAGTAAGAGTGGTTGCTTCTGACCCTTCGGGCAAGGGAGAAAACAAAAAGTCAGAATCCTTTGTCGTTATTTTTGACAAAAGCCCGCCAAAACTGACAATTAGTTATCCTGACCAAGGGGCGGAGTTTTTTGAAAAGGAAAAAGAAATAGAAGTTGTCGGCCAAGCTTCGCCGGACGTTAAGGTAGCTATCAATGGCTTTTTATCAAGCGTTGACAATGATGGCAATTTTGCTAAAAAAATTACTCTCTCAGATGGAGAAAATGAGATAAAAGTAGAAGCGGTTGATAAGGCAGGAAATAGGACGGAGGAAAAGGTAAAAGTTAAATACACCCCGTGAGCACCCAAATCCACACCATCACCCAAGGATAAAACAGAGAATTGTTGAAAAAAGAATGGATAAAAACAGCCGTTAGAGTAGGTAAAAGTAAAAAGCTTCTTTTTTTAAAAGCCAATCTAAACATTGTAGAAAGTAGACTTGAATAAACTGTTAGGCCAGTAACACCGGTGGTTGCCAAAACAAACAAAAGGCTTGCGTCAGCTCCGGCGCCGGCATGGCTTTCTTCCCAATTTTTGCTCAAAAACCCTTTTCCTGCTTGAACATAGCGATAAGTATTAAAACCTATGCCAAAAATCGGTTTTTCGCGCCATATACTAATTGCTTTTTGCCAAGAGTCAAATCGCGACCAAATACTGTTTTGCCGCTCAAGCCGCACTCCTTCTCCGGCCGGCCGAGGCAAAACTACTAAAGTAAAAGCAAGCAATAAACTCATCACCAAAGCAAATTTAACTGACTTCCTGAGATAAGCTATTGTCCAGACAGCTACTAAAAAAGCCAGATAGGCACTACGGGCATAGGACAGCGCAAAAGCGCTATAGCAGCCGCCAGCCGCCAGCCGCCAGCCAGTTATCTTTATTTTATTCGTCCTATCTGTCCTATTAACCCTATCTATCCTATAAGCCCTATCCACTATCAAAACCAAAGTAAAAACATAAATCAGGCCTGTATAACCGGGGTCTAAAAACGTACCAATCACCCGATATAAATGCGGGTCCCAGCCTGAAGAAACCAGGCTTCTGGCATCAGGAAAAAAGAAATACTGCGCCAGTCCAAAAAATGCCGAGACAACTCCGGCAAAGATCATATAGTCTAAAGCCTTTTTCTTCTGTTTTTTACCAAACCGGCGAGCGATGAAAAAAATGCCTGCATACACCATCCAGCGGAAAAGATAAAGACTGGAAATCAGCAGGGTCCGTCCCTGCAGTCCCGCAAGGTTGAATCTTGCTTGAGGAAAAAATCGATAGGAGTTTAGAAAAAGCGAAAATGCTCCTACTGCAAAAAAGCTAATAATTGGCCTTACTAGTTTAAAATCAAAAGTTCTTTTTCTTTTAAACAAGATAATAAGGTAATAAGATAATAAGGCAATAAGCATTAAGTCATGCCAATAAATATGAACCTCCGGAGAAAAAAGAGTAAGTCTTGTTAATTGCCCTAAGGGGAAAATTAACAAAATGGCTAAAACTAGATAAAAATTCATAGATATTTCTTTTTCCATAAAGCTCTCAGTTTAGTCCGCACTAACAATGAATGATAGCTCATCAAAAGCGCCATCACCAGCCCTGGATAGCCATCCAAAAACCCAAACCGCCAGAAATAGTTTAAAAAAAACTTAGCCAGAGGGTAGACAAAAACTTTCCAAAAACCTTCCTTTATTCCCTTTTTGAAAAGCTCCTTTGTTCTCAAAGTCGAATAGCAATCTAATCTTTTTATAAAACTTGAGACTGAAATAGTATGATCATGAAGGATGGGGTTTTTAAGCTTGCCTATCTTGCCTTTGATTTTCCAAACCTCATGAACTCGACCTTCCCACTTACCACTGCCCTTTTTAGCCAGACGCAAAAGCCTAACGCTAGCCGTCTCACCATGCTTCAACCACTTGCCAAGGAATTTGTCTTTTCTCTTAATAAAAAAGCCGCTAAAAACTGGTGGCTGGTGGCTGGTGGCTGGTGGCTGGATTTCAGCAGCACTAGCTGCTGAAATCCGCTCGTCGCTGTCAACAAACAAAACCCAATCGCCCTTGGCCTTTTTTAGGCCGAAATTTCGCTGAGCAGAAAAATCGCCTTTTAATCTTCTTTTAAAAACCTTTGCTCCGCGCTTTTTGGCAATTTTTACTGTCTTGTCAGTAGAGTAGTCATCAATAACAATAATCTCATCGGCAAACCTGACTGAATCTAGACATTTGCCAATTCTTACAACCGAGTTTTTGGTTAAAATTACAACTGAAAGCACTAGCTTGAAACAAGGTTGCACCTTGGCCAATGCCAAGGTTCAACCTTGTTGGAAACCTTAATTATTATTCTATCAGAAGATGGTAAAATCAAACTTAATGAAACAAAATCCTTTTATTATAAAAGATAACTCCTTTGACCCTTTGCTGGTTATTGATAATTATTGCCAATTTTCAGGAGAAAAGAAATCCGAAGTCATCAAAAAAATAAAAAAAAGCATTGAGATTGCTTCAAAAACTTTTAGAAAAACCGTTCCTAAAAAAACCGCTAAAAATTTAGAAAAATTTTACGCTTCCCCCGACTACATCTATGATCTTTTGGATGCTTTTTATAATTTTGAAAAAACAAAAAAGATAAAAACCTGCCTTGATATTATTAAATTTGTCAAAAGAAAAAAGGCAAAAAAAGTTCTTGAGTTTGGCGCTGGCACTGGCCAGCTTTGTTTGCTTCTATACGCCAACACTAATGCCTCAGTTTTGTATCTTGACCTGCCCGGCAACACCTTTGATTTTGCCAAATGGCGGTTTAAAAAATATAAAGCGCCGATTAGGCTGATTAAAGGGCAAATTAACGCTGATAGTATCCCTCACGCCCCTTTTGATGTGATTGTTTCCGATGCTGTTTTAGAACACGTGCCCGATTTGCCAAAAACCATAAAACTTCTTAAAAAAAGCCTTGCCGCGCCCGGCTATCTTTATATTTTATTTGATCCTGATTTTGGTCAAAAGCGGCCGATGCATCTTTGTAAAATGAGTGATTTTTATAATATCCTCAAAAGTGCCGGTTTTGTCCGCATAGAAGAGTATATTTGGACAAATGAAAAAAGCCTGGCAAGTATTTTCAAAGAAAAGATTTTTACTTTAAAAAAATGCCTGAAATAACAAAAAAAGCTTTAACAAGCCGTATTTTAAAAAACACTTTTTTCAATTCCATCAGCCGCTTTATAAGCGGGGTGAGTGGCTTTATCTTAACTCCATTTCTTTTAAAATTTTTAGGTCTCTCTCTTTTTGGGGTTTGGAGTTTTTTATTTGTTTTAATCTCTTATCTTGGCCTCTTGGATTTGGGACTAGCTGAGGCGACTGTTAAGTTTACTGCTGAATACAAAGCTAAAAAAGACTTAAAGGCAATTTCTAATCTTCTTGCTTTTTCTTTTATCTTTTATCTTTTTTTAGGGGTCTTCTTAGCCTTGCTTCATCCTTTAATCGGATTTGTTGTTAGAAAAACATTGCCGGTTCCGGCAAACCTGCCTCTGGCGGTAAACACTTTTATCTTAACAGCAATTGTCTTTTCAATATTTAATAAATTTTCAAATTTGCTAAACTCCCTTTATATCGGTTTTCAAAAAATGGAGCTGGTTGCTTTACGTCAATTTATTTATGACGGGCTTCTGATTGGATCAGTCTTGTTTTGCATTTATACAAAGCAGCCAGTTTTTATTGTGTTTTGGATACCGGCCCTCGTTCAGACAATCACCTTTCTTTTCCAGTTTTTTTTGACAAAACTGATCCTCCCTCAGTTTCACTTAAATCTATCTTTAATAAACCGGCATTTTTTGAAAAAGATTTTAAAAATGGGCGGTGAAATACAGGCAAGCATTTCTGCCAATGTTTTGACAACACAGATAACCAAGTCTTTGATCTTTGTCTTAGGTTCTGAATTTTTAGGAATTTATGAATTGGCATTTAAAGCGGTTGCCTTTTTAAAGGCGCTTCCGACAATCTTTCTTCAACCCTTATTCCCTGCTATTTCAGAGCTTGATATTTTAGACAAAACAAAAAGAAATAGATTAATTTCGCAGGGAACTAAGTATTTAAGCTTTATCACTTACCCGCTTTTTTTCTTAAGCTTTATCTTTATGCCTTCTTTGATGAAACTGTGGTTGGGAAAAGAAATTTCCCTGGCAGTTTTTGCCGCCCGGATCCTTTTAATAGGTTTTTTGCCGGATACTTTAGTCGGCCTTGTCTCAACTGCTCTAACGGCCGTTGGCAAGGTTTTTGTTAATGTTGAGTATGCTCTCTTGATCTTGTTTCTAAACAGTTTAGGGATGTATCTTTTGCTGCCATTTAAAAATTTTTCCTATCTTGTTTTTGTCTTCCCGGTCGCTGTCTTTGCCGGATTTTTATGGAAGGTTTGGCGCTTTTCCCAAAAGGTTTTCAAGCTCTCGCCTACTTTTTTCAAAAAAAACTTTCTCCATGCTGGGATAGTTTGCCTTTTGGCAACCGGAGCTTCCTTTTCTATTTATAAAACTACTCTTTCTAATATTAACCCTATTTTAGCCCTGATAATTGCTTGCTTTGTATTCGGGATTTTCTATTTAGTAATTCTGTTTATTGCTAAGTTTTTCACTGATGAAGATTGGAAATTATTTAAAAAATTGTGACAATCAATTTCATTCTAGACGGTATCGGTACCTCAGGCGGCATCCGCATGGTTTTTAACCTGGCAAATTATCTGGCTGGACAAGGCCATACTGTTGGTATTTATAACCCAGTTAAAAAAACCTCCAAGGTTGGCATTTACCACTCTCGGAGGTTAACGGAAATAGCAAAAACCCTCAAACACTTTATCTTTATTGACAGGTTTGGCTTGAGAAAAATCCCTTTCCCTCACAATTTCCCCATTCACTTTGTTAAATCTCTAAAGCCTAAAAATATCAACAATGCCGACATTATCATTGCTACTGCCTGCAAAACTGCCTTTGAAATCGCCAGATATCCAAAAAGCAAGGGCAAAAAATTTTTCTTTATTCAGGACTTTGAAGATTGGTGCAATCCACCTAATACCGCCCTTGCCAGTTGGAGACTACCTTTAAAGGCCATTGTAACCTGCAAGCATTTGGCCCACATGTACAAACAAAATACCGGCAAAAAACCCTTTGCCATCGTCCCCTGCGGGATTGAAGAAAAATTTTTTAGATACAAAGCCAAAAAAAATCAAGCAAAGTTTCTCCTCCGAGCCAAAGAAACCTCCGAGGATGGCAGTTGCCAACCTCGGAGGTTGACGAAAACAGTAATCCTCATGATCTATAACTCTGCCTGGCGCAAAGGCGGCGATGACGGCATCAAAACACTTAAAATCGTCAAACAAAAATTTCCCAATATAAAAATTATTCTCTTTGGCATTGATAAAAAAATTAAGCAGTTTAAATCCTGGGCAAAAATTTATTATTTCCCTTCACAAAAAAGAATAATAAAACTTTACCATAACGCCGGTATTTTTGTTTTCCCAAGCCGCCGGGAAGGCTTTGGCCTGCCCGGCCTTGAAGCCTTAGCCGGCCAATGTGCTTTGGTAACCACCGATGTCGGCGCGGTGCGCGAATACAGCAAGCATAACCACTCCTCCCTCATCTCTCCGCCAAAAAACCCTCAAAAACTTGCTCAAAATATTATTTATCTTCTTAAAAACCTTGAAGAAATTGAGAGGCTTTCTGAAAATGGCTTTAAAAAAGCCTTGGAGTATAAACTGAAAAAAATGGGAAAGAATTTTGAAAAGACCTTATATTAAGGTCGTCCTTGGAGTATTCCAAGGACGAACCTTTTCGAAGTTGCTCTGCTTAACTTCCACTTTATAAATATTGCCGGATAAAACAGGAAATTATACAAAAAAGCCAAAGGCTTATATTCTAGCGGCACAAAACTCCGAATAAACCGCAAAGCATTTCTAAAAGAATAAAAGATTTTCTTAATCTCAGACCTCGAAGTGCCGCTGCCGTGATGGAAAATCACTGGCTTGGGATTTAAAAGGATTATAAAACCGGCTCTTTTGGCCCGGGTACAAAACTCAACATCTTCCAAATAAAGAAAGTACCTCTCATTTAAAAATCCCACTTTCTCAAAAACTGCCCTTTTAACCAGCATGCAGCATCCGGAGACAAAATCCCGTTCTATCAGCCCTTTTTCAGGGTCAGACCCTGGCGGCCGCCAGGGTCTGACCCTGACGGAATTCTTATGGTATGGTTTACCCAGCTTCCAATTAACAACCCCCCCATAATCATAAAGCATTCTGTTTTTGACCTTGTGTTTTATAACAGGGCCGACAATGCCAACATCCAAATATTCTTCCGCCGCTTTAGTTAAATAAAGTAATAAGTCTTTATATGCAATCGTGTCATTGTTTAAAAGCAAAACATAATCAGCATTCTTTCTTAACGCTTTTTTGATACCAATATTGTTCCCTCCGGCAAAGCCTAAATTCTTTTTGTTCTGAATAAAAATATCACATAAACCTTCAAGCTTCTCTTTCTTACTTTGATTAACTAAAGTGTTAGAAATAACCATTGTCTTAACTTCCAGGCTCTGCTTGTTGATTTTTTGCAAGCTTTGAAGGCATTTTAAAGTTAGGCAAATATCGCCATAGTGGAGAACTATTATAAAGATTTTTAGATTTTTCATATTTTTATTACCAAATAGCCAATATCAGGGTTGACGGAATCAGATTATCTCTTAATTATTTGCGCTAGTTCGATTGTTTTACCTTCACATTGATTGTCTAAACTATAGATACCAACAAAGCTTTTCTTTTCCGGTTTATAAAACCTTTTTTCTTCTTTTAAAAACTTAGTTAAATTAGTTAGCTGGTTGTCCCGGCTGACAAAATAAAAAGGCACTTCTGATACAAGACAGTCTTTTTTTTCTAAAACATCAGGCATCAGCCTGCCATCAAAATAGATTACATTTATATTTTGCCTTTTATGAAAATAAGTAAAAATTGCGTTTTCCGGATTGCCAAAATCAAGCCGGACACCGACTAAAATCGGCTTCTCCTCTCCTTTTTTTTCCAAAAAATCCCAAGCCTCGGGCACGCCATAACCTGACGGCCAGCCGGTCACATAAGCCTTTTTTTGCGAATAGGGGCTTAGGTTTGCCAAGATATTGAAATAAGCCAGGGGTTTAAAAATCTGAAAGTAGGTCAAAAGGCTACTAAAAACTAGGCTTATTCCAAAAAAAGTTGCCGCCACTGGCTTTTTAAAAAGCCATAAACGCCTTATGGCAAAAACGCTAAAAAAAGTAAGACCGGGTAAAAAGGGGGCTACATAACGAGGAGAAGAGCGCCTCACTGTTATCAAAAATAAAAAAAGTTGTATTAAGAGACAAAAAATTAAATCTTTCCCTTTTTTTCTAAAGGCTAGTAGCAAACCTAAAATCGCCAGCAGCGAAAATCCTGGCGTAAAATACCAAAAAACAATCCTTGCTGTTTGTTTTAAATTTTGCCACCAGTGAATAAAAGGCAAATCTAATATTTCATAGACAGTTAAAGCATAGCGATCATTGGTATGGACTGTCAGCCAAAAAACCTTTTGAATATAAAGAGGGAGTAAAGCAAGCTGGATTGTGTAAAATACTAAAACAAGTCTTTTTAAAATCTCTTTTCTTCCTTTAAGATTTGTCTTAGCAAGCAAAATGCCACTTAAAACAAAGATTGTTAAAATAAAAAGAAGGCCAGTTGTTTTTATAAAAAACCCTACTCCTAGCAAAACGCCTAGCAAAAAGGCATGAAAGTATTTTTTAGTTTTCCTAAGCTTTAAAAACAAATAAAGTGCCCAAACATTAACAGCTGCCAAAGAGCTTTCCATCAACGCCTGCCTGTCAAAAAAAGAGAAAAGAGGAATCACTATATAAAAAATGCCGGCAAGAAAAGCTGTTTTTTTATCAAAAATTATTTTTCCTAAAGAATAAATGCCAAGAAGTGTTAAAAAGCCTGTTATGACCGAAACCAGCCGGCCGGCAAACAAAGGGTTTTTAAGGAGGTTTTCAAACAGACCAAAAACCCAGATTAAAAAAGGCTGCTTGGCATCGTAAAGTGAGACAAAAAGCTGACCCGGCAGATTGAGTGCCCGCCAACCCCAATCTAAATAAATTGCCTCGTCATTAAAGATCGGCAGCTTTGTCAATTTCGGCAATCTTGCTAGAAAGTATAAAATCGCTAAAAGAATGGTCATTTTTCTAAGAATAATAACAGTAATCTCACCTCCCCCTCAGTTGAGGGGAGGACGCCCCGCAAAATGCGGGCAGGAGGGGTATTGTTAAAACCTACCCAAAACAACAAAGGCAAAACCTGGACTATCAGCCGATAAAAGGAAACGTCCAAATGGCCTGAGATTTCTATTGGCGACATCAAGTATATCAGGCCAAAACCGATAAACTGGATGACAATGGCAGTAAAAACTAGCTTTAACTTTGAAACCCGAAGCCAGCGCCACTTCAAAGCAATTAAGGTAAACAAACTTATCAAAGCCAATCCCCAGCGTTTTATTTTAAAAATCTCTTTTAGAAAATAAGTTAAAATAATTGGCAGTTTTTGCCATTTTATTAAACTGTTTTGCCCAAGATAATCAAAGCCTATGTGCTGTTTGTAAATAAAAAACAACCAAGGAACTATAGCTAAAGCCGATAAAAAAATTGGCAAAGAAAGTTTAACTCTAATTTTCTTTTTACAAAATAGGCTTGCAAGAAATAAACTTAAAAGCCACAAAGCCCCTTCAAATTTTATATTAGCGCCGATTCCTAAGCCTAAAACAGCAAAAATTAAATTCTTTTTAGAACTTGTTTTTGTAAACTCTATCGCATAAAACGTACCTACTAAAATCGCTGCTGCCAGAAAAAAGTCGGCAAAACCGGCTTCAAGCCGGCCGGCATGGCGTTCAACAATTGGAACAGTTCCCCATAAAAAAACAGCCAGATATGCCCATCTAAAACCAACTTCCTTTTTTAATATCTTAAAGAGAAAAAAGATTATACCTAGATAAACTAGGGGGTAAAGAGACAAAATCACTATTTCATTGACTTGGCCAATTAGTTTATAAATTGAGGCAAACAAAAGAGGCAAAAAGATAGGATAGGCCGAGTGGTTGTAAGCAAACTCAGGGTTTTTAAGAAAATCAACAAATCCGCCCCATCCTCCAAGATACAACACCTTGGCCTTTAAAAACCAAATAGCATAAGCATCACCGGTGGCAAAAGGACTGGTAAGCACTCCCTGGATAATATAAAGAAACTGTATGACAAAGGACAAGGCTAAAATAAGCTTTTTCAATTTGTTAAACCCTTCAGGGTCCAACCCTGGTGTATACCAGAGCTGGACCCTGACGAAATTTGTCTATACTTTTTATACTGCTCAGATTGTTCCAAAAAAACCGGCGACTGCCTTTCTCTCTGCCATGAAAAAAAAAGCATCACCCCATGCTTTAAAACTCTCAACAGCGAATACACAGTCCAAATAAAAATGATTAGAATTATTAGTGCTTTTTTCAACATTTTAGCGTTTTCCGGGGCCAATCCTGACGGATGCCAGAGCTGGACCCGGACGAAATTAGAAACACTATTTATTTTTTCAACACCTTCCTCCACAACTTCCCCAACTTAACCGCCTGTTTTTTAGCATCAAAATATTTTTCTGCCCTTTTTCGGGCCTTTCGGCCTAAACTATTCCTCAAACTTTTATCTTCGATTAATTTCCCCAAGGCTTTTCTTAGTTGCCGGACATTGCCGGGTTTTACCAAAATGCCGGCATTGCCAACGACTTCATGGATAGCACCGCTTTTTGTGGAAACTATCGGCAGCCCGCAAGCCATCGCTTCAATCAAAGCCATGCCATAATACTCCTCCCAATGTTTTGTCGGCTTTGAAGGTAAAACAAAAATATCAGCACTTTGATAAACCTTAGGCATATTTTTATAAGGAACCTTCTTTTGAATCATTGAGGGGCATTTTTTGCGGATGATTTTCTCTAAAGGCCCTTTTCCAATAATCTGCAACTCTGGCGACTGGCTTGCCCGTCGAAGCTTTAGCGAAGTCAGGTGACTGGCAACTGGTGGCTGGAAGCTTTTAAATGTTTCCAACAAGTCCAAAATTCCTTTTTCTTCCACCAATCTCCCAACAAAAAGCAGTCTCAACTGCTTTTTATCTTGCCGCTTGAAACTTGCAACTTGAAATTTATTTAAATCTATTCCATAACCAGCAACCGTAATTTTCTCCGGATCACAGCCTTCCTCTACCAAGCAATCCTTGGCTTTTTGTGTCAGGCAATGAAAATGGTCGGCCTCGCGTATCGCTCTTTTTTTAAAAGCCTTTCTTCTCCAAATGCCCTCGTGGTTGCCAGGAATTGTCTCAGAGCAAGTAATTAAAACTTTCTTGACATAGCCTTTTTTTTTAGCAATCAATGCTTGTTTTGTAAAGTGAAAATAAGCTTCCCTCGTGCAAGCCAAATCAAAGCCTTTTAAAGCCTTTTCAAGCCCTACTAAATACATGGCATCAACCATTAGTCGGTTTAAAATCGGCAGTTTAAAAGGAAAGTTTGGCAAGTCCATCGGGCTTGGGAGTTTCTTAATTGGCAAGCCGATGTTTTTATGGATTGGCAAAAGCGATGCAAAAGCAGTTATCTTAAAACGCCTTTTTAGGGGCGCATAATTTTGCATCTCAAACTGGTTTAAGTATTTGCCGCGAACTATGGCAACGTTCACAGATAAGCCTTCTCAAAGTCCAACTCTGGCGGAGACCAGAGTTGGACCTTGACGAAATTAAAAAATCCGCAAAAAATATCCCCAAAAGCAATCCTAAACCAATTGGCGAAACCAAAAAAGTAAGAAAGGCGCTAAAAATAGAAAGAAAACTGCTCTTTGTCAATTTTTTGACTATGAAAAATACTACCAGACTTGTCAGCAAATGAAAGAAAATCTGAACTGCCAGATAGCCGCTGTAGTCAAGGCCAAACAGCCTAAATTGCAGCCAGTAAAAAAGCCTTAAAAAAGGGGAAAAATGTTCGTTGTGAGGCAAAAAGACTTTTCCCAAAGAAAAGTCTTTTGCCGCCAAAAGCACATCATAATCATCCCGCACGAAAAACGCGCTCTCCTTGGTTTTTAAAAAGTAAAAAACAAAAGCAACTCCTAGCCATAAGGCCAGGAAAATGAAGGGTGGGAATTTAAAGGTTTTTGTCTTGAACATAGGTTAAGCTAAAAATTAAAATTAGCTCATAGGCAAATGGCCCTTTCTTTACACGAATCTACGAAATATGTTTCTAGTTGTTTAATCGTTTTTAGCCAGGACCAGCTTTGAATTACATAATTCCTAATTTTCTCTTCGCTAAATTTAGTGCTTAAAGCCTTGTCTATCGCTTCAGCAAAAATTTTCTTATCTCTTTCAACTAAAAATCCTTGAAATCTTTTAGAAACTGTTTCTTTTAATCCCCCTTCTGCTACCCCAACAACAGGACACCCACAAGCCATAGCTTCTAAAGGGACAAGGCCAAATGGTTCGTTATATGCGCCTGTCAATAAAAGTTTTGCCTCATTATATAGATTAATTAATTCATTATCATTTACACCTTTCTTAACAATTAGTTTAACTTCTTTTCTTTTCGCTAGATTTCTCAAAAAATCTTCGTCTCTTCCTCCATTAGCTACAACGCAATAAGGAAAACGCTTTTTTTTTGGCAGTAAAGAAAGGCTTTCAATGATAAACTCATGGCCTTTAAATTTAGCGAGAGCACTAACATTTAGAAAAAAGCTTTTTCTTTTTTTCTTTTGCCACTTAAAAAAATTCCCATCTACTCCCCATCTTAATCTTTTAACTTTTCTTTTATAAATCTTTTCTAATATTCTTTGTGAATATAAGGAGTTAGTTAATACTAAATTGGCGTGTTTAACGTTAGTCTTGTCTATATATTTAAGCGGCAGTCTTAAAAAGTTAACAAGTTTATATTTCAGTTTTGTTGAAAATAAATTAGCATTTTCATAGAATTCACGAGGCGCTTCATGACAAACGTAAATAGAAGCTGTTCTCAAAAATCTTAGAACATAGGGAGATTTAGTGAAAATATCATGATCAACATAAACAATGTCGTATTTGCCACAATCAATTTTTTCTGCAATTTTCTTATGAATTTTAGGTAATTCAAAGAGAATTTTTTTTTGATCCAGTAAAAATTTATGAGATATGTCGAAACTAAATATTTCTATTTTATTCACAAAATTAAAGTCTTTTTTTGTGCCAGCATTAAGCGAGTAAACATCCACCAAATTATTTTTAGATAATCTTCTTGCCACCTCCGTTAAGGTCCGTTTTGCTCCACCAGTCCGGAGATTATGAAAAATAGCAATCTTAAATCTAATTCTTGACATACTTTCAAACGAATGTCTTAATTAAAGATAAATATGAAAAAAACCTACCTTCTTCTGGGCTTTCCTTCTCGAATCTTCATAGTAATTTTACTTTTTTACTTATTTTTAATTTTACCAAAAACTATATCTGCAATTATTTCCTTTAAGGAAAATTTTAACAATAATTATGATTTTAATGAGATCGGCCGATGGGAAGTATACGAAAATAGTGGACACGGAGGCGAAATAAAGTTCACAGATGAAGAAATAGAATTATCCTCTACAGAACGTGCCTTCCCTTTTTTACACAGTAAAGGAGACATTTTTCCTGAAGGAGATTTTAAAATTTCTATAAATTTCAAATACAATTTTGTTGGGGATCACGGAAATGGGATCGTCATAAGCGATAATATTCCTGTTAACGGATCTTCGGCAACGGCTACTCATACAATTTTTGCTTTTTGGCAAGACACAGCTAGCTTTTGGCATATGAACTCTACCATTTGTGCTGCAGATAGGCCGGGGTGTCCAGTTCAATGTTTTAAAACAGAAAGTGAAGATAAAAATTATCACTTGATAGAAATTGTCTATCAAAATGAGGAGTATAAAATTTACAGAGACAATTCTTTAATCTTTACTTCTGTTAAAACTGACAGGAGGCCTACGGCTATATGGGTAGGCAACCCCTATTTAGCAGAAACTGCTGGAGATTGGAGGTGGAGCGAATTTGGAATTGACTATATCTATATCGAGTCTTATCCTCCCGACCCTTCGCCAAGTCCAAGCCCGTCGGCTTCTCCAAGCCCCAGCCCAAGCCCCAGCCCAAGCCCCAGCCCAAGCCCTTCGCCAAGTCCAAGCCCGTCGCCGGTGCCGTATCTTGCTGTTCCGCATTTTTCACAAAGAGACCCTGAGTGGAGCACTGAAGAGTATGACTCCTCTACTCAATACAACATAACAGGTCCTCATGGAATCGAAAACTGGGGGTGTGCGATGACATCTTCGGCTATGGTTTTGGCCTATCACGGTTTTGATAAAAACCCTGATGGTGAAGATACTGATCCATCAACCTTAAACCAATATCTTATAGAAAGTGAGGGCTACACACGTTATGGCGAAGTCATCTGGAGTTACATCACTCGTTATGCACGAGAAGCAAGGGATGCCGGCCAAGCCACTACTACTAACCGTTTGCTTGAATTTACTTATTCTCCATACAATCTAAAAACATTAGAAGATGATATTGAAGCAACT
>Ga0180437_10004961_pt1 | contig 18554 bp, 9 predicted proteins | sample SS_ome_4_FD_132410 | JGI IMG/M metagenome (GOLD analysis project Ga0180437, IMG submission 132410) | Hypersaline lake sediment archaeal communities from the Salton Sea, California, USA - SS_3_D_1 metaG | ecosystem: Environmental > Aquatic > Non-marine Saline and Alkaline > Hypersaline > Sediment... | reverse complement strand
CTGGACGCATCACGCATCCACGACGCAGTGCATGGCTACTTGACTGGTGCGATGTCGGTCACCGACATGGACTTATTCGGAAGGATTAGAAGACCAGACGGCTCTATGCTTTACTTGAGGGACTCGGAATCCCTGGTCCTGACAGGCGAGCCAGAGAACATGGTCACGACCAACACGGTCCAGTTCTTCGTCGAGGAAGGAAGCATTGGAATCACGGTTGAGAGTACAGTTCCAGTGCCCGTGTAGTCCCTGATCCAAAAAGTGGATTTTGAAATGGAATATAGATACCCCGGTAGCGACCTGGACCGGGTCGACATCCTGCTGGCTACGATCGGTAGCTTCTGGCACACAACGTACCAGGGCAGCGATCTAGTGGGGTCGACCCTGTATGCTGCTGGACAACTTGCAGCCCAGGCCCATCTGGATTTCCTGGAACTGATTGCTTCAGTCTCCAGGTTCGATGTGCCGGTATTCCACCGCGAGAACTGGCACTTGCTGACGGTGCGTGAGTCGCAGGTCAACAACTTCGAGGCCCTGATACCGGAGTACGACAGCGGCGATCCTCCAGGCACCTACAGCGGCTCAACCGACTTGAAGTACGGCGTACCTGTCAGTAGAGATTTCTCGGTGCCGGCTCCTGCTGATCTGGTGGACTTCAAGGTCGTCATGAACCGTATCATGTCGCCCTCCCTGACGCTGATTCGCGACGTCGACTTCTACGTTCCCGCGCCTGGGATCATATCCTTCCGCAGTAACCCGTTCAACAATCCATTGGTGCCTACCAGGGAGGTCTGGGAGGGAGAACAAGTCGTCGACAGAGAAGCCTCGCTATGGGTTTTCAAGGGCGACTGGGATTGGGACAGCGTCTACGAGCAGTTCGGGTACGTGCTTGGACTCAGACTCAAGAGCAGCCAAGGCTACAAGGAACTGATCAACGCCATCATGGACGCTTTGGTCGAGGGGACCAAGGTACGTGACCTTCACCTGGCCTGGTCAGCTATCACTGGCGTACCGCTGATTGCGGAGCCCACTGAGACCGTGGAGAACGTACTGCAAGACGCGCGTTCAGAGGTGGTCATCACAGACCAGCATGCCTACAAGTTCCCGCTGGGCTCCAACGTGATCGTGTCCGAGGGGGATGTCCTGCACGCTGGAGATCCTGTCGTCGACACCCTCCAGTTCTTTGAGTTCAACCGCGGCGAAGTGTCCGAAGATATTCAGATGCTCGCCATCGGTCCCGGTATCCTGGCTACCGGCTACTGGGGCGATCTGGTCTGGGAGGACAAGGATGTTGACCTGGTCGTTGAGGAAGACGTCGACGGCTACACCAAAGTAAGTTGGGAGCTTGGAGGCTTCCCGCCCGACGTGGCCAAGTTCTGGGATGACGTGCATGCCGCTGGCGTTGCGAAGGGCGAAACGATAGCAAACTTGTTGGACGTGAGAAGTAATCCTCCGGAGGAGCCTGGTCCAGCTTCACTGCCGGCGACGATCAATCCGTTGCGATTTCTTTGTCAAAACCTGTTTAGATACCACGCCTTCGTCGTAAAAGTGCGAGTTGGTTGCACGTCACGAGAGGCGTTGAAGTTAAGCGCTGCGGCTAGTCTTTACCGAATCGTGCCTCCTCACACGTTGATGATCGTATTAGTCGAGTTGGATCACAGCGACGAACCGATTATCATGGATGGACCGGGAACTGCGTCGGCACCCGGCTACGAAGAACAAGTGACGGGGTTCCCGGCGATGGTTGTGGGAGAAACTATAGACGGACCTACCATGATCCAGGAACGGGTAAGGGCCTACCAAATCGCAGGGAGGTGTCAATGAGAGACATAATCAGCCACAACAGCATACGGGGACGGGTACGTCCTCATGTCGTCTTCGCCCATCCATTGCTCACGTCGGCGAGCGCCAAGACTGTGTTCGGTACTGAATCGCCATGGTATGGGTCGCCAATCTCGGATTGGAAGAGCAACTTGGTGACGTACGAGTGGGCAGCTATCGTCACCAAGCTACTCGGTCTAGGTGACGTAAGGTATCGCATTGGCGGTATGTACCTGGAGTTCGAGAATGTCGCTGCGCCGGGTGACCCAGTGTCAGTCCCGTCTTTGGACCGGACGCGGGATGTCGACTACTACGACAGCCTGGTCGACAGCGGCGTGAGGGACTACATACGTGTCCCGATGACCGCGCACACGATCGCAACGGTCGGGGACGACTATCACGACAACGTGATCACGTTCTTCGCCAGGTCCCAAGGTTTGCAGGGTGTACACGGGAAGGCATTTGACGCGGGCTCCAACAGCGTGATCTTCGGCGGATCGCTTGTAGCTTTCGTGGACGATACCGACGCGACCCAAGACTTGATCCTGAGTTCGTTCTACTTCGAGGTCGAAGACCAACAACCCAAACTGTCGACGTCACAGGTCGGGTTGGAGTGGGAGCTAACACTACAATAGGCCAGGAGGGCTCTCAAGGATGAGCTTTCAGAGACTTATCGAGTTCGTGCGAGAGGGTGAGCGGGTTAGTCCTGGCACTCCCAACCGCCCGATGCGTCAGATCGACCAGAACGTCAAGTACCTTTGGGACTTGATTCAGGCCGCGGGCTTGGGGTCTACAGTCTACGCTCGGGAACAGACCATCGACCCGAGCCTCAAGGTCGGGATGCCGGTCTACTTCAACACTGCGAACCAGCGGTTCGAGGGCGGTCTGGCCACTACCGAGATGGAAAGTGGCACTGGCTATCTCATGACCGCAGCTTCGTCCCAGGTGTGGGGCATCATCGCTACTAAACATCACGATGACCTAGTCGATATCCTGCTGTACGGTTATGAGGAGATCGACATCAGTGAGGCGATCGAAGGTGGAGCCACTACGGTTGAGGCCGGGCTCTACTATCTGTCCGGCCAAGGCGTAGGCAAGTTGACTCAGCAGCGTCCACCGGTTTCGGTTCCTGTGCTGCGCGCTGACGGTAACGGTCATGTGTTTGTCAACCCTTCGTTCGTTGACTTCCTCGATTCTCACCGGCACTACAAGTTCGAGATGACCACGACGCCGGCAGGGAGCCATACGCAACCGTCAGAGGGTGAGCCTCACGTCATTACCGACGCGAACGAGGCGTTGCCAGGTTGGTTGCCGGCCGACCACGAGAGCTTCGACGGGAACGCGCCGGACGGGGCTGCGTTCGGTTACAACCTGGAGGCCGAACCGTACTTGAAGGACATGTGGCCGCCGCTGCCGATCCAGTCCTATTCGGTAGACCTGCTTCGTTCTTCGATCTACGAGCCGGACCCTCGCGAGGTTGCGCCACTGGCTGGATCTGTCCTTGATGATCTGCTGGTGGTTGATCGCAACGGCATCTGGTGGATGAGCGACTGTTACGACGAGGTTCCTTGGCCGACTAACCTTGAGACTGACGCCTCGGAGTCCGAGTCAGCCGAAGAATGTCCTCGGACGATCGAGCATCAGATGATCTTGTGGTTCACCAGGGTCACGTTCGCGACCGAAGCTACCGTCGTCACCAGTCTTCGTGCTGTCGACGGTCGCATCAAGATTTACTGTCGAGGTAGTGAAACTGAAGCCTCCAGTGGTGATCTCGACATCGACCTGGACTTCGAGTGGACGGTCGGTGATAGCGACAGGCGTGGCTACCTGGTCTTTAAGGAACTCGACGGTGAGAAGCTACATCGAGGTCCAGTAGCGGAAGGGTTCTACGCTGCCTCTTCCAATGTGTTGCTTAACAGTCAGTTTCAGACCTATCTCATTCCTGACGACGACACCAGCGCCGTAGTCCATCACGGATTGATTGGTATAGGTATTCTCACTGAGCCAACAAGAGAGCTTGCCAGTCAGCTCGTAAGGTTGGACGGAGTCACAGAAGAGTTTCACCCGGTACTGTACCTGGGTATGCCAGACGACATGCAGACCAGCATGGTTGCCAGGTTCGATGTACCGGCAGATGCCCCGGAGAACAGCAAGTTTGCGTATCGCTCACGTATTCTAGGCCGCGCGGCCGGCACACTTCCATTACTCACCGTTGAGTACAACATCGCAAGTAGGCCACCGGACGGGCTTAACACACCACAGGCCGTCGCTTCGTCTTGGTCGTCTGTAACGATCGACACGGTGGCAACGGTCGATAGTGATGAGTCGGTCGAGGCCACTTCTAACACGTTAGACGTGTCTCCGGGCGACATCGTGTACATCCGAGTTACGCGAGATCCCGAAGATGCTGCCGACGAGTACTCAGGTGAACTGGGCATCATGCAGCAGCTCGGGGTCTTGACCAGCGGGAGCTAGTCAATGCCCCTTACACAATGGAATGTTGAATGGCTGAACCACAACTCCCAGCGGAGCTATCCGTTGGCGGACGAGGCTTCTGCGCAGGATACGACAGACAGCTTCAAGATCCCTGACGACTTCATTGTCGGCCTCGACCTGCCAGTGCACGCCGCTATGGACGTGGAGCCTGGCAACTTCTTCGTTCGTACCCTGGGTGTCTTTCCCACTGGCTTCTCAATCACGATAGCGCACCGCAGTGGAACCAACATTGTGAACGTGGCTACGGCGCTGATCCCCAGGGAAGGACACAACAAGAACACGACGTACGTGTTGGGTGGTGTGGAGCCGTTCGACGACACGGTCGGCAAGATCGTGATCGGACGTCTCGACACGATCGACGACCAGCCGGCCGGTGTGTGGGAGTTCGACCTAGACTCGGGACGACTGGAAACAGATGCCATCCGGCCGATCATCCGCGGAGTGCAGGCCATCACGGTGCGAGACGGCTCCGAGCAGTCGGAGAGGTTGACCGGTGATATCGAGCTTGTGCCTGGCGAGAACATGCAGATCACGCCCGTGGTGGTTGAAGGCCAGGATTCGCAAATCATATTCAGCGCCATCCAAGGTGAAGGAACTATTGAGGAGTGCGTGTGCGAAGGCGAAGAAGCCGAGATCCCTTGCATCAAAAGGATCAACGGTATCGTACCGACACCTGATGGTTCCTTCGGCGTCGTAGGTGACGACTGCATCCAGGTGTTGCAGACTGAGAATGGTATCAAGATCGTCGACAACTGTGCAGCACCATGTTGCGGCTGCGAAGAGTTGGAAGCGATCACTAAGGACATGGAGCGCTCTGACCAGCAAAGGGAAACGTACTCAAGGTTCATGGATCTGCTTCAAGCCTCGGTCACCGAGTTCTCCATGACTGTGCTAGGTGCACGGCTGGGCGATCGAGGGTGCATTACATGTGAATAGGAGACAACATGGCGCACCCCCGTGGCCGGCAGCCGATAGCCGTTAATCAACCGCCGAGTGGAGGAACGAACTACCCGTTCGTCTTCCCTTCTGATGACATCAAGAATCTCCTTGGTGACTTCTACCTGTCCTACTGGGACCGGCTGTGCGAGTTGGTGTTCCCGTTTCACATCGTGTGGATGTACGGGTTCGGTAGCAACGTAGTGGCTGCACCTGGCGGCTGGCCAACACCAACGCACGACTACGACATCATCATCCATGACGACAACGGTACGGTGGTGTTTGACTCTACGGCCATGGAGGACTTCAAGGAGACAGACTGGCCGTCGACCAACCCTCGCCTGAAGATCCTGGAGTGGAGCGACGAAGGCGCTATTGAGGTGTGCCGGCTGACCTTCCACACCGAATGGGCTCAAGAGGACATAGACGGAGGTCTGAGTCGGGATTACGACTTGTACATCGAGCCAGAGAACGGTGAGCTGGACGCCAGGACCTTACACAGAGTACCTGACCGTGTGAACGCATTGAAAGTTGGTCTTGTCCGTTTAACTGGGAGAATCATATTTGACTCCGGTTACAACGTCGCGTGGACGACTGGAGCCGACAGCGAATACGGCGACTTCGACATCGACATAGACGACCTGGGCGTAGTAGATGTTTCCAACGTCGTAACCGAAGTCACTGGCGAGCGACGGTCTACCAAGATCACCATTGATGCTATTCCAGGTAGTGGCTTAGGTGTAGTGCCTGGTTGCGAAGAAACAGAACCAGTAGTCAGGAAGATTGCAGGAGCTGTTGCAGACGAGGGCGGCAACATCATCTTCGATACAGGGCAGGACAAGAACAAGTGCATCCAGCAGCAGCGCCCGGTAGGACTTGTCGAAAGCTCGCCGAGGGAGTTCAAGTATCTGTCGGATACTCTGACGCCTGAAGAGTCCAGGTCGGCGATCGAGTTGAACAGTAACTGTGGGCCGTGCTGCGAGTGTGATTACTTCGTCAGGACGTACAAGGGTCTGAAGAGACAGTGGAACCTGTGGCAGAGTCTGACTGAAAGGACTGAGCTGGTCCGGGATCTCCACTCCAACAACATCGACAGGTGGAACAGGGAGAAGGACTGTCGAGAGAAGAACCCGCTGCGTATCATTATCGTTCCGCAGTACGAATGTAAAGTGGCTGTCGGCGCGTTGCACTGCAACACGAGTCCGGACTGCATCGTTCCGATGCACATCCGTTTTACGTTTTCTGCGTACGGTGAGATAGCAGAGTCGGTACTGCAAGACGGCTTCACGTGTCACAGCGCCGAGGTAGACGGTTCGGAGCAGAAGCACAAAGACATGCCGATGGGGCACGGTGAGCCGTACGCCTTGGCTGGGTCCTATCCTGTCTACGAGGCGCAAGTCGATTACGCCGATCCGCAGGACTCGACCAGGGTGTCGTTCATGTTGTGCGTACCGGACTGCCAGCCTGGCGACAGCATCAAGATGTGGGTATCGGTTCATTTCCCAGAGACGGAGAACGGTCCACCCGAAGCCGCAGTGCCGGAGGATCTGGAGGCTATATGGGAGGACTCAGCCTTAGGGCAACCTACATACCCGGCCAGAGCAATCAAGGAGAGCAAGAACGTCACGTTGGACAGGCAGTCCGCTTACTGTGCAACTTGTAGTTGTTCGCATGACGAGGCCGTCGACGAGAGTGAGAGCGAGAGCGACTCCGTATGATCAGGAATCAACACTGGTACAACCTGAATGAAGGTCGGTGCTATCCGATCGACGACAAGGCTTCCATGATGCCTGATGACGGAGAACGTCTGCCTTCAAACATCATCACGGATATTCGTCTACGATACCCGAACTTCCTGGGAGAGTTTCCGTTCATCAGCGCTGTTGCTGTCACGCCTGGTGCCGTGTCGGTGACTGTGCAAGCCGCTGCTACGATGGATAACTCTGACAACTCGTTCGTGCCGGTAGCGGTGTTCAGCGTTCCGATCCAGGATCTCGAAGAGGGCCGGCAGTATCAGATGGAGGCGCAGTACCCAGGCACATACGGGTACATCACACTAGGATCTGGCGTGCAGCGGGAGTACAACGGCCGGTTCAGCTCGCCGGCACAGACTTTGTTGGCACCTAAAGCGGCCAGGGTCCACTATGGCTTGCCTGTCACGTCGATGGGTAAGTTAGGGATGTCGACTGCCTTGACTGGTGTTGTGCTTCTCAGGGGCGATGCTCCGATCGAGGTCGTGAAGGAGTCCAGAGAAATCTACAGCGTTGAGCGGGACGTCATTGTCATTCGTCTGGTCGACGACCCCACCAGCGCCGCTGCTGGCCAGGCTGAAGAGAGTGTGTTCAAGCAGTACGCAGGTCCGTGTGGTAAACGTGTCGAGTCTAAGACCTGTGGAGTACCTGAGCCTATTGAGTTCGTCAACGCTGTAGCACCTGACTGCAACGGTGTACTCTGTTTGGACTTTGACGGAATCATTGTGGTCGGGCGTAACCAGGATGACTGTGGCATCGTGCTAGACATGCCGTTCGGCGCTTCTCAGGCTTGTCTGCCACCATATCTACCTGACCACGACGGTATCCTGCCGTATGAGAAGGACCCGGTCAACGTCACGCCGCCACCAGACCCGGAGCCTGAGATCCCTCCGGACGAGTCGGTCAGTGATGAGATCATTGTCATCGGAGAGTTGCCTTACTGTGACGGGTTCGATGGGTTCGTGGCGGACGGGTTCGTGGTCATGAGTGGTGAGTTCGTGTTCATCTCTGACCAGAGCCCGAACCCGGAGTGTGGCGAAGCGGTGTCGAGTTACGCGGCCGAAGGACCTAACAGCGCCTCACAACGCAACGTGGCTGTGTGGGAAGGCTTCGACGTCACCACCTTCTATAGGTTCGTAGAGACGGACGTGAAGCTCTTGCAAGGTCCGGCCGGCGCGAAGCACAACGGCGGCATCGTCATCAACCATAGAGAACACGGGTCAAGGCCGGACTTGTATGTGTACTACCTGGCAGAGATTGATTACGACAACCAGGAGTTTTCACTCAAACGGTGGAACGGAACGACATTCCAGCAGATCGTGTTTGTTTCCATACCAGGCATCATGCTGGAGGATTGGTATCGGATACGGGTAAGCATCCAGCCTGGTGCCGGTAGCAACGTGTTCATTACGGCGTACTTAGAAGGTCAAGACGATCCAACTATTCAGGCAACCATAGGGCCGGTGATGACATCCAACTACAGACCTGAAGACGGCTACTTCGGTTTTGGAACGAACAGGGCCATAGCCAGGTTCTCGTTCTTCCACCTAGACGAGTCGAGTTGATCCAAAAAGTGGATTTTGAATCGTGGCACACATTAGACATCCAGAATGGCGGTCGTCACACGAGACGACCAAGTATCCTTTCGAGGAGAAGGCCACCATGCGCAACGAGGCTGGTGAGTTCATCCTAGAAGGTACGTTCCTGGATGCCCACTTGTATCCGATCGGTGCCGGCACTGGGATGTACTTGCGTGCGGTCGAGCTGTCCTACGAGAAAGGCATCATCTACATCGGCGATGCCGACAATGACACGGTCTGCACGGGTGAGTTCGACATCCCGATCGACGTCAACGACATAAGGCTGCTGGATTCCTACGGTAGGCCGGCAGGTATCCTGGTCAGTGAGCCGGCACGCCTGGCTCTCATTCAGTCATGGGGTAACGGGCTACACTCGTTCGAGCCTGGAGACACACCGTTTGTGGCTTCGTGTTGCATGCCGACGCCAGAGATCGGTGTCCGCGGCATCGTGCTCGAAGACGGCAGCCTGTTCGCCGGCCCAGTGTGGATCATGGGTGATGACGGCGTAGCACTTCGTTATGAGGAGGCCGAGCTACCGGCAACCAAGTGTGGTGAGTCGGCCAGGACCGTTCAAGTGATACGAGTAGACGTGGTAGGAGATCCTCTGTTCCAGCGAAGGTTGTGTACCGACGTGGACTTGTTCCAGACACCAAACCCGGTACGCAAGATCCAGATCAAAGAACGAGGTAATCCAGTTGCGTTGTGTGCTCCAGACGAGAACGGCAACATCAGTATTCAGATGAACAACAGCGAGGCCGTAGACACGGCTCTCCGCGTCCGAACGACGGACGAGGGGCTGGTGTTTGAGGTCGTAGGCGACTCCACGGTGGAATAATGGCACGACCAGGTTGGTACAACGACAATCGAGGCAGGGCGTATCCGTTCATCACGGGCACGGCCGGCGTAGGTACTCCGGACTCCGGAATACCGACGATGCGTCAGTTGCCGGACGAATGGATCGTGGACTGCGGCTTCATTATGGGACCTGACTCTGACTTCGAGGTTGGAACGCACAAGGTATGGCTTCGCAGGGTCTATCGTAAGGGTGACACAGTATCGTTCGAGTTCGAGTGTGATGCTCCACAACTCAAAGGCATCTACCTGGTCTTCAACCGTGACGTGGATGAAGACGACTACGCCAACGAGTTCGTCGACGGGGAAGTCTTCTTCGACGAGTCAGAGTCTCACTCGCTGCCGGACAGTTGCAGTGAACCCTTATGGTCTGGATACATGATCTCCGGTGTTATGTCGTCGATCGCTGCTAGGCTCGGCGATGAGGACAGCATCGAGGCTGAAGAGGATGATGCTACCGTGGAGCCGGCCTTGATCCAGAACCTCAATAACACGATCGTCAACTCAGTCGAGCTGGCAAACAACGACAGGACGAGAGCCACAGCGCCGTCCGGGTGTCCAGACCTGGTGTGGCCGCACGAGACCAACGTGATCTTCGTGCACGCCAGGTGTATTCAAGGGGACATACGTTGGATGCCGGGGTACAATGCTACCATTCAACAAAACAGTCAGGACAATAGCATTACGATCAGCGCCAGAGTGGGTGCTGGTGAAGGCCAACCATGTGAGGAAGCACCGCTGTTCGATCAGGAGGTGCCTCCAATAGGCAGCGAGAACAACCTGCTGTCCGGAGGACCCCTGTGTAATGAAGCTCTTCGCTCCTTCAACGGCGTAGGAGGGCCAGCGTTCACATTGTTGGGAGGCCAAGGAGTATCAATCATACCGGACCCGGAGAATCATTGTGTCAAGGTCGATTTCAACCTAATCGACATGGCATCGTGCATCAGCGACTTCTCCGAGGTGTCTGAAAGCGTGTAGGTACAGGGATGTCAGGACCCCAACAACCAGTATTCGACATCACCAAGTGCGACGTCGAATCTGTAATGCCGGTTCCGCAAGGTAACTGGCTGCAAGATCCGCGGGTTCCGCAGTCTCCGCAGGACATCCATGACTGCATGGCCGAGCCGCTGCCGTTGCCGCCCGATGATCCTCCGTGTCCACAGATGGGGCCGCGGGAGCGTAGTCGACCGGGTGACATCGTCACGTACGCGGAACGCAACTTCACGCTGCAAGTTATTCCGAAGGACTGCTGCGAGTTTGAGTTCGACTTCGACATTGACTTCCCGTGCCCACAGATCAGCATTGACGGTGGACCCCAGGCAGAGAAGAGGGGTGACATCGTCACGTATCCTGAGCGCCGCTTGGTGTTGGACGTCGTCAAGCTGCCTCAGTGCGAGTTCGATATTGATTTCGACATCGACTTCCCGTGTCCACAGATCACGATTGAAGGTGGTCCACAGGCGGAGAAGAGAGGCGACGTCGTTACGTATCCAGAACGTCGCTTGCTGATCGAGGTCGTCAAACTTCCTCAGTGTGAGTTCGATATCGACTTCGACGTGGACTTCCCCTGTCCACAGATCACGATCGACGGTGGACCCCAAGCTGAGAAGCAAGGTGACATCGTTACGTACCCGGAACGCCGGCTACAGATCGAAGTGGTCAAGCTGCCCCAGTGTGAGTTCGATATCGACTTCGACGTGGACTTCCCGTGTCCCCAGGTGACGATCGAGGGCGGAGCGCAGTCGGAGAAGCAGGGTAACGTCGTCACGTATGCAGAACGCCGGCTGATGCTGGACGTTCAGAAGCTCCCGCAGTGTGAGTTCGACGTCAACTTCGAGGTGGACTTCCCGTGTCCGCAAGTGACAGTCGATGGAGGAGCGCAGTCCGAGAAGCAAGGTAATGTCGTCACATACCCTGAACGTCGACTGATGCTCGACGTGCTGAAGCTACCTCAGTGTGAGTTCGACATCAACTTCGAGGTAGACTTTCCATGTCCGCAGGTCACCGTGGATGGCGGAGCGCAAGCTGAGAAGCGAGGCAACATTGTCTCGTTCCCACAACGTCGACTGGTGCTCGACGTGATGAAGCTCCCTCAGTGCGAGTTCGATATCGACTTTGACATCGACTTCCCATGCCCCCAGATCACGATCGACGGTGGACCCCAGGCCGAGAAACGTGGCGACGTCGTCGACTACAGCAGCAGGCGTCTACGGATCGAAGTGGTCAAAGGTGATGAGTGCGACTTTGACGTTGACTTCGAGATCGACTTCCCGTGCCCACAGATCACCATCAATGGTGCCCAGTCGTGGATGAAGCGCGGGAGAATGGTCGACGTACCGCAGCGCCGCTTCTACATGGTGGTCAACAAGGAAGATCCTTGTAACTTCGACTTCGATTTCGACATAGACTTCCCCTGCCCACAAATCTATATCAATGGAGACCGAAGCGACGAGAAGAAGGGTGACATCGTCGACTACCCAGGCCGTCGATTCTACCTGGAAGTAACGAAGCTACCTCAGTGTGAGTTCGACATCGACTTCGAGATCGACTTCCCCTGTCCCCAGATTTACATCAACCAGGGTCCGAGTGACGAGAAGAAGGGCGGGGTCGTCGACTTCCCAGACCGTCGACTGTACATGCAGGTGTCGAAGCTACCTCAGTGTGAGTTCGACATCGACTTCGAGATTGACTTCCCCTGCCCTCAGATCACCATCAACGGGTCCAGCGAAGACGAGAAGAAGGGCGGAGTCGTCGACTTCCCTGAGCGGCGATTCAAGCTGGAAGTGTCGAAGCTGCCTCAGTGTGAGTTCGACCTCGACTTCGAGATTGATTTCCCGTGCCCACAGATCACCGTCAACGGGGCCGCTTCTGACGAGAAACAGGGCGGCGTGGTGAGCTTCTCTTCCAGAAGGTTCTCCCTGGAAGTGTCGAAGCTACCCCAGTGTGAGTTCGATCTTGATTTTGACATCGACTTCCCCTGCCCACAGATTTATGTCAATCAGGGACCGAGCGACGAGAAGAAGGGTGGCATTGTCGACTATGCGTCGCGCCGCCTCTTCATGAAGGTCAGCAAGCTCCCGCAGTGTGAGTTTGACCTCGACTTCGAGATCGACTTCCCGTGCCCGCAGATATACATCGACGGCAGTGATAGCCGGGAGAAGAAGGGCGGCATCGTTGACGTGTTGGAGCGCCGCTTCTTCATGTCAGTCACCAAACTCCCGCAGTGTGAGTTTGACCTGGACTTTGAGATCGACTTCCCCTGCCCCCAAATCTACATCAACGGTAAGCAGAGTGATGAGAAGAAGGGCGACATCGTCGACTACCCAGGCCGGCGATTCTACATGGAGGTGACGAAGCTACCTCAATGCGAGTTCGATCTGGACTTCGAGATCGACTTCCCGTGCCCGCAGATTTACATCAACGGGAAACAGAGTGACGAAAAGAGGGGAGGAGTCGTAGACTTTCCCGCTCGCCGGTTCTACATGGAGGTCACCAAGCTACCGCAATGCGAGTTTGACTTGGACTTCGAGATCGACTTCCCCTGCCCCCAGATTTACATCAACGGCAAGCAGAGCGACGAGAAGAAGGGTGGAGTTGTCGACTTCCCTGAACGCCGGTTCTACATGGAAGTCACTAAGCTCCCGCAGTGTGAGTTTGACCTGGACTTCGAGATCGACTTCCCATGTCCGCAGATCACGATCAACGGGAAACAGAGCGACGAGAAGAAAGGCGGGGTCGTCGACTTCCCGGCCCGTCGCTTCTACATGGAAGTCACCAAGTTGCCTCAGTGTGAGTTCGATCTGGACTTCGAGATCGACTTCCCATGTCCGCAGATCACAATCAATGGTGACTCCAGCGACGAGAAGAAGGGTGGAGTCGTCGACTTCTCGGCCCGTCGTCACTACATGGAAGTGACGAAGCTCCCGCAGTGTGAGTTCGACCTGGACTTCGAGATCGACTTCCCCTGCCCACAGATTTACATCAGTGGCGGGCAGAACAAAGAGAAGAAGGGCGGCATCGTCGATGTGGCCGCGCGTCGCTTCTACATGGAAGTGACGAAGCTACCTCAATGCGAGTTCGATCTGGACTTCGAGATTGATTTCCCGTGCCCTCAGATCACGATCTCTGGAGGCAGCAGCAAGGAGAAGCAGGGTGGCATCGTTTCCGTAGCTTCACGACGCTTCTACATGGAAGTGACGAAGCTGCCCCAATGTGAGTTCGACCTGGACTTCGAGATTGATTTCCCGTGCCCGCAGATATACATCTCTGGCGGCGAAAGCAAGGAGAAGAAGGGCGGCATCGTCAACGTAGCTGCGCGTCGCTTCTACATGGAAGTGACGAGGCTTCCTCAGTGTGAGTTTGACATCGACTTCGAGGTTGACTTCCCCTGCCCGCAGATATACATCGACGGAGCGGCGAGCAAAGAGAAGAAGGGTGATATTGTTGACTATCCGGCTCGTCGCCTCTTCATGTCGGTTACCAAGCTGCCCCAATGTGAGTTTGATATCGACTTCGAGATCGACTTCCCCTGCCCGCAGATTTACATCAACGGCGGTAGCAGTGACGAAAAGAAGGGCAACGTCGTAGACTATCCGGCGCGACGCTTCTACATGGAAGTAACCAAGCTGCCGGATTGTGAGTTCGACCTAGACTTCGACATCGACTTCCCGTGCCCGCAACTGACAGTCGAGGGCCAGCCTCTCAACCCATCCAAGAAGGACAAGAAGGGCAACGTCGTATCCTATGCGGCTCGGAAGTTCGAGCTGACGATCACCAAGCAGAGTGACTGTGACTACGACTTCAGCTTCGAGATTGATTTCCCGTGTCCGCAGATCACGTTGGACGGTGCGCCGGCCACGGCAACGAAGGATAAGAAGGGCGGCGTCGTACCTTACCCGTCACGTAAGTTCGAGATGACGATCACGAAGTCGAACGACTGTGACTACGACTTCGACTTCGAGATTGACTTCCCGTGTCCTCAGATCACGATCAACGGCTCCACCACCGATACCAAACAGGGCGGCGTGGTCGACTACGGGGCACGCAAGTTCACGCTCACGGTGGCTAAGCAGGACGACTGCGACTACGACTTCGACTTCGACATCGACTTCCCATGTCCTCAGATCACGGTCAACAGATCCACCACTGATACCAAGCCTGGAGGTGTGGTCAGCTACGGCGCGCGTAAGTTCACGCTTACCGTGGCTAAGAATAACGACTGCGACTACGACTTCGATTTCGACATCGACTTCCCGTGCCCGCAGATCACGGTCGGCGGCTCCACAAGCAAGTCAGACCCTGGAGACGTTGTTACCTATGCCGCTCGGAAGTTCGAGCTTTCGGTCACCAAGAATGGAGACTGCGACTACGACTTCGACTTCGATATCGACTTCCCCTGCCCACAAATCACAGTCAACAGTTCTGCCACCGACACAAAGCCTGGCGGTGTGGTCACCTACGCTGCACGTGGGTTTACGCTCACGGTAGCTAAGCAGGGTGACTGCGACTATGACTTCGACTTCGACATAGACTTCCCGTGTCCACAGATCACGATCAACAGATCCACCACTGACACCAAGCAAGGCAACGTAGTAACCTACGGAGCGCGGAAGTTTACGCTCACGGTAGCCAAGAACAACGACTGTGACTACGACTTCGACTTCGACATAGACTTCCCGTGTCCACAGATCACGATCAACAGCTCGACCACCGATACCAAGCAAGGCAACGTAGTAACCTACGGAGCGCGGAAGTTTACGCTCACGGTAGCCAAGAACGGTGATTGCGATTACGACTTCGATTTCGACATCGACTTTCCATGTCCACAGATTACGATCAACAGCTCGACCACCGATACCAAACCTGGGAATGTCGTTACCTACGGGGCACGCAAGTTCACGCTCACGGTAGCCAAGAACGGTGATTGCGATTACGACTTCGATTTCGACATCGACTTTCCATGTCCACAGATTACGGTGGGTGGCTCGACCACGAAGACGAAGACCGGCAGCGTCGTAACCTACGCAGCCAGGAAGTTCGAGCTTTCAGTAACCAAGAGCGGCGACTGTGACTACGACTTCGATTTCGACATCGACTTCCCATGTCCGCAGATCACAGTAGGAGGTTCAACTTCAAAGACGAAGGCCGGCAGCGTTGTAACCTACGCGGCCAGGCAGTTTGAGTTGACCGTATCGAAGAGCGGCGACTGTGACTACGACTTTGACTTCGACATAGACTTCCCGTGTCCTCAGCTCACGATCAACGGAGGGGCGAGCGACACGAAGCCTGGCGGTGTTGTTACTTACGGTTCTCGCAAGCTCACGCTGTACGTCTCGAAGAGTGGTGACTGTGATTACGACTTCGACTTCGACATAGACTTCCCGTGCCCGCAGATCACGGTGGGCGGTGGTAGTACGTTGACGAAGTCTGGCGGGTTGGTGCATTGCAGCTCCAGGCAGTTCACGTTGTCAGTGAACAAGGTTGGGATCTGTGACTACGATTTTGACTTCGACGTAGACTTTCCGACTCCACAGCTCAGCAATGGAACCACAACCACTCGCGTAGGAAGTTGCCCAGGCTCTGCGACGTTCACCGTCAACAAGACAGGAGCATGCGACTACGACTTCGACCTGGACATCACATTCCCGATGCCGACCTTTGTGGGAACGGCGACGTCTGTATCAACAGGTTGTCAGGGTGGATCGTTCGCTGCTGTCAGTGTTGGATCTCAAGGTGGTGGTTGTAACAACGTACTGAACTTCAGCTTTGGAATACCTGACGGTTGTGATGGTCCTCAAGGCGCTCAAGGCCCGCAAGGACCGGCAGGGCCACAGGGTGCCGGTGGGCAAGGACCACAAGGCCCGCCAGGTGCGCAGGGTGAAGGAGTACAAGGCCCACAAGGTCCGGCAGGTCCGCAGGGTCCGGAGGGTCCGCAAGGTCCGGAGGGTCCGCAAGGTCCGGAGGGTCCGGAGGGTCCGCAAGGTCCGCAGGGTCCTAAAGGTGCCGATGGAGTAGACGGCATAGACGGTGCACAAGGGCCTCAAGGTCCTGAGGGTCCTGAGGGTCCGCAAGGTCCGGCTGGTATTGACGGTCCTCAAGGTCCGGAAGGTCCGGAAGGTCCGCAAGGTCCGGAGGGTCCTGAGGGTCCGGTAGGTCCTCAAGGTCCGGCTGGTGCTGACGGCGTTGATGGTGCCCAAGGTGCAGACGGTGCAGAAGGTCCTCAAGGCCCGGCCGGGGAAACTGGCAGGCAAGGTCCTCAAGGGCCGGCTGGTGCTGACGGTGGGCAAGGTCCAACTGGTCCTCAAGGACCGGCCGGCGAAGACGGTGCTCAAGGTCCAACAGGTCCCCAAGGACCGGCCGGAGAGGACGGATTAGATGGTCCTCAAGGTCCTGCTGGTGAGGCGGGTCCGATGGGTCCTCAAGGTCCGATGGGGCCAATAGGTCCGATAGGGCCAATAGGTCCGATGGGACCGATGGGTCCGGCTGGTACTGACGGTGCTGACGGTGCTGATGGCCCACAAGGTGCTACTGGTCCTCAAGGTCCAGCCGGAGATATAGGTCCCCAAGGTCCAGCAGGGGATATAGGTCCCCAAGGTCCAGCCGGCGCTGACGGTGCCCAGGGTCCGGCTGGTGCTGATGGTCCTCAGGGTCCGGCTGGTGCGGATGGATCAGACGGTGCAACTGGTCCGCAAGGCCCTCCAGGAGCTGACGGCGACAAGTACGCGATCGTTCCCGCAGGTGGGACATACCGCGGTCTGTACTGCATGGAGTCGCCCGAGGCCAGGTTTGAAGACGTCGTCAAGGTGACCATGCGGTCGACAGTAGCCGCCGTGCCTCTCGATCCGTTGTTCTTAGATGTCGTCGAGCCTGGTACACTGATTGCCATTAGTGCAATATCCAAACACCCGGTTGCTATCGGCGCTGAGGTCAGAGGCGATAATCTCGTGGTCAAGCTCGCCAGCATGCCTGAGGAGTCGGTAGTGGTGTATGTGCGTCTGACAGGTTTGAGGAAGGGATACGGGGATCGAAGGTTCCCGACGTTTACCGAGGCTCAGATGGAACAGAACCGCAGATTCTGGTCACAATCGTATGAAACGAAGGCAGAAGCATAAGTTAATCCTCAAGCATCGTTGGGCTCTTGGTGACACCGTATTGATGACGGCGCTGGTTCGAGACATTCATCGTGCGTACCCGAACACGTACGATATTCAAGTCGAGACGAACTGGACGCCGATCTGGTGGAACAATCCCTACGTATGCAAGTTCCCATCGACAACGATCCCGCGGCCGTCCCAGGTCGAGGTGTCGTGGCGCGACGGGATCTTGTGGAACGGCCGTGCCAGGTATGGTAAGAAGAGAGAGCTGAAACACATCCTGGCCTGGTATCACTACGACTTCGAGCGAAAGACCGGCATCCATGTGCCTGTCACAGATCCGAGGCCGGAGTTATGGCTGACCCAAGAGGAGAAGCGAAGGATCATCCAAGGCCGCTACTGGGTCATCGTCAGCGGCGGCAAGATGGACATCACCAACAAGCACTGGCACGCCGAGCGATACCAGGAGGTTGTCAACAGACTGAAAGGATATGGGCTCAGCTTCGTGCAGTGTGGGGCTACTCACGATAAACACTATCATCCACCGATGGACAACGTCTTGAACATGGTGGGTCAAACTGACAACGTGCGTGACTTCTTCAACATCGTGATGCACTCAGAAGGAGTCATTTGTCCTGTCACTGAGGCCATGCACATCGCCGCGGCGTTCGACAAACCATGCGTGGTGCTCTCCGGTGGTAGGGAAGAACCGTGGTTCGAGTGGTACGGTAATGGGTTCGGGACGTTCGGTGAGAAAGCTAAACCGGTCAAGGTCCCTCACAAGTTCCTCCACACGTTGGGCCAGTTGTATTGTTGTGACGTTCAAGGATGCTGGAAGAAGCGAACGGTTCCCGTGGAGCCGAGCGACCTCCAGAAGGGCAAGAAGAATCTCTGCAAGGAGCCGGTAAGAGGTCCAAACCAGTCCGTGGCGAAGTGTATGGACATGATCACTGTCGACCACGTTGTTGAGGCTATCATGGAACACTACGAAGAAGGCATCCTGCCACCGATCGCAGCACCGAAGG
>Ga0180437_10004960_pt1 | contig 18557 bp, 27 predicted proteins | sample SS_ome_4_FD_132410 | JGI IMG/M metagenome (GOLD analysis project Ga0180437, IMG submission 132410) | Hypersaline lake sediment archaeal communities from the Salton Sea, California, USA - SS_3_D_1 metaG | ecosystem: Environmental > Aquatic > Non-marine Saline and Alkaline > Hypersaline >... | reverse complement strand
TTCTTCCATTTCATCATCTGGAAGTTGTGAAGCCATTGCTTCATCCATTTCATTTTCTGGTATGTTTGGATAAGTATCTACTGGCATACCTTCAGGAGGCATCATCATAGAGCCACCTTCGTTGAATACTCCACGCCCCTTTAGGACATCTGCCTGAGTAACCTCTCCATCGCCTGTAAGATCTGGAAAAGATCCTTTTGCTAAAGGCTGTCTTTCAAATCTTTCAGCAGCTTCATTCATTTTACGCTGCATTTCTTCTTGCTCCATTTGTCTTACCATAGCTTCTACTTTATCAGACGTAGGAACTATGTTATTAGCTTCTAGACGAGCCTTAGCGTTTCTTTCTAGCTGAAGAAGCCTTTGACGCTCATTGTTGTCTGCTGCGGCTTTTTTAGCTGCTAAAGATGCTTCAGTCTTTTCTGGATCAAAAATACTACTTCCTACAGCTTTACCTTCACGTTTTGTATCTTTTAAGTAGTCTAAAACTTCGCGCTGTATATTATTAAAATTTAAAGTGCCTATGCTATCTTTAGCTTTTTCAGAAAGTTTTTTAAATTCTTTTTCCTCACCTCTTTTTTTATCTGTTTTTGAGTAATAACTAAGCAGGAGGTTTTCAACATTTTTTAATTCACTTAAAAATTTTTTTGCCTTAGAAACTGCTTTAGGATCTTTAGGATCAAGTCCTGATGCTTTAGCAAGAGACTCTTCATCTAGCTTACCTGTTTTCCCACTTATAAAATTAAACTCATCAAAATAAAGTTCTTCACGCTCTGGAGGATTCATTATACTTTTATTCATATTCTTTCCTATTAAGTGCTTCTTCTACTTGAGCGGGTAACATCTCTAACTTAGCCAGAAAATTCATCTTCCCCTGACTGCGGAACATTTCCAGTTCCGATGTTGCCCCCACCAGTACCTGTAACTCCAAGGTCTTGAGGCTGTTCAGGTACTCCTTGAGCGGCTCCCATACCTCCGGGTTCTTGACCAGCGGGGCCAGCTTCCGGGCTAACTGTTTGTCCAGCATTTTGCATTCCTATAATTTGAGCCATTATTGCAGCTTCTTCAGGGTCATTCATTAGTTCATCTGGGTCTAGATCAAGACTATATGCCAGTTCACTAATAAGTTTGTTCATCTTAATAAACGGAGCGACAGCAGGATTAGCTGCGGTCTGAAGGAACATTGTCAAGCGTTGACTTCGTACTTCCTTCTGCATTAAGCTATTTGTGCCTGTAGCCTTGACTTCTAAATCACCATCTATACCTAACTTACGATCTGAAAACTGCATGTTCCATTGAAAGTATGCTTCGCCCAAAGGTTTTAATAAGAAGTCATCAAGGTTCTTAATTACCGTTTTAATATTCAACGAAGCTGCACCAAGCAACATAGACATACCTGATGCAGTACGTGTCATACTTTGCACGCCTGTTTGGCCGTGACTGTACGAAGGAATACCTGTTTGTTCGTCTGCAAGTTGTCGGAACTTGTCAAACATCTGCATGTTTTCTATAGTAGTGTTAGGAAACTTTAAGCCATTTATAGCTGTTCCCGGTACACCAGCTTGTCGCCTAAATACTTTACCGGGGTATATTTCCATACTTTGACCGCCTACAAGAGCAGTCTCATCAACATCAAAAATAACTGATCCTGATAGCGCAAGATTATCAATAGCCATACGTGCATGACCATTCATAATCTTTTGAGAGTCATCCATGTTTTCTGCTACGCCAATACCAAAAAAACTATAGGGATTCTTTTCATAGCTAAACGCATGGTATGGTATTCGGAAGGGGGTAAATGGATTTACAACACTGCGAAGCATTTGACCATTACAAACCCAAGCATTAATTTGGACTTCATCTAGGTCGTCTACATCTTCGGGTATTTCCATACCTACTTGGCGACAGTATTCCGCATCCATCACGCCCCAATACTCTAGAACTTCATACTGAGATGCGCCGTATTCATCATTTCGGCTGTCATCTTTTAGTTCTTGTTCATAATCTTCTTCTACGTAGTTAGGCCCCATCTGGAGACAAGTACGTATAGCTTCTTTGTCAAAGTAAGGCATCTTACCTAGACTACGAAGCTGTGTTCGATTCATTTTATGTCGATGGAATATATATTCGGATTCATTAACATTTGTTGCGTTGGGGTCTGGAAAGAAATCCCAGATGCTAACAAACTCCAAACGAGGAACCCGCACATCCACAGGAGAGTAAGTTCTATCACCGCCCTCTCCTTCTGTCCATCTGTGTAATGTTTTGTTAAAGTTGAACGGCCCTTTGACGATTCCTGTGCCGAATAAAGCTGATTCAAATAATGCGTTTCTAATTTCACTAGCGCCGTTAGACTCCTCTATCTGATCGTGTATAAGTTTTTCCATGCGTCTTGCAGCTTTTTGTGCAGGACTAAGTTCAAGAGCTTGAGGGTCTGGAGAGGGGCCTTCAGCAAGTATATCTTTTTCTTCAGCTTGCTTATCTAATTTTATATCTTCAAACTTACCTGTTCCGTAAGTTGCTCCCGGCTTTAGTACTTTACCATCGCCTTCAAAACCTACGTCAAACGGATTTTCTTGTTCTTCTTGTACTTCGCTTTCAGATGTTTCAATTCCGGGTTGAATGTGTGCATACTCAGGAGTCCCTTCAGGCATCTTAGTTTCACTAATACCAATAGGGAACTTATTCGCACCGAACACTACATCTACAAGTTGACCAAAGGCTGCAAGCACCTTAGTCTTTGTTACTTTTACAAACACTCTAGACTTTTCAGATTCACGGAATCTTACATTTTTACCATACAAACCACGATAATTGTGGTATGCTGTGAGCCATCGTTGCTCATCTAAGTCTCTAGCTATCTTAGCAGAAACATAGCGGTCATTAATAAGACCTACTAAATTATTACGAAGACTTTCTTCAAGAGTAAGCTCTAGGCCCTGTTCGCCCTCAACTTCTCCAAAGTAAATATCATTCGCTGTTAAAGTATTTTCTGCCATTAATATACCTTTAAATAGGTTTAGAAAAACCCATGCTAATACCTAAATCGCCCTGAGCATTTTTATTTAGACCAAATCTAATATTTGAACCTTTATTTGTTTTTTTATGATAGTCTAGACTTGTATTATATTTATTCTTTTTAAAAACAACTGAAGATTGATTAGGTAATTGTTTTTCTAAACTATAGTTTTGGCTTTCCCCTGATTGCGTATCGTAGCCTTTACTTATAGAAGCTTTATAACCACCTCCAGTTAAAGAAGCTGTCCCTTGGGAAGTTCTTTGTTGCTTATTTCCTGCTACATTTCCTTCTAGTTCAAACACACCCTTACTAAAAGAGGTGCTTAGTCCACCATTATTATATTTAGTTCTTTTTTTCATATTAATATCCAAACTCCGCATCAACGGGTGTGTATGCCTGTTCCATTCTCATGTTTCTAAACTGACTAAAAATGTCGTTGACTTTAGGTCTTGACATAACTAAATATCTTAGTGCATCATAAGCATGGTCAGGTGCATGTGTATCAACATCTTCTGGGTTAGATTTATCCAGAGGAAGACTTTGGAGTTCGCGTATCAAGTTGGGACAGCTATTAAATATCTGTATCTTTGGTCTGCCACTAGGCTGCACTCGTAAGTATTCGTGGATTTGTATTTTACCCTGTATTCTATTTTTATCTGCTCTTCGCAGCTTGTGCCCTGCTCGTTGAAGTGTCTCTCCAACTGTAGGGCCTGTTGTTCCTGTTCTGTTCCATGCTGCTGTATCAAGCACTCCGGGTACTGAAAAAGGATCTTGTAGCTCCATGTTCGTAATCATCTGAGCCAAATCTACGCCTGTAAGTCCTTTGCGATATAGCTCTCTGTAAATTATTAGTGTGCCATCAGTGGGATCAACACAACCCCAAACACAAGCACTTTCAGAAGCATAACCATAGTCAATCCCTTTGACTCTTTCCCAACCTACTGGAATCTCAAAGGGTGTAATAACATGCTCCATTACATCAAACTCTGTAAAGGCAGCACCCTCTGTAATGTCCCAGTTACCCTCTAGAAGCTGCTTGCGCTGTACAGCAGGCAAAGCTTTTAACATTTGTTCGTATCTACCATCTTTAGCAAGATACGGATTGTCTTCTAGTCGGGCTGGTATAAAGCGTCGTGTCAAACCATCATTGCCTGTAAAGCTCTCATTAGGCTCTGATGGGTTCACATAACGCTTCTTTACCCATGTCGCACCAGCACCACCGGGGTTAGCTGTACAACGCATATATGGCGTAATCTCAGAATCTGTAGTACGCAATCGTGATGCTAGGTAGTTCCAAGAAAACTCTGTTGATAAATGAGTAATCTCATCAAAACCAATCCAAGAGTATGCTTGTCCTTGATACCTGTATACGTCTGCATCACGCTCAAGGAAGCCAAACTCTAGTTTAGCACCACTGGGAAATGTCCAGATCTTTTCAACCTCTCTGAACTTACATCCCGGAAAAGCTTTTGGATATAACTCCCTAGACTTATCTATAAGCTCCCTTAGTTCAGGCATTGAGCGTCTTAGTACTAACGCCCTGTGAGCAGCCCTGTGGGCGAATCTAAGGGGATCTACGAGCATAGCATAGGACTTACCACCCCCTGCTGCACCACCGTACAATACGTCCGTTTCTGGGGCTGCTAAGAAGTCTGTCTGCGGCCCTTCATTCGGTCTGAAGATAACATTCTCTAGTGCTTCTTCTTTTACTTTTTTAGGAAGATGCTCGACTGTATCCTCAGTCAATATCTTTCCTTCTTTGGAAGTTTCTTGATTGTCTAATTTAGCTAGTGTGGATCGTGAAGCTTTTAAAGTGTTCTTTTGACTTTTTAACTTTGCCTCAGCCTTTGCAATAAGTTTTTCTTTTTCTCTTACTGCTTTGTTAGCTTTCATACGAGCCTGTGTAGCTCTGCTGTAATTATATCCTCTAGACTTACTTCCTTTTTTACGGCCTCCTCGTTTCTTTGGAGTACCATCTACTTTTAAGATAAAATTACCATCTTCATCTTTTAAGTAGTCATCTGGATTAACTTCCCAATCTTTCATGTATTATTTTTTTTAATCCTTGATGACTTAATCGTCTACCTGTTTTATGCTCTAGCCAAGCAGACCCTTCACGAAGACTTAACACCTGATCTTTAACTAAACCAGATATTTCTTGTAAAGCCTCTAGTTGTTCTGGAACCTCCTCAAGTATTTTAGGATTAGCTTCAGATACAATATATCCAAAAGGAATAACACTACTGCGTTTCGGAATGCTCAATTATAACTTCTTCTTTTGCAGGTAGAATAAAAACACCACCTTGTACAGTGTGATTAACGTCTAATCGGTCAGATTTACCTAGTCCAATTCGATCTAATATTGTTTGTGCTGCTTGGAGTCGAATATTGGCTTGAGGAACTGGCTGATCAGAGTTCATCACCTCAGTTAGTTTTAATGCAGCTTGAGGAGCGGATTGTGCTAGGATATTTGACGCTAGGTCTATTATTTCATTCTTTAGTGATTTAGTAACCTGCCAATGATTCCCAGAGTAACCAGCTAGTTCGGCTGCTTTCTTTGGATCACCTCCTACTTCTACAAGATGGCCTAGAAAGTCTTTTTGCTTTTCTGTTAATTCTCTTTTCATTTAAAACAGTATAGGGTTAGATTTAACATTTGTCAACTACTTTTTAACTTGACAAATGTTAAATCTGATGCTATACTAATTATGTAACCCACCGGGGTTGCATATAGATATATAGACATACTTTAAAACCCTGAATAAATACTTCAGAGTCCTTCCTAAGCCCCGCCCTAATCTAGTTGACACTCCAAAGTTCTGTAAAATGTTTGAAATTTAGTATATATATACGTATACCCCCCTGGTCACCTGCGCCCCCCTGCGTTAATACTCCAGAATACTCCAAAGTTTACTTAGTGTAGACTCCAAAGTATTCCCAAAGAGAAACTCCAGAGTAGTTTACAGTCTAAAGAGGACTATGAAGTAACACTAGAGTAATCTTTTACTACAGAAAACTCCAAAGGATTTCAAAGTGTTACTGAGTTTTCACAAGGCAAGCCCAGCGATCCCAGCAGATCATCAAAACCCGCCTAAGTATTCCTAAGAATACTTAAATCTAACGACCCCTTAAGCCGCAAAAACCCCACCAAACCCCACCGATTTTTGAGCCTCCCTGAATCTTCGCCTGTTTTCACGCGGAGCCTTCGGCTCTTCACGCAGGAAAAATCACGCGCCAGATTTCGTTGACATCGTTTTCGGCTTCCGGCAACGTTGAAAGGGCTGGCGGCGAGGTCAGCATGAAAATATAAATAAACTAGATCAGGAGATCAGTATGAATAATTTCGCCAACATCGACGCAAATCGTCCTGCTACGTTCAAGCAGTTTGAATTCGCAGTGTATAAACTTGCGGAAGGTATGGGCAGTAAGATGCGTCCAGCAGTAAAACCCAAAGTCAATGGTAAGACTAATCCAAAGTTTAAGATTCTTAAAGCACGAGTTCAGGGTGCGACGGCGAAGTTTTACGGCGACAAGAATCTTCGGATGACTCATGGCGATGCTCAAAAGTTTATATCTTCAGGAATTATTCCTAACGAGATTAAATCCATGATCGACGCAAGTGATCTCAAGAAGAAATCTTAATTATAAACTTACAGGGTCACTTCGGTGGCCCTTTTCAATCTCAATCAAGGAAAAAATTATGTCAGTATTTCAAACAGTTTTAGATCTAACCCATTCCGAAAGAGAATTAGTATTATTCGACGACGCTTTTCGAGAAATTGAAACTCAGTTAAGAATGCTTGAAGGTCGACCAGACGGCTTGGAAGGAGTTAAAGATTTATTAAATAATAAAACTTTTAGGAATTCTTCTGCTCAAACTAGTGAGTTTGATTTGGCTCAAGCATTGTTGCTTGTAGTTAATCGGATTCAAATTAAAGAAGAATAAGTTTTAATCTTTATATAAACTACAAAGGGCGCTTCGGTGCCCTTTCGTCGTTAGAGCGATTCTAAAGCGTTCTAAGAAATACTGGTAGGTAACGTCCAGTTAGTAACTAAAACGGCTTAGAAGTGAATTCTGGGCCTCTCAGGAGTATATATTTATGACTTGTTCAGAGTGTAAAACTAGCAAGCCTTCTGGCATGTTAGTAAAAGTAAAAAATCAACTCGTGTGTGTGGTGTGTGCGCTCAAGCACAGGCGCTATTTTCTGGGTTGACAACGTAATGTGGATCGTGCTTTGCTAGGGTGGATAGTCGAAAAGTAATTTAACTAGGAGTGGATAGTGACATATAAACAATTAAAAATATATCTTGACAGTCTTGATGCGGATGAATTGTCAAGGGATGTTAGAGTTAAACTTGATGATGAGTTATATCCTCTTGTGAGTTATGCACATTTTGTGGATAGAGACGAGTCTAAATTGTTTGACGATGGACAACTACTATTAAAGGTAAACTTATGAGTAACTTAATAACATCAGAGTCTTTAGAGCTTTTAAGATCTAATAAGACATATTATATGTCTACTAAACAACCTCTTATGGGGTTTAATAGCTCTATAAAGATCTTAAAAGGTCTTAAAAAGTATAATTATACCACAGGAATCCTGTACTTGCAACCCTCAAATGCAGTTTCTGTTAAAACTTTTTGTCCGTTTGCTGATCAAGCTGGCTGCAAGGATGATTGTTTAGGTAAAACTTCTGGTCGTTTAGCTATGTCACAATCTCAACGTGCTATGACTAGACGATCAATACAGTATGTACTTGATCCTGATGGGTTCAAGGAAAGATTACGACACGAAATAATTAAGAATGAAAAAGATAATTACTGCATTAGACTCAACGGTACCAGTGATCTTGATTGGTCTGACCTGATTGCTAGTTTACCTAACGTGCAGTTTTATGATTACACTAAGGTTTTCAAAAGGTTAGAGCGTAATACTCTACCCAATTATCACTTAACATTCTCAGCATCTTTCAAGAGCGACAAGACAATTCAACAGACTAAGGAGGCAGTAAGAAGAAAATATAATGTAGCAATTCCATTGAATACTAAAGGTTGCAAGGGCGAGTTTGCTCGACCAACGGAAGCTGTGATCAACAATGTAACTAAAGAGTTACAAGACTTTGACACTACCGATCTGCGATTTCTCGACAAGCCTTCTAGTATAGGCACTTTAACTCGAAAGGGTTCTAATATAAAACAAAGACTCGCTGAGATGGGCCAGCCAAGTTTCTTTGGGAATCCTTCCACGCTTGCGTTACTGGCTTGACATGATTTTGGGGCTGCGCTAAAGTGGCCCCGTCATCACGACAAAGTAATTTAATTATCAGGAGTTCACATGAACACAGTTACTTCTTTATTTTCAAACAGACGTTTAATTGATAACCTTCGTAATTCTGGTTATGGTGAGGCAGACTTCCAAGTTTCTTCCTCTCCAGTATTATACAAAGCGGAAGGTTTGGGTAACTTTGGAAATATAAACAAACTTGAAGGTAAGCATGTATATTACCGCGAAGATACTGGCGATGCTTTGGCGATCCACGGTGAGCGATACAAGCCAGTATCACACTCTCAAATGATTGATACCGCTCGCAATGTATTGGAGCGTAGCAATCTAGATTTAGTAGATATTAAAGAAACTATTCAAGTCGGTGATAACGGCTCAGTTTGTTTTATTCGGCACCAATTACCCAATCACGAGATTACAACTCCCGATGGTGATACTGCGATTCTTGAAATGTTACATATTAATTCGTTCAATTCAGTGTGGCCTTATCAGGCTACTGTCGGTGCCATGCAGAATGCTTGTGCTAATCATCAAGTATTTCTTGGGCAGACCGCTGGAATCTACAAGGCTCGACACACTAACAAACTCAGTGTAGATCATGGCGCTAGTCAAATGAATAAGATAATGGATGTCCTTGATACTCAAAATGAGATCTGGGCTGAGTGGTCTAAAATACCAGTGGGTCGCAAGGAAGCCTTTAGTTATATTGCAGAGGCGACAGGCTCTAAGTTTGCACTTGGTAAACTAAAAGAGGGTGAGGATGTCCATTCAATTATGACCATGCCGACAGCATATAATAATTCTTCTTTGACTTATGCTTGGTCTCAGTACAATATGCGGTACAAGCGAGTAATGGGTGAAACTTATTGGGCTGTTTACAATACTTTGACTGATTGGTCAAGCCATCATGTAGGTACTCGTAAGAATAAGATTGACATCCCAGTTGCTCAAGTAAAGAAATCTGAGAAGGTTCAACAGGTAATTACAAGGTTCCCACTAGCGGCATAGGCTCTCCTGACACCCTGAGCATGGTGAAAAACTGCTCACTTAATATAACCCCCGGTAATAAAAGAGAAGATTGATATGGATAATAGAATTAAAAGTTTGTTTGATATTAATGAGGATGCTTACCGCGATCTTCGGTTTAATCTTAATGAGTCCAGTGTTCATACTGCTCTAGGTGGTGATGATTTACATGTTCTTTATTTTGATTCCGATGATGGCTGTGCTTTATTCTCTACACCTTGTGAGATCTTTGAGGAGTCTGGAATTACATTTGAATTAATTGATTGTAAGTATTGTGACATCGCACTTTCGGATCTACAATTTATTTATAAAGTATTTAAATCTTTTTCTCAGGATGCTGATAATGAAAACTAAAAAAATTCTTGTCGAAGTAGCTCTTACAGTTGAAGAAAATGTTGACTCTGAAGATGTAGTTTGTTGCTGTGACTACTCATTTACAGATTATGACAACAGGATAATCTCTACTGAAATCAGAGGCTATACTGAAGTTTTTCCTGATGGTCAGATTACTGAGGATGTTTAATGAAAACTAGAATCCATGTTAATCAGCATAACATTAAGGCTAACGCTAAGGGTGCTGAGTTACCAGTGATTACTGTTAAAGATTACAAACAGAATAGAAAGGCTAATCATGCTGCTGTTGTAGACTCTGAAGGTAAGCCACTAGTAAGTGTTTACTATTGTCCTGACAACCCGTTACCGTGCGGTGCTAAGGTTTGGATTGAAACTGAGTTGGAGGTTGTGACCGTTGGATAAGATAAGTTTGTTTGTTGATCACTTTGTGATTTATTCTGATAGGCGGGAAGCCTTGATTCTAAATTGTGGTACTGTTTCAGCGTTTGAAGAAAGTTTGCGAGAGTTGATCTCTTCTGAAATTAGAGATACACTACTGGAGCGTGTGAAGGTATTAGATTATGACATGAAACTAACTGAACCTCATCGCCATGTAAGTCCTCAATATGACAGACTTAGAGATGCTAGAACTACTTTGATGCGTTTGCATAATGATCTTCTTTGGAATAAGGAAACTGCATGAATATATTTTACATTAATACTTGCCCTGTAAAGGCTGCACAAATGCAATGCGATAAGCATGTAGTTAAAATGATTTTAGAATCTGCACAGATGCTTTGCGCTGCTCATCATGTCGAGGGTGACGGTAATGTACCTTACAAGCTGGCTCATAAGAATCATCCTAGCACTGTATGGACTCGCACTAACAAAAAACACTATCAGTGGCTCTGGGATCACATGGTAGCCTTAGGTGAGGAATACACTAGCCGCTATGGTAAAGTGCATATGACTATTACTAAGTGCGCCGACGCTCTCAAGAATCCTCCTGAAGCTGTGCCAGATCTTGAGTGGACTGATCCACCACAGTGTATGCCTGATGAGTGCAAGCGTGAGACTGCACTAGCTGGGTACACTGAGTATTATTTTAATTACAAACCAAAAGTTATTGATATGCGCTGGAACGGAGTAAAAAATGCAAAATGTAATTGATATGTGCAATCATATACTCTATCATTCCACTATATACTGTGGCTTTGAAGAAATGACTGACGATATGCAGCATGAAGCGATAGGATTATCGTTAAAGTATGGTGACTTTGCCGTTGGTTTTGTGAGAGTTTACTTGGACATACAGGAGGAAATAAGAAATGAGTGCTACTGATACTAGGGCTGAGTTCTGTGGTATGATTGATGACTGGTGGTGCCAGTTATTTGCCATGAGACTGGGCGCACCAACACCCTCAGAAAGAACTAAACACAGATTTATTTCTTTTGTGGAGGATCGTTGTCACGAGGTAGGTAGTTGGAAGGTTACTGATGATGACCTTTGCAAACTTTTCCCTGAATTTATTGATAGGCTGGGCGAATGGTAGAGGAAATTTTAGAACTAAAAAGCGTTCTGTTGAACCCGAAACGCAGCGATGAGTTTGATACATGGTACTATCTTGATGGCTGGCGTATGTGCCGTGTCAAGATTGGTAATAAAAGAGGAACTGTCACCCCAAAATTTGGGCGTGGTAAGATAACCGTAGGCATTAGACGCTTGAAGGAGGAGCTAAACAGTTTATACTGGTACGCCGCCAGATGTCACGCAGGCAGGCACACTAAAAAAAGATCGCGTGAGTGGGAAAAACATTATGCTTGACAAGCTAATGTGGATCGTGTATTGTTCGCAAACCAAAAACATAGGAGTAATTATATATGGTAATTGAAGGAATCGCGTATTGGGCTAGCGTAACCTCACCTAATACGACTTTTGAGCCAGTCTATACTGTCAACCTAGTAGTCTCTGAGGAAAAAGCTGATGAGCTTCGCGCTCAAGGCATCAAGGTTGTCGATAAAGAAGAAGGCCCAACTGTCGTTATCAAGCGAAAGGTTAACGGCCCCAACGGTATGATTCGTTCAGCCCCAAAACTATTGGACTCACAGAAGCGTCCAATGGATTGTAAGGTAGGTAACGGGTCTAAAGTCAAGGTACAGTACAAGCCTTGGGAGATTAGTCGAAGTGGTACTGTGTATCGTGGACTAGACTTTCAGGCTATGCAGGTACTTGAGTTAGTAAGTTACTCTGTAGATGGCGACGAGTTCGACATTGAAGATGATGAAGAGGAGATTTCAGAACTATGAGTGAAGCTAAAAATACAGTGACCTATAAAGACGTTGAGTACAATGTGTCAGATTTATCTGATCGTGCCCAACAACTTGTAGGTCTTGTACAGATGGTGCGTGAAGAGGCTGGTGGTCTACAGGCCAGACTAGCTATCCTTCAAGGCGCTGAAGTAAAGTTCTCTGAGGAACTTGAAGGAGAGTTTGATGGTATGGCTGATGAACCTGATGATCAACTAGAACTAGAACTCTCTGGTCTTGACTAAGTTAAAGGGGCTTCGGCCCCTTCTTTTTATGTGGAGATAAGTAATGGCATTTGTAAAGTTTCATCAACCTTGTCCTTTATGTGACAGTAGTGATGCTGCTAGTATTAATGCAGACGGTTCTGCTTACTGCTTCAGTTGCTATGAACGCATACCCGACTACGCTAACCCAGAGGAAAACGTGCAAGATTTTAAAACTTACAAGAACAATTCTATGAACGACAACGAAGGTTCATTTTCAGCCCTAACAGACCGTAGTATCTCGCTGGATACTGCTAAGAAATTTGGAGTTAAATCTACAACCAGCCCTGATGGCACAATAATCTCTCACTCATACCCCTATTACATTGCTAATGAAATGGTGGGCGCTAAGATAAGGAACTGTAAGACTAAAGACTTTTCATGGAGAGGTTCTCCAAAAGGCACAATGCTTTTCGGACAACAACTAGCACAAACAGGAGGTAAGTTCATTACTCTTACAGAGGGTGAGTGTGATGCTATGGCTGCTTACGAAATGATGGGTTCTAAATGGCCCGTGGTTTCAGTCAAGAACGGCGCTGGCGGTAGTGTAAAAGATGTCAAAGAAAACCTAGAGTTTTTGGAATCATTTGATCAGATCGTTATTTGTTTTGATAACGACAAGGTTGGCAAAGAAGCAGCACAGAAGGTTGCAAGATTATTTCGCCCCGGCAAAAGTAAAATAGTTCAACTACCTGATGAGTTCAAAGACCCCAACGATATGTTGAAAAACAATCGTGGTGCGGGATTCATGGCGGCTTGGTGGGCAGCTAAGACCTACACACCCGCAGGAGTCCTTGACATTACAGATATGAAGGAAGAATTCTTCAAGAATGATGAGAAGGAATCTATACCATATCCTTGGGAGGGGTTGAATGAAAAGCTATTTGGTATGCGACAAGGCGAGTTAGTTACTTGGACGGGTGGTTCAGGTCTGGGTAAGTCAAGTGTTACTAGAGAACTAGAACACTGGTTACTCAAGACTACGAAGCATAACGTAGGTATACTTGCACTCGAAGAAAACTGGAAGCGTACAGTGTACGGTTTGTTATCTATTGAAGCTAACAAGCGTTTATACATTAAACAAATAAGGGATGAGCTACCTGCTGGAGAACTATCAAGATATTTTGATAAACTACACGACAAAGAAAATGCTCACCGTTTAATTGTCCACTCTCACCTTGGGGTGCAAGATGTAGAAGAATTGTTTTCTAAACTACGCTACATGATTATCGGTCTGGATTGTAAGTGGGTTGTAATAGATCACTTGGGCATGATGACATCCGCTATGGGCGAAGGCGACGAGCGGAGAGCCATTGATAACATCATGACTAGACTGAGATCCTTGGTTGAGGAAACTGGTGTAGGTATGATGCTTGTGTCCCACTTGAGGCGAGTTGATGGTAACAAGGGCCACGAGAATGGCGTTGAGGTATCTTTGTCGCACCTTAGAGGCTCCAATGGTATTGGTCAAATATCAGACTGTGTGATTGCACTAGAGCGTAATCAGCAGTCAGATGATCCTATTGAAGCTTCGACAACTCGTATGCGTATCTTGAAATCTAGATACACAGGAGAAGTTGGTCTTGCAGGACACTTGTTATACGACAAGGATACTGGTAGACTTAATGAGATATTTGTAGAAGAGAAAGAGGAAGTAGAGCTTTGAAACAACTAGTCTTTGATATTGAGACAGATGACGTAAAAGCAACTAAAGTCTGGTGTATATGTACACTTGATATAGATACAGGAGAAGAAAAAACATTTACATATGAAAACCTTGATGAGGGCGTAGAGCATCTTGAGGGTGCAGATAAGCTGATAGGTCATAACATTATTGGCTTTGACGTACCTGTTCTTGAGAAGCTCACAGGAGCCAAGTTGGGTGGCAAGAATCTTGTAGATACTCTTGTGCTTTCTAGACTCTTTAACCCAGTGCGTGAGGGAGGGCACGGCCTAGAGTCTTGGGGTTATGCTTTGGGAGTTCCTAAGATTGAGTTTGACGAGTATCAGACATTCTCTCAAGACATGTTAGACTACTGCGTTCAAGATGTTCGTCTTAACTTCAGAGTGTTCCAAGAGCTAAAGAAACTTAGTAAGGGCTTTACACCTGAAGCAGTCAAAATAGAAATGGAGACTTATAAAATTATTTGTCGCCAACGAGACAAAGGTTTTATGCTAGACATACCAAAATCAGAAGAACTTCTTTCAGAAATAAATGGTAAGATGGATGATGTAGTTGTAAAGGTACATCAGAGGTTCGAGCCTAAAAAGCAGACTAGATATTTGTACCCTCAGTTCTCTAAGACAGGTAGTCTTATGAAGACAGCTATAGATAACTTTGGTAAAAATACAAGGCTTGGCCCTATTGAGTTCTCTCAGATGGAAGAGGCTGTTAATGCAAACGGTAAGAACGTAAAGATTCCTAGAGTTGAATTAACAGACTTTAATCTTGGATCTCGAAAGCAGATAGGAGAATACTTAATGGAGTTCGGCTGGGAGCCAAAAGTATTCACACCTACTGGGCAACCGCAGGTAGATGAAAAGATATTATCTAAAGTGGATATACCAGAGGCAGCACTTATCTGTGATTATCTAATGTATCAGAAGCGCATAGCACAGATTGAGTCTTGGCTGAAGGCTGTAGAGAACTCAAGGGTACATGGTTTTGTAAACAGTAATGGTACTATTACAGGGCGTATGACGCACAACAGTCCCAACTTAGCGCAAGTACCCAGTAGTAATTCACCATATGGTAAAGACTGTCGGGCTTGCTGGACTGTGCCTAGAGGCTACAAACTTGTAGGTATTGATGCCAGTGGGCTTGAGCTAAGGATGCTTGCACACTATCTTAACGACGAGGATTATACTAATGAAATTGTTAACGGAGATGTCCACACAGCTAACCAAAGATCTGCTGGACTTGAATCAAGAAATCAGGCTAAAACTTTCATCTATGCCCTCTTGTACGGTGCAGGAAATGAAAAACTTGGAAGTGTGGCTGGGCGAGGTGCGAAGCTTGGTTCACGACTTAGAAAATCTTTCTTCGATAATCTACCATCATTCAGAACACTTACGACAAGAGTTGAAAGAGCGGCAGCAAAAGGTTACTTAAAAGGTATTGATGGGCGCAAAGTATTCATACGATCAAAACATGCTGCGCTAAATAGCCTGTTACAAAGTGCTGGCGCTATTGTTATGAAGAAAGCCCTGATAATCTTTAATGAAAAGATAGCACACCTTGATGCTCACTTTGTTGCTAATGTCCATGATGAATGGCAGATTGAGGCAGAAGAAACCATAGCCGATTCTGTAGGTAACTTAGGTGTTGAATCAATTATACAAGCTGGTGTAGAATTGAATCTTAATTGTCCTTTAGATGGAGAATATAATGTCGGAAGCAACTGGTCAGAAACCCACTAATAAGAACATATACTTTGAGGATGGGCGATGGTGGTACATTGGGTGTAAGGATAGGGCCAAAAGATCCTTAGAGTCTCACATAAAGAAAAACAAAACTAGAATGTTTGTTAATGGAAAGTATATTCCTAAAACACATCCTCTACACAAACCCGGAAGATACAAAGGCTTCACTGACGCAGCCTTTAGCTCCTTAAAAAACTACGAGCAGTCCAAAGAAGGACAGGTTTATGTAATGGTAAGTCCTGCCTACCCCGGATGGTGTAAAGTGGGGATGGCTGTGGACGCAGAGGACAGGCTCAAGCAGTATCAGACTAGCTCCCCGTATAGAGATTATAAGTTAATTAAAGTATATGATGTACTTGATAGGCGTGAGGCTGAGAGGTTTGCGCACAAGCTTTTGGCTAAACGACACGATATTAAGGGCGAGTGGTTCTACATACAGCATCCTGTAGCCACATCTATATTAGAACTAGCAATGAGAAAGTTTCAATGAAAGAAGTAAGCACAGTTGTTGATGATATATACAAGTTACTGGAGCCTTTATGTTCTGGCGAAAGTATAGACATACCTAATGATGCCATAGAAGATCTAGGCGAGAACATCAAAGATGTTTTTTATGCTTGGAAAAGTGTATCAGAAAGAAACAAAAAGTTTACTTTAAGGATGTCTAATATAGGCAAGCCCTCTCGACAGCTTTGGTACGAAAACAAAAGTAAATCAGGAAATAGGGAGAACATAGACCCCGCTACTTTTATTAAGTTTATGTATGGGCATGTCTTGGAAGAGATACTTCTTTTCTTGGTTTCACTATCAGGACACGAGGTTACAGACTGTCAAAAGCAGGTGGTGGTTAATGGTATATCTGGTCACATGGACTGTAAGATTGATGGCGAGGTGGTGGATGTTAAGACTGCATCCGGCAGGGCCTTTCAGAAGTTCTCTAACGGTACATTACCAGAGGATGATCCCTTTGGTTACATAGCCCAGCTATCGGGTTATGAAGAGGCAGAGGGCACAAGCGAGGGAGGCTTTCTTGTTATTAACAAAGAGACAGGCCAATTAGCTTTTTTCCAACCTGAAGAGCTTGACAAAATCCACGTAGGCTCTAGAATAGATAGTCTACGCTCAAGCTTGGAGCTTGACACCCCGCCGGAGCGATGCTATTCTCCTATACCAGACGGCAAGATGGGCAATATGAAACTACCTAAAGGTTGTGTTTATTGCCCCCACAAGTTTGACTGTCATTCCGACTCCAATAACGGTAAAGGTCTAAGGGTATTTGATTATGCCAAAGGCGCTGTTTACCTGACAGAAGTAAAAGCAAAACCTAGAGTAGCAGAGATATTTTATGAACGCTAAAATGTGTAAGAGGATTTCTAGTAGGACTGATACTATCTTACTTGATTGGCTAAAGGGGTTGATACCCGAAGAGGATCACGACAAGATAAATAAAAATAATTTTAAAAAATATCTTCCTGATGAAAACTATTTCTATGCAAATAAAACACTTTGGTTGAGTTTCTATTCTCCTAAGTGGACTAGGAAGTTGCTCAAGAAAATGATAAAACTTGGAGCAGACCTAGACTCCATAACCATTAAAGATTTAGAATGGATGAGAAAACAATCAGTACAAAGAAACGAACAGTAAAGTCTAGGGCGCGTAAGCCCAGAGTCCCTCGCCCAAAGAAGTACTTAAAGCCCGATGGTAATAGATACGACTCTATATGGGAGGCAGTCCTTCACGAATCAATACTCAAAGATTGGTCACATCACACAGACTATGTTCAATATGTTATTGAGCATAAGTATGAGCCTGACTTTGTTAGAGTTATTGACGGCAAGAAAATTCTTTTAGAATCTAAAGGCAGGTTCTGGGACTTTCAAGAGTACAACAAGTATGTCTGGGTAAAAAAACATTTACCTAAAGATACAGAATTGGTATTCTTGTTTGCCAATCCTTCTGCTCCAATGCCGGGAGCAAAGAGGCGCAAGGATGGCACCAAAAGATCTCACGCAGAGTGGGCAGGAGCAAACGGCTTCAGATGGTTTAGCGAAGATACAATCCCTGATGAATGGATTGATGCTAAAGCTAGAGAGTCTGAAGAGTTTAAAAAACGTAATGACAAACTTGATTTGGAGATGCAATGAGCATTGATGACGCAACCCCCGAAGAATGGAACAAAGTAAACAGGAAGAAAGACTGGGAGTGGATGGATGAAGTTAGTAATGACCATCCTTTTTTTGGAGATAAACCGGACAACAAACCGGACATGGTGAACCGTCCAGCACACTACAACAATGGTAACATGGAGTGTATTGACGCTATCCGTGGTATGCTTACACACGATGAGTACATTGGTTATCTCCGTGGTAATGCACTCAAGTATAACTGGCGATGCCGCTATAAGGGTAAGCCAATAGAAGATTTACGTAAGGCGCGTTGGTACGAAGAGCGTCTTATAACTTATATGCTGGAGCATCCTAGTGAGCATCTACGATAGGAAAGCAGAACGTATTGAAAGGTTTCAGAAAAAGAAACAATCTAAAAACAAAGCTCGTACCAGAGGGTACAGGAAAGAACAGTTAAGGGAGAAAGATGACAAGTACGACATCCAAAATTGGCAAGCAGGATTATTTGGGGATTCAGATTGACTATGATCGTGATGACCTATTAAATACTTTTTCTCTAGAAACTTTAAAAGATAGATATTTCTGGGAGGATGAAACCCATGCACAAGAAGCCTTCGCAAGAGCATCGGTCTATAGTGCAACTTATCAAGGACATACTGACTACAATCTTGCACAGCGACTTTACGACTACGCAAGCAAGGGCTGGTTCGGTTTTAGCACTCCTATACTTAGCAACGGGGGAACCACTCGTGGTTTACCTATTAGCTGTTTTCTC
>Ga0180437_10004958_pt1 | contig 18567 bp, 14 predicted proteins | sample SS_ome_4_FD_132410 | JGI IMG/M metagenome (GOLD analysis project Ga0180437, IMG submission 132410) | Hypersaline lake sediment archaeal communities from the Salton Sea, California, USA - SS_3_D_1 metaG | ecosystem: Environmental > Aquatic > Non-marine Saline and Alkaline > Hypersaline >... | reverse complement strand
CTTCCCGACCAGCCTTACCACCGGCAGCCAGAAATTATTCGCCAGATTACACCTGTAGAGGGTAGAAACCGCTTGATTACTCCGAAGAACCTTTACGCTCGTTTACTCGCCGAAACCGGATTAATGGGTATGGTAACTTTCACGACATTTATCATGGCGGTAATTGGATGCACGTTGTACCTGCTGTTCTCAGATTCAATGGTCTACAAATTCTGGGGGATATCTGGCACCCTGGGATTTGTTGGATTCCTGGTCGTCATTTTCTCATACGATTCCTTTGCTTTGCCAAATATGTGGGTCGTTTTCGGGATGATTACCGCGGCAGCCCATGTATCTGATACCTAACGACAGCGTACAGTCTTTTCTTACACAAATTTTTTCAGGATGACCGAAGAAGACATAACCAAAAAAGATCGTTCCGGTTTATTGCTCACCTGGCGCGTGTACTTTGCCGCTGCAGCACTTTTTGGAATCATCGCCTTAGCACTGCTGCTGCTGGGATACTCAAATGCAGGAGGCTTACTGAGCAGCATTTCGCTCCCCAGGATCGTGATTTTTCTTTTTATCCTGGCTGCTTTTTGTTTTTCAGTCATTCTTTTCCTGGCTTCCTGGTTCAGTATAAACAAAGTAAACGGTGTTATCCTCCGCCTGGGGGAGTATTTCGATCGGGATAAAACCTGGTGTATCGCTGCATTGGCTCTGCTCCTTTTTACACTCAGTTGTGTTTTCCTGATCACACTGATCCCGGAGGTCGGCGAACCTTTCACTTACGCCATCCTGCTGCGGATGTTCCCCCTGCTCGTATTATTCTCGCTCCTCAGCGGGTTATCTTTACTTGTCCTGGTGTATTCCCGCTTCAGAGGCGGGTTTGTGCTAACTTTCCTATCTAATAAACTGTTTGTGGTTACGCTGCTCGTATTTTTGTTTATCTTTATCAGTTGGGCGTGGGTAGCCCGGACTATCCTGATATCTGAGGCGCAGGCAACTGGTCTAAACCCTTTAGGCGCTCCCATTCTGGATACGCAAGTTTTTGTCGCCTGGCTGAGTGGGATGCTTATACTGTTGCTTATCCTTTATATTATTCGAAGGAGGGACTCCTCGACATTCCTAAAACGTATCAAACCTTACCACCTGGACATTTCAGTCGGGGGACTGCTCTGGCTGGCAACCGCCATACTTTGGCTCAGCATACCCATTTATTCCAACTGGTTCATTTCCGTTCCGCGCCTTCCAAACCACGCCTTTTACCCAGCCTCAGACGCTTTTGGGTATGATTCCGCTTCGCAATTCCTTCTAGTTGGTGAGGGTTTCGTATTTGGAGGTACCCCTTTTGTCCGGCGTCCGCTGCACGCGCTTTTCGTGGCTTTCTTACACGTACTGGGTGGTCAGGATTATGTAAGCGTGGTTTTTGTTCAAGTAATTATTCTGGCTGCGCTGCCCACACTGTTCTACTTGCTTGTGACCGTATTGCACAACAGGGTTACAGGCGCCATGGCTGCAGTTCTTATTATGCTCAGGGAAGCAAACTCAATCGCCATTTCAGGCTCTGTAACAACGTCACATGCAAAGATGTTAATGGCTGACCTGCCGGCTACCTGTACCATCGTGCTTTTCACATTGCTGACTGTTGTCTGGTTAAAGAAATACCGGCAGTCTACCATTTACCCACTGGTCGCCGGAGGCGTGCTGGCGCTGTCCGTACTCATCCGTTTTGAAGCGATCATGTTCATTTTTGTGGTGTTTTTTATCTCAATATTTGTCATTCATTTAAAACAAAATTTTCACAAATGGCTGCTGCAAATGGGCTTATTTGTGGTGGGCTTGGTTTTAGTCTTATCACCCTGGGTATGGAGGAACTACCAGATTACCGGCACGATTTTTATCGACAGCCCCACTTTTAGATTTGACGTGATCAAAGCCCGTTACAAAACTTTCGTCCAACCTGCCGAGCCGCCTGCTGCCGAAACAGAGCGGCCTGTACAGGAGATGCCAACGGAACCAGCCCCACAGCAACAACCAGAATCGGTATCACTCTTTAATAAGGCGGTTGACCTGGTTTTTTACCTTATGCCGGAGGATACATTTATTTCTTCCGCCATGCTACAGGCGATTGAATTTATTTCCGCCAATCCCTCAAAAGTAGTAGGCTTTATAACCACCCATTATCTTAACAGCCAGATCCAACCGGTTATTTATTTCCCTACTACTACACGCATATTTGACAGCCTGATTGGGTTCGCAGGTCATCGATCGCCCGCTGTGTTCTGGGAAGAATGCTGTTCGGTTCAAAATTATATCCGCCGTATGCCTTACTGGCGAAAGTGGCTGGGAGTTTTCCCGCAGCAAGCCTTTATACCTATACTCATCAACATCATCTTCATCGCATTAGGGATCAGCACCGCTTGGAAAAGGAACAAACTGGTCGGGTTAATGCCGCTCATAATGAGCATGTTTTATTTCGCGGTCAACGCCTTATTCCGAAATTCGGGCGGGCGCTATATCCTGCCAGTTGACTGGGTAGGAATCCTATATTTCAGCATTGGGCTCTCATTTGTCTCCGTGCATTGTTACCGGAACTTTTCCGGACGGCAGATACCTGATCGCGCTGAATACCTGGAAATGAACCCGTCCGATCCATCTGCACACGCAAATGGCAATTTGCTGGTTGCCCCTGGTTTCTATGGAGCCCTTGTTGGGCTGTTCTTGATCGGGGCGATCTTACCGGTCACGGAAAAAGCTGTTCAGCCTCGATATACACAAAACTATAATTCCTCTTTAATCGACGAGTTCTTCAACTCGGATATACTTAACGATGAGCAGTTGGAAACGATCAATCAATTTATCAATCAGGGTGGAGAGGTAACCGTTGGGCGCGCGATGTACCCCAGGTTCTTCCCAGCTTACCAGGGTGAAGAAGCCCATGAGGAAACATTCGATCCCAGAACCTACCCATATCTTGGTTTTTTTGTTGTAGGTCCGGTAAGTAAATTCGGCGTACTGCCCGTTGAAGATTTCCAGGGAAACTTTCCAAACGCCTCTGACGTCCTTGTCGTCGGGTGCCCGGGTGAGGAAGGCAGTGTATTTGCAGTCGGCGTGTTTGATGACAGTGGCTCCTTACAAACCATTGTGGTGCGCTCACCCATGCCGCCCGATTTAACCTGCCCGCTGGAAGAACCCGTTCCCGGCTCAGAAGATCTATAAGGAGTATCCTACTTTGAACCGTAATTTACGGATAATCATAATCATTGCTGCATTAATGCTGTTTTTAGTTTTTTGTTGTGCTTGTGTAATTTTTGGTGTAGGTGTGTTCACCTTCTTGAACCAATTTGAGGACAACCAGTTTAGTTACTCGTTAGATGGGTTCTCAACGCCTACCAGTACACCGGTAGTCATCCGTCCAACAATCACAGCCGAAATTCCAACCCCATCCGCCATTCCTGGTACCTCCGGTCAGCGCGTAGAATCCGAACTCCCCGGAAACGACGACTTATTCACGATGGCAGAAACCATCATCCCCCCCATTGATCCGCTCGATCTTGCCTACCGTTTTGAAGGAAAAACCGGTTTGTCAAGAACCAGTGATGCGCCAGAAAAATACTTCGAGGTCGGAGACCAGCAGTCCTTCTGGGTCTTGAACGCCGACAATAACCAGAATTACGAAGTTCAGACCACCCTGCAGTATGTAACCGATCACCTTTATTTCTGGATAGAAGATGGGGTCAGCTTCGACGAAAAGCAATTGAGCGAATTGGCTGACACTTTTGAACGGGAGATTTACCCTACCAACCGGGCTTTTTTCGGCAGCGAGTGGTCTCCGGGCGTGGACGGCGACCCCCACCTATACATCGTTTTGGCTCAAGATTTGGGTGGAACCGTGGCCGGATATTTTTCGCCTGGCGATGAATACCTGCCGGATGTAAAAAAATTCTCGAACGGTCACGAGATGTTTTTGCTCAGCGCTGACCGGATTGACCTGGGTGATGAGTTTACCTATGGCGTACTGGCGCACGAATTCCAACACATGATCCACTGGTACAGGGATCTGAACGAAGAATCATGGGTAAATGAGGGCTTCTCCGAACTGGCTGCGTTCTTACAGGGTTACAGCACAGGGCGCGTGGAATATGCTTATACTGACGATCCCGACCTGCAGTTGACCCGCTGGTCGAGTGACCCAACCACAAACCGCGCCCATTACGGCGCATCCTTTCTGTTCTTCACCTATTTCCTTGATCGCTTCGGGGAATTCGCCACCCAGTCGCTTGTCGCTCATACAGCCAATGGTATGAAAAGCATCAACCTGGTTTTAGAGGAGCTTGGAATCACAGACCCGTTGACGGGCGATCCGATAGGAGCAGACGATGTTTTCGCGGATTGGGTCATTGCTAACTACCTGCAAGATGCAAGCGCAGGCGATGGTCGTTTTACCTACCATAACTTCCCCAGTGCGCCTTCCACAGACGAAACAGAATTGATCGATGATTGCCCAACTGAAACAATCACGCGCGATGTCAACCAGTACGGCGCTGACTACATCAAAATCGACTGCCAGGGTGAGTATATTATCAATTTTGAAGGCTCGCTCCAAGTCAATATATTACCCACAGAACCCCATTCGGGTTCATACACCTTTTTTTCCAATCGCGCCGATGAATCCAACACTACCCTCACACAGAGTTTTGACTTCAGCAGCCGCTCCGGACCGTTGACCCTTACATATTGGACCTGGTACGATATCGAAGAAGATTACGATTATGTGTACCTGTCAGCTTCTACCGATGGTAAAAATTGGGATATCCTCTCCACACCATCAGGGACCGGTGAAGATCCATCCGGGAACAGTTACGGCTGGGGATACAACGGAAAAAGCGGAGGTGGTCCGGGATGGATACAAGAGACAGTCGATATTTCAAAATTTGCCGGCAGGAATGTTCAACTACGGTTCGAGTACGTTACTGACGCGGCGGTCAATGCGGAAGGATTTTTGCTGGATGATATTTCGATACCTGAAATCGAATACTTCACCGATTTTGAAGAAGATGACGGCGGTTGGTATGGTGATGGATTCGTACGCATTCAGAATAAACTGCCCCAATTCTTCCGCCTGAGTCTGATCACAGCCGGCGATTCAAACCAGGTCGAATATATCCAGCTGTCTGAAGATAATTCCGCCGCAGTACCAATTTCAATTGGGCATGGGGTTGATGAAGTGATCCTGGTTGTATCAGGCACCACTCCTTTCACCCGCCAGAAAGCCGCTTACCAGTTCAGCGTTCAACCTTGAATATTCTCATTTTCCATTTGACAAAATAATTGACCTGCATTGATCCCACCAAAAAGACCGGGCGTTGATATACCGCCCGGTCTTTTTATTTCAATGCTTACAAGGCTCAAATTGCAGCGTCCGGTTTGCGCGGCTCGCGCAGCGAAGCCAGCTGTTGTTCCATTTCAGCGCGTTTCTGCTGGGACGCTTGATTTACCTCATCTTTTACACGTTGAATCCCTTCCTGAATCTGGACCCTCAAATCTTCTCCGGATTTTGGCGCCATCAGGATCGCCGCACCAGCGGCTAACACACCTCCAACCAGGAACCCCGTAAAAAAATTTGCAACATTTTTCATTTCGATAATCCTCCTTCATACAAATGGTTTCAAATCAAGTGAAAATACTTGATACAGTCTACGCTCAATTCTCGAATCTTATCATAAAACATATAAACCTTTTTAGAATTCACCTTATAATTATTAATACGCAGCAGTTCGTTCTGGGTTGCACAGGAATTCGATAAACATGGTAATTCTTTCTATTGGAATGCCGCGCGCCGGCTCGGGTTGGTTTTTTAACCTGACGAATGATTTATTAATCGCCAGCGGGTTCCAGGATGTACGAAAAATCCGGGAGCGCTACCACCTGCAGCGCGTGCTGACAGAGGTAAATTGTAATATCGGCGCGTTCACATTGCCGCGTTTGAGCGCAGTCTTAATACCCTCGCTGTTTGGAAATACGTTCTGTGTAAAGGCGCATGCCGGTCCGACAGATTTCACATTACGCTTGGTCCGCTCCGGCACGCTGCTCCCCACATATATCTATCGCGATCCCCGGGATGCGCTGCTTTCAGCCTGGGAATATGGAAAGCGCGGGGTTGAGCAGGGGCGCCCGAACGCTTTTTCAGATATTAAGGACGTCGACAGTGCCTCCAATTTTATGATCGATTACATTCATATATGGGAAAAATGGATGCAGTGCCAGCAGGCTTTTCACTGCAGATATGAAGATCTTTTGACCAGTTACCAGTCACAGATCGATCAAATGCTGCTGTTCTTAAAGTTGAATCCGGATAACGAACGCGTTAAAAAAGTTGTCGATAAATTCAGACCTGGGGTTGAAGAAACAGGTCAAAAAGGTCTCCACTTCCAAAAAGGAAAAATTGGTCGTTTCCGCCATGCATTGACCCGGGAACAGGTGACATTACTGAATAAAACATTTGGGGCTTATGTGAACAGGATGGGGTATCAGATTTAAATCTAGGACCGCTTTCCCTTGTTTTTTTTAACACTCTTAGGCATAATTACTCTGCTGCCTGGATCATATTGACCAGCACAGCAAATCAAATCCAACAGCCATCGATTCTCTGCTGGCCTCTACCTCAAATGGAGAGTACCATGTTAACAAATTCCACTGTACCGCCGCCCCCTGTTGAACGCGAAAAAGTTACCATTCTGACGCTTCTGGAAAAAAAGAAGCGCAAGGAAGTCATCAGCATGCTGACTGCCTACGATTACCCGACCGCCTTGAGTATCGACCGGTCTGAGATCGATGTGATACTGGTCGGGGACTCGCTCGGCATGGTGGTATTGGGGTTCGAAAACACGCTCCCGGTAACGATGGTGGAGATGCTGCACCACTGCCGGGCAGTCGCGCGCGGCGTCAATTTCGCTTTATCTGTCGGTGATATGCCCTTTATGAGCTACCAGGTATCCGATCAGGAGGCGGTACGCAACGCAGGCCGCTTTCTGCAGGAAGCCGATATGGATACCGTGAAACTCGAAGGAGGCCGTAAACGATCCGAAACCATACGTTCAATCGTCTCCGCTGGAATACCGGTCATGGGTCATATCGGATTGACTCCCCAAAGTGTGCACCAATTAGGAGGATTCCGGGGTCAGGGCCGCAATGCGGGTACCGCAAAAAGACTGCTCGAGGATGCAATCATCCTGCAAGATGCCGGCTGTTTTAGCATTGTGCTCGAAGCGATTCCATCCCGGTTGGGGAAATTAATCTCAGAAAGACTAGAAATACCTACGATAGGAATCGGAGCCGGTCCATACTGCGACGGCCAGGTGCTGGTCACCCATGATTTGCTGGGTTTATTCGACCGGTTCACTCCCAGGTTTGCCAAAAAATATGCCGACTTCCACGCCGAAATGGAACACGCCTTTTCCGAGTACAGGGCGGAAGTAGAAAGTAAGCAGTTTCCGGACCAGGAGCATTGTTTTGACATGCCTGATGATGAATGGGAGTCACTGCTGAATGAAATCGAATGAACGCATCCTCATCGTTGGAACGGGCGCCATGGCGTGTCTGTTTGCAGCGCGCTTATCCAATGCTGGATATTTCGTTCAGATGCTGGGTACCTGGGATGAAGCCATAGTAAAGATCGCCAAAAATGGTATCCGTATGGTCGACCTTGATGGGGACAGCCAGACATTCAGGGTGCAGATATCTTCAGATCCGGAAACTTTCCTTGATTCCCATTTAGCGCTGGTACTGGTCAAATCCTGGCAGACAAGGAGCGCGGCAGCCCGCTTATCCGAATGCTTATCCGGGGACGGTCTGGCGCTGACCCTGCAAAATGGATTGGGTAATTTCGATACCCTGGTGAATATTCTTGGTAATCAACGCGTTTTAGCCGGTACTACAACCGCCGGCGCGACGCTCATAGAAGCGGGTGTTGTTCGCCCAGCAGGAAACGGAGGAATCTCAATCGGGTCCCATCCTGGCCAGGCAGCACTGGGTGTGATTTTACGCCAATCAGGATTTCGGGTTGAATATGTCCAGAATATTGAGGGGTTGATCTGGGGTAAACTGGTAATCAGTTCCGCAATAAATCCGCTGACCGCCATCCTGGATATCAGGAACGGGGGTCTGCTGGAACTGGAACCAGCGCACGAGCTTATGAACCTGGTCACTTGTGAGTCGGCTGGGGTCGCATCGCAATTGGGTATTAAGCTTCCATATCCTGATCCCGGCGCAGCCGCAGAAAAGGTAGCAGAAGATACCGCACAAAACCGCTCTTCAATGCTACAGGATATCACCAGGGGAGCTCCGACCGAAATCGACGCCATTTGCGGTCAAATCGTAAAATCCGGCAAAAAGATAGGGAGCCCAACCCCGCTAAACTACACCTTATGGAAGCTGGTTAAATCCAAGATTCCCGCTCTAGGATATCCAAACTATGAAAATAATGCGGTAAAGCAGGCTCAAGCCGCGCCATAATAGATATTTCCCCTTTTTTTGAAAACTAATTCGAAGGTGCTAATATGCAGGTAGTAAAAACAATCTCCGAACTGCGCTCTGCTCGCCGCAATTTACCGGCTGCGGTGGGTATGGTGCCCACCATGGGTTTTTTGCATGCCGGTCATCTTTCGCTGGTTCGAGCAGCCAGGCGGGATTGCGCCAGTGTGATTGTCAGTATTTTTGTCAATCCTACCCAGTTCGCGCCTCATGAAGACCTGGACGCTTATCCCCGGAATACAGCCCGCGATCTCGAATTGCTGGCTGCAGAAGGGGCGCACCTGATCTGGATACCTGATGCCGAGGAGATGTACCCGGAGAACTTCCAGACCTGGGTTGAAGTGGTTGAGGTCACCCGTCCGCTGGAGGGTTTATATCGTCCTATACACTTCCGCGGCGTGACCACAGTGGTCGCCAAGTTGTTCAACGCGGCTACTCCGCATCAAGCTTATTTTGGACAGAAGGATGCCCAGCAGGCAGCCGTGATCCAACAGATGGTGCGCGACCTTAACTTTGGGGTTGAGATAAAAGTCTGCCCGACCGTGCGCGAACCGGACGGCCTGGCTTTTTCCAGCCGCAATGCTTATTTGGATCCTGAAGAGCGCCGGGCAGCCGCCATCCTTTTCAAAGCGCTTTCCAATGCTCAAATCGCATTCAATAAAGGTGAACGCAGCGCGGATCTGCTCCGTGAGATCATGAAGACTGCACTAAATTCCGAACCGTTGGCAAATCCGCAGTATGTCTCCTGCTCGAATCCTGACACGCTGTTAGAACTCACCGGGCAAATCAATGGATGCGCCCTGCTTACTATGGCAGTTTTTTTCGGTAAAACGCGCCTGATCGATAATATGATTCTGGAAGCGTAACCATCCAGGAGGTCAAAACACGATGTTATTAGCGATAGATATCGGGAACACAAATATAACCCTCGGATTGTATATCAAAGAGGAATTAGGTCCACGCTGGCGTCTGGCGACCAACCACGAACGTATGCCGGATGAATTTGGATTGCAGTTCATCAGCATGTTGAACCACAGCGGGTATACTCCAGACGATTTAACCGGTATTTGCATGGCATCCGTTGTCCCGCCACTCACCGGCACCTTTGTAGAAGCCTGCCGAAGGTATCTGTCGCTTGAGCCGCTGGTTGTGGATACAGGCGTTAAAACCGGCGTCAGAATCCGCTATGAAAACCCGCGCGCAGTCGGCACAGACCGCATCGTGGATGCCGCTGCGGTAAAAGAACTCTACGGCGTACCAGCCTGTGTTGTGGATTTTGGCACTGCGACCACATTCGACGCCATTTCAAAAGAAGGCGATTATCTGGGCGGCGCGATTGCGCCGGGCGTCAATATTGCAGCCGAAGCGCTGTTCCTGCGCACCGCCAAACTGCCGCGGGTTGATTTACAGCGCCCACCGGCAGCTATCGGGCGCAACACTGAACATGCCATGCAGTCCGGACTTTTGTTCGGCTACGTCGGCCTGGTGGAAGGTATGGTGTACCGCTTTCGGCTTGAGTTAGGAACCGATATGCAGGTCATCGCCACCGGTGGATTAGCGCGAATTGTTGCCAATGAGACCGAAGTAATCCAGGTCGTTGCTCCCTGGTTGACCCTGGACGGTCTGCGTTTGATCTGGGAGATGAACCGCTGAAGGCAGCATGAAAACGAATATCCTTTCCGCCAAACAACCGCACGCGATAAAACTTGCCGCACATGCGCTGCTGCAGGGTGAGCTGGTCGCGTTTCCAACGGATACCGTCTACGGATTGGGAGCGCTGGTGGACGACTCGCACGCCATCCAGCAGCTGTATATCGTAAAGAGTAGACCTGCCAGCAAAGCGATTCCTGTCCTGATCGGGAAACCTGCTGACCTGGAGATCGTTACTTCTCAATTGGGAAAATACGCTCGCAAATTTGCGGATGAATTCTGGCCTGGTCCTTTAACCCTGGTCGTCACCCGTAATCCCAGCCTCCCGGTTGCACTGTCGACTGCTCAGACCATTGGGGTGCGTATGCCAGACCATCCATCTGCGCTGCGGTTATTAAATACTATTGGACCTCTGGCAGTCACATCAGCCAATCTTTCGGGCAAATCCAACGCGCTGTCTGCGGGTGAAGTGCTTCAACAGCTAGACGGAAAGATCCCCATAATCCTGGATGGGGGCACCTGTCCCGGAGGAACGCCCTCTACAGTGGTTGACTGCACGGGTGAAGAACCGCACATCCTACGCCAGGGTCCTATCTCATTGGAACAGTTAATATCCGTTATGAATTAATTTTCCAGCCAACTGAACTACCCATACATGTATCCTTTCGAAATGGGTGTTCATGATCAGCAAAACCATCCACGAATACTGTTGTTGCACTTACGTATTGAATCTAATATATAATTTTATTTTCCTTTTAGCGAATATAAAAATTTTACTTAATTTTAGACAGGCAGGCAGTTCGTTAATTTTCACCAAATTTATTCTGTTTAAACGGTCTTTGAATATTTCTTAAGCTAATCTCTATTTTAAGCCGGTATTTCTCATCAAATTTTCAGCCCCACTTCATCCCCAATTCAGTAACATCTGTATAATAATAATCACATTCTCCTCACTCGAAAACCCCGCCCCATGCATGAGAAATCCTGCACGGGGCGGGGTTTTTAAATTTTCGTGGATGACTAACTTCATCACTCCATATATTCAAATCTTATCTGGATTAAACCATCATCCTATCGATAATCTCATTTTCCTACTGGCAGCCCCCCCAGCATCGCTCACAAAGAATCCCCGAGTGCCCCGGTGGGCTGCGTCTTTAAAATATAGTTTTCCATCCGGAAGCGCCAGGTTCATTTCCAGGGTCATCATTTTGTTTATTTCATTGGGATCATATTCAAAGATGGTTAAGTCACCCCGGGACGGGTCATATTCATATCCCACCGCCAGCACCTGGTGGTTCTTCGTGGGGTTGTCAAAAAGTTTTTTTGCCCGGATAAGCACCAGGATGGTTGGGTGGTTATTATCCAGCTTTGCTTTTAATTTCGGCCACTCTTTTCTAGCAAGTTCTCCGATGCTTTCTTTTCGGACCGCGTCTACCTGGTTAGGCGCAACTTGAAAGCTGAACATTTTCGCAAGGACAACTGGACTTAAAGATTTTATCTGGCGCTTGAAGAGCTCTTCATACAAACTTGTGCCCTGCTGAGGGGAATCTGATGAGGTTGTTATCATCTCTCCACGCTTAAAACGATTGAGGGCAGCCCCGCACATGCCTCCACAAAAACCCATCCCCATTTCTTTAAAGTCCAGTCCAATAACTGACGGATTGAATATAAAACCATTCCGAAATTTAAAAGCGTGTTTTTCGGGATCAAATTTTGTCATCACCTTGATGACCGGTTCAATGCTGACATTTAAATCAATTCTCAGATCATTTCTCAAATCATGATTGTGAAATACTTGTGATCTCCCCAGGCGCACCCATTTGCCCATCTTGTTTCTAATTTCCACAGTAATATAGATATCAGGTAAATAGCTGGTAAGACCGGGTATCTTTTTGTCCCAGAATATGTCTGAATACTTAATCTGGTATTTCCCATTCCTATCGCAAATTTTTTCCCCCATAAAATCATCGCCGTTCAGGGGGTCTTCATCCCAGGCTTTAATCTTCAAGCCTTTAACCGGGGCACCGCCGTGATAAGTATCGCGTATTGTTCCGTAAATTCGATTTGTCATTCTTATTTTTCCAAAAAAATTCATCCCAGTCACGAATGAAATATCTTCAGCTTTGTAGCGAATCTCCGGCTCTCATTATAAGTGATCTGATCTACAGATCAATAATCCATGCAGTTGAAAATCTGTTTATTGGCTACCAAACAGGGGCGATATTAACAGCATACAGTGTCGATATTGTGTTGAATTGGATTCCCTTGTAACCTACAACCTGTACAATTATTTTCGAGGTTGGGGAGCGAGTTTTTTGGTATACGTGTAGTAAATGAGCAGTGCAGCTGCCAACCCCATTAAGAGCCATTCGTGAGGTTCTGGTACACCGCCTAAAGGGAGCGGGTTGAGAGGCACAGTCTCACCGACCGGTTCGTATTCACGCTCAAAGCGGTTATCGGAACCATCCAGCCTTTCTAGCCGGTCCTTTTGTTCACTTGTGACCAATACAATCATGGAAGAGTATGGGGTGATGATATTGTTTTCCACCGCCAAAGCGTGAATCGCATCCAGCGTACCCAGGTCGTCCAATTGACCTCGCTGCTGCTGGATGTCAGCGATTACCAGCCATCGGACGGCGATTGGTAGGAACCCGCCGTCATTTTGTGCATACTCCTGTTCAGCGGTGTATTCTTGAGCTAAAACTGTGGGCAGCACTGTCCAAACGTAATCATCGACCACATCCTGTATAATCACGCCTTCATCGGGCTCACTGGAGGTTGTGGAAAGTGACAGTGCCAGGCGCTCAAGAGCCAAATCGATATCACCCACCACCCCGCCTCCGGATGCCTGGATGTATTCCAATGTCGGGTCATCGTATCCAAGCGGTACATCGTCATCCATGTGTACAATCCAGACCGGCGCACTGGGAGAGGGCAGTTCAACCTGGCTTTCACCCAGCTCGTAACCGCTGCCATCGCTGAGCACCACGACCGCATCGTATTCCCTGTCTGCGCGCAATTGCTCGTATTGATCCAATAGCTCAGCAGGATTTTGCCCACCAAAATACACCACCCCCTCCGGGTCAAAATCTCCTAACAAGACCAGTGAGGGTTCTTCCCCGCGATAAGGTGAAGAGGTAAGGTAAGTATCGGTCTGAGGTCCGAACAAACCACTCAATTGATCCAAATTATCGGAAACATTTTGTGCGTAAACAGCCATACTGCGCGAGCGGTCCAACACGATAGCAATTTTCATATTATGCGGTAATACAGGCAGTTCGACTTCTCTTGATGGCAGCGCGATTACGGTTCGTTCACCCGGCAATTCAAAGCGGTGGGCTTTTGGTAAAACCCCTTTTTTAATAGGGACCGATCTGGGCAGCCAGGTGTCCCATTTTCTCAGCGTCTCTTCCCCATTGATCAAAACGTTGGTATCCTGATCCCAATAAACATTCCGTTTCTCTGCCAATCGCGGCAGGGGCCAGGAATTCTGAGAAGCAACTGTGGCGTAGTTCAACCACAAATACAGCGGCTGCGCCTCTTCGACCGTCCGGCGCGTATTGTCAGCATTCCATCTCATCTGAATAGGCGGTATCGGGAATACACGCAGCCGGTACTGGCGTGGTCCAATCTGTTCGAGTAAAGCCGGATCGATCCTCAGTCGTTTTTCATTTCGATATACCGCCTGCGCCGCGCCGCGCGGCGCCACAATAGGAGGGTAGCGTGAGGTTCTATCCTCACTATCACCTAACCAGACTCCGGTAAGCGCTGCTGATTCCGGCAAATTGAAGTAGTAAACCACCTCCTGGCGGTCCGCGGTTTGATTCTGGTAGACCTCCATCAGTTCAATTTCAGCCCAATCTCCGTGTTCGTTGACGTTTATCTCCTGTCGTTGTAGATGCACCTCGCGATCGTCCACAGCCTGCCAGGCGGCTTCTACCTGGTCGGCTGACCAGGAAGTGCGTGCGGTTCTTACGATCGTCTCCCGCTCACCCTCAATAATCGTTTGATCAAAGAATCTCTGGTACAGCTTTGCCGCCTCTAATGGTTCTTCAGCCAAGGCGAAGTTATCGCGCTGCTTGGAAAGTGCCTGTGCGTTAACTGGTGTATAAAGAAGCGGGCGGGCGACACTTTCGTACACCCGCTGCACACTCAACGCATATTTTAGGTCCATGTCGAAGGTGTTCTGGTAAATCTTCCTGATGTGGACTACTTCCCCAGCCGCGCTGATGTAGCGGAAGGGAGCAAGGTATGCATTAAGTAAACCCGACCTGATAAATTGCTGCTGGTCGAGAAGAGCTTGCGCTTCTTCGCGCGTGGCCGGTGGATCGCTCAGCAGTTCAAATGTCTTTATTTGCGGTTGCCGGTTAACGAACACAAATAATGCCCCTGATCCAAGAATGGTCAATGTGAGCAGAACCGCAGAGCGAAGCCACCCGGATCGATCCACAGCAGTTTGTAAAATCTCCCACCAGGCTTTCAGCGACAGCACAGGTATGGCAATAGGCGCCAGGATAAACAGCGTAGCTGTATAAATCAGAAGAATAAATCCGAGCAAAGCATACGGCACCCAAACCAATCCGTCGCGCGATATATTGCGAATCCAACGGATAAACTCATCCCAGGAATTGGGCAGATTATCCAAGACGGTTCCCAACCATTTAACCGTTTCAGCAGCCGCAGGCACTGCATAGAATGCAATCCAGATAGCTGCATATAAGCTTACCAACGCCATCATTGTTAAACCGATCAAACGCAGCCATCTCCAGAATAAACTGCGTCCTTCCGCCAGCGGATCAAGCAAGTACCAAAGGAAGGATGCCATACCCAGGACTGCAAAAATGATCAACATCACCAATCCGTAAGATGCCTGGCGGATGACGAAGAAACGCACTACCAGTAACAGCATCAAGGGACCTTCAACGACATATCCCAAAGCGAACAGTTTCATGGGCGACCTGCGCAGCACGGTAAAACCGATGATCACTGCAATGAGCGGGATACTTGCAAGCACCAGTCCGTAGAAAAGGAACTGAATTGGTACGATGCGCGTGCTCACGTCAACCAGTAAATCCGGCAGAATCCTTGGCGCGAATCCAAGCGTCATGAACGCCAAAAAGATCACGTTCCACGACCAGAAAAGTCCAGAGGCCAAATAGTCTCGCCAGGTTTTTTGAGGAAAATAACTCATTATGGTCAGGAACCTCCTTCGAGACTGCGCTTTACTGACTGGCGCAGTATTTCATACAGCACAAGAGAATCATCAGATATTGGATTACTCATATCATCAAAAAGGATAGTTACCTGCACCCATCGCTGGCGTTCAGGAGTCAAATCGGACCATATTCGGACAGCATAGTCGTCCGTAACACGATCCGCGGATTGTAGCCAGTAGACCGCGGAGAATAAACCGCGTTGGCGATCTTGACCCAGAGAGAGTGTCCGCAGGGGAAAGCCCGGCTCAACCAGATATGTTTGAGAATTGTTCACTTCCAGACCATAAACCATAAAGCAGCGTTCCGGCCTGTGTTGTCCGCGCCAGGTTGAACTGGATACGAGGAGTATGGAACCAGTCTGGTCGTTCCAGCTGAAGCGAAATCGATCAGCTGAATCAGCGCCAACATGAGTGAGCCAATCCATGGCTTCAGGCTCAAGCGGCCATGGAACCACCTTCAAGCTGTCTGGCAGATTCCAGTTGACCGGCTCTTGTGCCGCTGCAATATTTTCGCGTGGGGCGTAAAGAAAGCCCATGAGCAGTACAAGCGCGGATAGGACTGGCAGCAGCCACACTGGACGGAAAACGGAAATCGAGGCATCGTGTTCCTTATTTTGCTCATGATTCACACCAGACGTAAAGTTATGCATCCAAACCACTGCAGCACAGGCGGCGACAAACCCCAACACGCCTAACGGCACATGCATTATCTCTGCCAGCAAGGTCCATTCAATTACCTGGCCAATAATAACCAGGATAGCTACCCGGCCAAGGTTGCCGGCTAACAGTAAAACCACAAACAGCAAAGCGATCAAGAACCAGCGCAAGTTGAGCGGCCGCCGGTCGATCCAGGTTAACGCGATGAGAAATAAACCGCCCGTCCACAAACTTTTAACACCGCTGCAGGGAAGGTCCACCTGTGAAAAGCCATTTTCAAAGATCAGGATTGTATCGACGCCGATTGAGTGTACACCCATAACAGCTAATCCATCCCGAACCATAGCGGCCGTTAAAATTCGCACTGGATAACCAATAAATGTCTGCATGTGATCGCCGAAAGGCAGTGCGCCGGTCAGCAGCAGCGCGGCTGGCAATCCCTGTTTCCAGCGCTGAGGACGCATCCACAAACCAAGCAAGCCGTAACTTGACAAAGCAAACATACTAGCAGAGAGCGTGTTGATATCTAAGAATCTTTCGTTTACCAGGAATATGGTCGAACCAATCAAAATCAGAAAAATAGCAGGGAAATAAAGCTGGGGAAACTGGTCTAGTCGGGGTCGTAAATCACCTTTACGAACTTGCAGGTAAATCAAGACTATAACCCCCAGAAGGACTACCTGGTTGCTGCGGAATTCTTCACGCGTGAAAATCACTCTCAAATAAGAATAAACCGGGCGGTACAACCAGAACCAAATACAAAGCAAGGCAATATTGGCAGCCATCCGCCATCGTGCAGACATTTCTTATAGGTTAACCTTTATAATTTTTAGAATTAAAAGTAACTTGATCAGGTTGTTTCGAGATCCCTGGGAGGAGGAAAGAGGTTCATTATTCCCGGGATAAGCAAAATCAACACCAGCCAACCCCATTCGAGCAGCGCAAGCTCAACCTCAAACCAGAACTCATTTTGGAGGGGTTCTCGAAGGAAATAGGTGTACCAATCCTGGTTTGGAGCGGCAACCGCCTTGCCTGCTGTGCTGATTAACATCGCCAACGTGATCCCGGCTAAAAGCACAAAAAGGCGCTGCCAACTTTCTGGACTGCGCAAATACAACCAGGCTCCAACAGCCAGGCACAGCAAACTGGCAAACAGATAAGGCTCTTCCTGGCTGGTTTTATCAAATAGCAGGATCAATCCCAATATCGACCCGCAGTATAAGATAAATGAAACCTGGGTCCAATCCCAACGTAAGCGCCAATAAAACCCTCTGAATCGTTTCAATAGTATTGAAACAACAATTACAAGGAATATAAAAATAAATAAGCTCAACCACATCATACCCGCCGAGAATACTTGCAGTAGAAGGCGCTCGCTCTCACCCCACTTATCGGGTTGAACTTTATAGATAATGAGATAAGTGGAAAATATATCAATGGTTTGGTTAAACAAGAATAGAAAACTGAGCGCCGATAATACCAATCCTAAATAGGGCAGCGACCAGCGAGGAAATCCCTTGACCAGGCCGGCGAATAACATGACTAACAGGAATACTGCCACCAGAGGAACGGTTATTGTTAGGATCGAAGATGGAATAAATTTTGCGAATACAGCCACAGCAGGCGCCACAAATACAGCCATTGCTAAGGCTAATTCTTTCCGAGTGGGCGGACCCTCCCACCTGCATTTGAATAACGTTTTATTTGAGAAACCTGCTCGATACGCTTCCCAGCGCTGTCGAAATGCCTCCAACGGTACTGCGGAAAACTCTCGCAGGCAGATCATCAAGAGCCGCCGGTCTGTGCTCGAAGATGCTTCGGAAATAACCTCTGAAAAAACTTCCGCCATTTCTTCAGCAAATTGAGACCTGAAACCAGCAGGGTAAACCAATAACCCAAGTTGAAATATTTTCAGGCAAATATTTTCAATCATGCTGGCTCCCTCCTGCAGCAGCTGTAGGGTAAAACCGATCCAATCATATGAAGAATCAAATCCATGGATTCAATATTCGTCTTATATATTTTTGCTCCATGAAATATTAAGCAGGAGCTTGTGTCCCGCCTTTATTTTCATCCAGAAGGTGGGCTCTGGCAGCTGTCACCAATCCGTCAAGCCGTAAAATTTCCGCATCCAGTACATTCCTCCCCACGCCAGTCAGTTGATAGATGATACGTTTTCGGCCTGCAGCGACAGATTCCACAGAATCTAAGCGCTGGACCCAACCCAATTCAAGCAGCCGTTTGAGCGCCCCATACAGAGTGCCAGTCGCAAGCACTATTCGGTTCCCGCTGAGGGACTGAACGTCTTTCATAATTGCATAGCCATGACGCGGCTTCACTGCCAGACTGAGCAAGATATAAAATGTAGCTTCACTAATCGGAAGGTTGGGATTGGATTCTGATTGCACGTTCATAATATTTTCCCAATACGACGCACAACGACATATTGTTAGACTACATATTATTTCATCCGGGATTATTTGTCAAGGGGAAGCAGATACAAATTTGATACTGGAAAAATTGATAATTTT
>Ga0180437_10004957_pt1 | contig 18571 bp, 13 predicted proteins | sample SS_ome_4_FD_132410 | JGI IMG/M metagenome (GOLD analysis project Ga0180437, IMG submission 132410) | Hypersaline lake sediment archaeal communities from the Salton Sea, California, USA - SS_3_D_1 metaG | ecosystem: Environmental > Aquatic > Non-marine Saline and Alkaline > Hypersaline >... | reverse complement strand
TTCTTAGAACTGAACCGCCCTGACCACAACATCCGAGCCCCCAAATCCAGTAAAACCCGATTTATCCGATATCACGAGTCATTTTCATTATCTACCAACTGCTGCCCTGTTTTTATAACATCATCATCACCGCCATTAAAGAAATAGAGGTAGCAGGATACATTCTCACCTTTAGGGAAAAGTTCAAATCCTTTATTCCAGAGTAATTTTATTACCCGTATATTTCGAACAGGAATTGTTCTCCCAAAACCAACGCCAGAATCTATCAAATAGGTTCCCATTATGAACCAGCCATTATAATTTAAGGGACCGGGGTCTTCAGCAAATCCATCAGGATGTGCATGTTCACCGGTACATCCCATGCAACCATCCTCCTCCCAAAACAAGCAATCTTCGTATTGCGGGAATTCTTTTTTATCATAACCATATATTTTAAAAGTGGAACCGCATTCAAAATCAGTATTTCGTCCGCTCATTAATCCAATATCACAAATATGCGGAAAGCAAAAACTATTATACACAATTTTTAAATAACTTCTATCGGGGAATATCGAAATTTCGGTACTCGCTGGACCTGGATGCTTTTCTTTACTTGCTGGAACGGGGATCCATTCAAGACGAACTGTTTTCTCATCTTTTTCATCTTTGACAATTGCAGCGTTTGTAAGAATGCCACGGTGGGCGGCTGCATCTAAAAGAGCACCGGCGATATTGATTTCGGGATTCGATTTTAGTCTACAGTCAGTAATCATTCCCTCCCCATACTTTGGCTTTTTATATCCGTACCGGACATAAATTTGATCATTTTCCAGAATTGCCTCCCAGCGATCAGCACTGTCTTTGCCGACTTTAACAGCTCCCCAATCATGAGTCCGGGAATTGATTAATGAGTGATAAGCATACAATTTTTTCGGCTGCCACCGCGCTAAGTTATTCATAAAATTACGGCTATTTGGCTCTATCCTCGGTTTGTCCGATCCTGTTAAATATGAAATAATCAACAAGGTAAGTACTACCAAGAATGTATTTTTTCTCATCGTTACCTCGACTAATATAAATAACCTTACATTTACTACAATAAAATATTTGTTCCTGTTTGAAGTTTACAATCGACTGTAACCAAGCCCAACTCATCGGGTTTTGACAATTTAATGATATCTTTAAATTTCAGACTCTTAGCAATTAATTCAGGAATCCGAAATCGCCAGCGAATACACTTTTCCGAATATGCCGTCAGGCTTTTTATTTCACCGGCTGTTATTTTAGCAGAAATAGAAACACCATGAGTCGTAAATAGATTATTGATTTCTGCATTTTGAATTTTCGAGGGAATTGCCGGGAAAAAAATAGCACCCTGCTCATCATAGACTTGCACAAACATGGCATTTATCGCATAAACAAATGCCCCGGAACCAGTTGTAAACCAGGGAAGAAAAGCACCACCTTCGAGCCGATAATGTTCGTTTGGGGTTAAAAACGGACCAACAGTTTTGACGGCTTGATTTAATACAGCATACCCCTGATCAGCAAGACCTTGATAAAAACAGATTGAAGCTAATCTGCCCACCGCCCAAATCCAATTATAAGAAAAGACAAGCTCACTGTCCACATTTTTTTGGGCTTCCTGATAAACTTTCCACGCACTGTCCATTGTATTTTTTACACGCGCTGAATGAAGCGCAATTGAAAACGGAAATACCATGCCGAGGTGAGCCGTTTCAGTGGGGATGTCGCTATCGTCAGCATATCGAAATATATTTTTCTTTTCATCGAATGGCAAATTCTGACGTAGCTCATTTGCCAGTACGCGCCAATTTTCTATTTTTGACTGATCTTTGCTTAGAATTTCAGCCGCTCGAGCAGCGTTTTCTAAACATCGAATGGTAGCACAGGCAACAAAAATGCTATTCGATGCCGAAACTGTTCATCAACCCAATGGCCGTAGGGTGCACTTTCCTCGCCTGTTTCTGTGACTTCCCATCCAAAATTAGCACCCCGACCCGCACTCCGCTGAATGGCATGAGGAAGTGTTAATAATCGATAGTTTGGAATGCGTTCAGCCAATTCAACATAGTTACTCGAGATAAGTCCCAGGCTTTCTGTTTTTTCGGAAATATCACCATGATTGAGTTCTGAAATAATGATGCCCTGGTCAATGTTCAAGGTTTGGGTCCAACTGTCATCTCTGGTTACAATGCCGTCAATTCTTAAATTCCGCCGGAATCTGCCAAAACGAACCAGCGGAATCGTGGCCCCGATCAACTCTTCAGGTGGCACCCGCGGGATTCTTATTTTTGCAGTTCGGGCATCACTCATCCTTCGTCCCGCCCAGAATATGGTCCGATTTACCTGTTCATCAACTGGGCAAAAGCCGTTGTGGTAACCGGTAGGGCCAACCGTGGTAACAATTTCACCATTACCAATCATTGAAGAATTGTAATCAGCGTCACTGCTTTTTACGGTGAACATGTTTTGGATTTCCGATTTTGATGGTTTACTCGCTCCGACACGGCTCGGAAACACACAAACAATTGATATCAACAGGGAAAAGAGCACATAATTTTTATCTGGTAATATCATTGTTCTCTCCAGTCAATTAATTTATCACGGAAGGTTTTCCGACAATTATTTTTAATTCTTGATAAACTGAATTGATGACCTGCGCAACCTTTTCATGCGATTTTGTTTCGGCAAAACCGATGGTTAAATGTGTCGGCACTACGGTTAAGCGCTGCCAGCCTTCTTCGCGTGGTCCTCTGCCGAAACCAAACACCGTCATACCACCTTCTCCGAAATGCCAATATTCATCAATAGCATCTGAATACTCATGATGAATCAGATAAAGCACGCGATTCAATTTTTCATCACCGAAATACACCCATTCCGGAGCGGGCAAATCACCATTCCATTTATTTTGGAGAACATGCTCGGGAAGCGCAAATTTTTCACCGGCGGAATTGATTCCAAAATCAGTGAGGTTAAATTCACCGCCAGGAGTGCCTTCATACAGAATCCAATAGGGTTCTTCGCCCTTCTTGAACAAGGTCATCGTTGCATGAAACGGATAAATTTCCCAAATACAACCCCATTTGCCATCCGCAGATTCAGACTGAATTTTTAGCTTGAGTGGTCCCTGGCTTAACACACTACTGGGCTTATTATTCTCACCGGGACCAGGATGAAATCCTGCCGGGGCGATGTTTGGAATGCCACGATAAGCACCCTGGGGCCCCTCTTCTGGCGTTGTGGTAGGATGATACCCAATCCAGTCGTTTCCTTCAATATCTTCCAGGCTGGCAAAAGCAGACCCTTTTGTATGATAAAAATAAGTTGCGTTCTCCGTTTCCACTTTATAACTTCTAAATCCTTCATGCTGAATGTAATCATCAAATTGGACCTGTTTCGGAAATACCGGTTTGACATAGTAACCTCCACTTTCACCAAATAGAACATGAAAATGACGGACACTATTTTTCTTTGAAATTCCATTGGGCATAAAAATGAGGATGCCGCTGGCATTACTTTTTGGGCAATAATCTTCGATTCTGTCAAATTGAAATACAATCGCGTCATCAATTATTTTATCTGAAGAATTTACTTCAACGACCCGAATCGAACTCGCGTCGAAGGAATTTTCCACACCCAATTCTTTTAAAATCCTGGTAAAATTTAATTCTATTTCTACCGGTCGATTGTTACGTTCATATTCACCGGCATGCACTTCAACCGGTACACGATATTTCAGATCGCCTTTTAATTCCAGGCCCAGTGGAATGGCTTTCTTCTTACCAGAGGATTCCCCTAAAATGGCATCATTCCGCCAGAGGTGTAAATATTCAAAATCATTCCAGGCAATGCTGACGATATCCTGATCACCATCATGATCCATATCAGCCAGGCGTGCCCCCAGATGGCTTTCTTTCGCCTCATCAATGACACACGCTTTAAAATGACCCTTACCATCATTCTCCCAAATTTGTAATCTTTCTCTTCGGCCTTTATGCTCACACGTCACAATATCCGGGTCCCCATCTTGGTCCATATCAGCGACATCCAGATTATTCATCGAATATTGAGTGACAATGAGATTTCTTTTCCAGTCAGAAGCCTTTGGATTTTCCGGTGCTTCGAACCAGTATAGACTGGCATCCGGTTCAAGACCTGGCCAGCGCTCTTCGGTAGCAGTAAAATCTAGATGACCATCTCCATTAAAATCAGCCGGGATAATTTTATCGGCCCGGAATTGGGTTGTACCAACTTTGTGTTGTTCCCAATTACCGGAACCATCACCGGGATTTTCCAGCCATACAACAAAATTCTCCTGGTTTTTTTCACGATCAACATAAAATCCGGCGCACACATCAAGATCGCCATCGGCATCAATATCCCCTGAACTAAGCCACTCACCATTACTACCACCTTCCGAAATCGTAACCGTCGGCCAACTGCCGGCTTCGGGATTAGGCGGGACTTGAAGATAATAAATTCCTTTGCCATGCAACAAAATTTCTGGCTTGCCGCCAGGAATTATTTGTGTTAAATTGTAGCCCTGGGTGGTCGTACCATGATTACAAACCGGCAGTCCAGCAATTTGAATTTTCGACCAGGAATTACCTTCGCGATCATTCGCTTCATACCAAAATTGTTTGTTACATTTGGCAGCAATGATATCACCTTTGTCATCTCCATCGACATCAAAAATTAAGAGGGCATCCAGGCTATCATCCAGAGTAACTCGCTGCCAGTGGGCTTCCATATCCCCACCAGGATTACGATAAAACCATTTACCCGAAACAATGTCTTGATATCCATCTCCGGTCAGGTCTCCCATTGCCAGTCCAAACCAGAAGCCATCGCCGGCGGGTCTTTCGGCAAAGCGCGTCCGATCGGCATCTACCTGGATATAAGTCCATTTTTCTAATGATAATTTATTTGTATTTAAACAAGATCCGCTTAAGATAGCTATAGAAATTAAGAATAAAAGAGATGCTTTATATTTGGATAACATTTCTTCCCTCCTGTTTTTTAAATTTGAAAAACATTTACCAAATCTCAAAGATTTGGTAAATGTAAGGATACTGCCCACCTTCATTTCTCGAGAACAACAATATTATTTCAAAACATTCTCATAAAGATCAGTGGGACCGGTCCAATAGCTGCGCGGACCAACAACATCTAGATCACCATCGCTGCCAACATCACCGAGCGTTCCTGCGTACACCCCCTTTTCAGAGAGCACAGACTTTTCCCAGGTTAAGCCTTTGCCATCGATATTATAATAAATGACAACCGGAAATGGCGGGTGATTTCGCCAGCGTTCGCCTTGATGATCGCGTTCAAATTTGGCGGCTAAAATATCCAGATCACCGTCATTGTCAACATCACCGGCATCGAGCGTCTGGCAAAAATCAAAAACAGTGTCAATTTTTATTTCCGTCCATTGCCCGGCTTGAACTTGTTCTTTTGTAGCGGTGGTATAAAGGGATATTGGATAGCCAGGTTTTTCCGAATGAGAAATTAATACGTCCACTAGGTCATCGCCGGTAACATCTGCCACTTTTACCACCGCATTATCATCGCGCCAGGTTTGTTCCGTCTGGCCAAACCATTTGGTATCAATGACATGTTGTGTAAATTCATCTTTCGTAGGATCATCTGGAGTTTCGAACCAGAAGCCATTGAGAACGATGTCCGCATCACCGTCTCCGTCTAAATCTCCCAAGTCCATGCCTTCATGATCGTGGTGGGACAGTTTGATCGGTTCTGACCAATCCGTTGACGATTGTTGAAAATAAATGCGGGTCATAATATTGGTTCGAGTCACAACGTCTGGTTGGCCGTCTTTATTGAAATCTGAAACCGACAGATCTTTGATATAAGCGGTCTTACCCTCCTGTTCTGTACCATGAAAACCAATTTTAATGACGTGCCATTTTTGTTCAGTACCTCCGAGTAATGGATTTTGCAGCCAGGTTGCATACAAGCTATCCGATTCATTGACACCGGCAACTAAATCCAGATCGCCATCACCATCAATATCACTGGCTTCAACCCGATCGCCACGAATATGGACATCCCGGACTAGTACTGATTTTGTAAATGTATTATCATTATTATACTTATACAGAACAACGGATTCGGTTTGTCCGCCGATTTTGACTATATCGTTTAAACCATCATTATCAAGATCAACAATGAGATTCTTTCCATGATCGGTATCGATTTCACGATACTGAAAAGCAACTTTTTTTGAAGAAGTGCAATGACTGATTGCAATCATACAAATCAATTGAATGATGAAAATTGTTCTTTTCATAACGGTTTTCCTTTCATTAGAAATAATAAATCATGATGCCCCAAATACCTTTTTACCTGACCGGGCAAACAGAAATTGGCAGAGTGTTCTTCCCCAGGAATTGCTCCACCTCCCAGAACGGCGGCACCCCGTTTGTACATCCCAGTGCCGTAACTCCGTAAGCACCTACGGCACTGCCTAACTTGAGCATCGACACGGTGTCCTGATCCCGACACAAAGCCGCTAAAAGTCCGGCCGAGAAACAGTCTCCACAACCTGACGGGTCAACTACCGGCACCTGGAAAATTCCCATCGTTACCGCCTGCGCACCATCGTCGGCGTAAAGACCTTCACTGCCCCGAGTTATTACCACCAGACGAGCCCCCGCCTGGCGTAGGACCTTGGCCTGACGTGCCAGTTGGGTCTCGCCAGTGATACTGCGGGCTTCATCTTCGTTGGGTACAAACACATCAACATATTCGAGCAGCGGCAAGCAGCGCCGCGGGTCCACCCCATTGTTCCGGACAACGCAGACATTAAGTACCACCTTGCTATTTCGCTTCCGGGCCTGCCGCAGGAAATCAATGAGCACCTTGTCATTCCAGGCCGGCAGTTTCAGATAGCCTCCCACCAGTACAATACCGTTGTCAGGGATCAAATCCGGTGAAATTGACTCACCAGTAAAATAGTTACCTACCCCCAGGGCACTGATGAAACGTCGATCTTCGCCTTCGGCCCGCAGAATAAACGTTGAGGCCGTCGTGCCCCCTGGCTCCTGGTAGACACCCCGCACATCCAGGTCCAGATCCTGTAACCGCTGTAGCAACAAAGATCCCAGGGCATCGTCGCCAATGCTTCCGGCAATGGCAACCGGTTTTCCCAAACGACGGAGCGCCACGGCCGTATTCAGGGCATTACCGCCCGGGAAGACGGCAATCTGCTGAGTCACTACCAATTCTCCCGGCTTTGGCAATCGCGGCAGTGGACTGGAAAAGATGTCGACGACCAGATCGCCGAGGCAGAGGATTCTTTTTGGTTGGTCTATTGAATTCATAGATAACCTCCAAATACTGATTAGCCGAACTAGGCCCGACCGTATTTATCTTCGTACCGCACTTTATCATTATCCTGCACGTCACCGTAGGCCACTTCGAACATCCGCAGTTGACCATTGCTGCGGTTGGTTAACCGGTGCTTCGTTTGCCGGGGAATGAAAATCTCGTCGCCGGCTTTGGTCTGCATTACCTTTTCTCCCACCTGTACCTCTCCGCCATCAGTGAGCATAATCCAGAGTTCATCGAAATTTTGATGCGATTGCAGGCTGCCTTGCTCGCCGGGTTTCATTTCGACGATCCACACGGTACAAGGCTCATTGCGTGCATACTCTCGATACCGTCCCCAAGGACGTTCAATGATGCGGGGGCGATCGGTCATTTTTTTACTCCTTCTTTAAATTCATTAATGATTTTTTTGAATCTTTAACCTGAAAAAGGGTACTATATGTCTTCAAATCAATCCGATCAAACACCTGTTACCCTCCTGCTTCAGGCAATCGTTGTTTTCCTTCCGACATTAAAAAATAGTCTGGTAATTTCAGGTATAATATAAGGCAATGTCTTTCCACTATTTAATAACGGCAAACTTACCAATTTTTTGACCCATATCGCCGGCATCCACATGATAAATATAGATGCCATAAGCAATGTCCAACTGATCTTTTGTTTGCATATCCCAAATTTCGGTCCCATTCCAGATATCATTATCATGTTCAATCTTTCGCACCAATTGACCTCGAATATTGAATATCTTAATCGTACATTTCGGAGGTAAATGAATGAAGTGCAATTCTCGTGGTCCTCGTCCGGTAGAATATGGATTTTGTGGTTCCCAGGAATTTGACACGATATAAGGATTTGGAACAACCTTTATATTAGTAATTTGATTTTCTGCAAGCGCCTCATCGACTGTCTGAGCTTTGGTTTTAAACTCATACACATCGTTGGAGAGGAAAGGTTTATCAAATATGATTGTTAGATAATCACCTGGTTGGGGATTTTCTGTGAGTGAATCGGCTTCAGGGTCGAATAATTCGAATTGCCAGGTACATATTAATGAATCGTGTTCATCTTTTTCCAGAAATATGACCAGATCTGATTTTCTACCATCGGTATAAGCAGAGAAAATTCCATCATTACCATCATTTTCTTTGAATCCAAATTCAATCTCTTTGCCTTCAGTTATATTATAAATTCTGAAATTCACTTCATTTTCACCAGAAGTACCTTGTATGGCGGTGGACATTTTCATACCCGGTTCACCAAATTCAATACGATAGTCACTGGACTTTGGCCAACCCACCAGCCTACCTTTTTTAAATAATCGCACTCGATGGGCATAGATATTATCCCGATTCCATTTTGTAAGTTTTTCGTTAACAATTAGCTCTGGATAATTTTTTAATCTTAAGCGAAAGCCATGAGTTAGCGGAAGCTCATCGTCTGGATCAAGTAAAGTGCTTTTATTGATCAAGGTATCTGAAGTATTAAAGTTGGTTATATCAGTAAGTGTAAAGTTCAGTGTGTAGGGCAGCATGGCTGCACCACTTTTCATGAGCGTGTCTTCAAAAGTGACTCGATAGGTCGCATTTCTTAATAAGGTTGGATCAACGATTTTGAAACCTATTTTACCATTGGTGGTACTGCCAGCCATCCAGTGGGCATCCAGAGTATCAGAACTGATATAACCCGCCGAGGGAGCCTGGGGACGAACAATGACAACATTTTTACCCTTATCTATCTCGCCTGAAGTACTAATAGAGATAAATTTGGAGCATTCCGTGGGTGGTATTGCCGGTGGCAGGCCATGATCATAAGAAGTAACCGCATAATAATACTTATATCCATTCACGGCACTCGTATCCACAAAGCTGTGGACTAAGCCTGTATTTTCTCCCAGCCAAAAGCTTTGCCCTTTAAGCCGCGCTTCGGCGTTGCCTGAGAATTCATTTATCAGATCGAACTGGGCTAATGGTTTTCGGTAAATCACAGAACCTTTGCTATCTGTTATCGCTTGCATATCATTAAAGCCAGGATCGGTTGAGCGATAAATTCGGTAACCTTCGAAATCAAGACCCCCTATTGGATCAACCGACTTTTCAGCAAGCTCATCCCAATACAAAGTGACTTGATTATCTCCGGCAAAAGCCTTTAAAGTGGGAATTATTGGTGCTTTTGAAAAGTTATAATTTTCACTATACGCTTTTGAGACCCACGATTTGTTTTCGAACAGATCGTCCAAATTGTCACCAGCAATCAGTCCCATTGAAAATCGTTCTCGTTGATTGGGTTTCATTGGAAAATAGCCTGATCCATAAAGTAACTCTGTATTATTATTTTGTAAAATATCATCCAAATATCCCGGTATCATTGCTTTCCAGAGTAATTCGTCTTCAAATAATGGAATATCTTCCCAAAGAAAAAGGGTGAAACTTGTTAAACCAAGCATATCTGATTCATCAATATCGGTTTTATCTATATGCGGCTCACCAGGTAGATCGGTACCTGCGCCTGATGTAGGGATACCATCCGCCTCGCCAGTATCACCTGTATTGGCAACCCCATCCAAGCCGACATCATCAAATAATGGATTCCAATCACTATCATTATCAATACCATCATCCCGGCGTTCATCTAATAAGAGATTATCTTTGCCTTCCCCTGTAAAATAATCGATGTATTTGGCCCCAACATATAAATAGGTCGTAATTTCATTAGGTGGCTCTCCGAATGTAGAGCCATTGTTCTCATCAATAAGTCCATTTAAGTTATCATCAATGAGATTATTTGGAATTTCTACGATTTCTTTACCAGGCCATATTTTAATGACAAGATCTTGATAATAAATAAAAACAGTATCCTTTGGCATTTTAGTCACATCCCGTTCAAATGTTTTATAATCAATCAGCGCAATATCATCACCCTCGTGAATCGTGAAAGGAGCAAACATGCTTTCTGTAATTGTCGGTCCAGGTCCTGAACTGGCATCGGCATCATTATCAATACCATCAAAGTGATTCCCTGGACTTTCGAGAAATGCCCCACCGAAATAACCAATTGGGTACCAGCCATTTGTACCGATAAGATCATTGTCGAACATATAGGCAATATCTTCTTCCACATCATAGGCGCCACTGTCGTCCCAGCCATCACCCGATTCTGTCACGAGTGCACCGATAACGCTCCCTATTTTAAAACCAAATACCATTTTATCATGTTCAGTAGTACCGATATTTTCTATATCATAAAGTGTGAATAATGCATCTTCAACCAGAGCATTGGACCATTGCAAACCACGACAGGTTACACGCATTCCTAATCCACGTCGATTAAGATCAGTACTATCTGGATAGAATGCAAACTCCTTATTTTGATAATCGTCTATCACAAAATAACTTTCTTCATCGGCGTTGTAAACATCCTTGCCAAAATATCCATTCCATTTTCCGGGCCAGCCGGGATCTATCTGATCATCAAATTTATCGGGCCAAAAGTTTGGCCAGGACCAGGGCCATTTACTCATCGCGACTTTATTGGTATCCGGATTAGCAAATTTAGGAAGCGGCAGAAAAGTCCACCATTCCCCAGTTGGCCCCTGTTGTCCGGTAGTAATGTTTCCACCGAGGCTTATGGTGCCACTCACAATATGTTTAAGTTCCCCTTCAGTGTCAATGACTTCCGAGCCAACAAATGGATTCCCATCCCACATATATGAGTGACCCGAATTAATTGGCCACTCTCCGCCAATATCCTCGGGAGAGTTATCCGATTTTCCGTAATGCCCATCGTTGTAAAAAGTTGTACGAAATTGATTCCCCGCATGGAGACCATTCCGATACTCACTGAATTCGCCATGCAATCCCTGCATCTGAGCATAAAGCGTTGTTGAAGCTAGGATAATAAAGACTATTATTAAGTTTTTCATTTGTATATTCCTCCAAAGTGATGGCATGTAAATTCTCACGTGAATAAGTGAACTGGGGAGACTAAAGTTTGAAATAGGCAAAATTATAGCGTTGCCTTAACTTTAGGTATTTGATTCACCTTAGTCACTGAAAAATTTATCAAAATCCAATTATTAAGCCGGCTTGAATTTGACGTGGTGCAACATACCAATTTGAATTACGAACAAAATCTTCAACTGTACCCACTCTATTGAGTGAAAAGGAAACATAATCCGGATCGATATTGGTCGTATAGCTGGCAGTTCCAGTATCAGCATATACCGATTTCTCCCCCTTTTGATTGAAAAGATTATAAATATAACAAAATAAATTAAATTCCAGGGCACCTACCTCAATTCGACGATTTATGTGGACATCAAAACTATTGATAGTCGGTAGTCGTTCGCTATTTTCCTTGAATCCGACCAGCGCTGAACCACCAACAATTTGATTTCTCCCATATCCAGGTGTATATGGCATTCCACTATAATATTTCCCAATCATTGACACCGTCCATTTTGAATTATAATAAGTCACCTGGGCATTCAGTGTATGGTTTTGATCCCAATCAAGTGGAATGAGTGCGCGTCTTGGCTCCTCATTAGCAGCATAGGCATTAAACGCATCGATTGGATTTGAGTAGGTACCTTCCGCAATTTGGAACGAATAATCTAATCGAGCCAAAATATTGTTTGTATATCGTTTTTCAAGTTTAAATGTGATTCCCCTGACATTAGAATAATCTTTATTTTCATATAACGCATATTTAACTCCCGGCATTACCGTCGCAACGAGCGGACTGGTACCAACCCAATCCCGCACATCGCGATAGAAAAGCGTTAAATCGATCCCAATATTTTCAGTAAGCTGCTGTTGCAGGCCGATTTCATACATCACTGTTTTCTGTGGATTCAAATCAGGATTTCCAAATATGCGGTTGCCACTTCCAAGAGTGACCTTATAATCCGGATTTTCATATAAATACTGAAACTCCGGTATCTGGAAAAAATGACCATAAGAAAAATGAATTACACCTCTATCTGTAATTGGGTATGCAATTCCTAATCGTGGACTTATCTATTTTTTCGCGCTGACTTTTTTATGCATAAAAGCTCTTCGTTCTTCGGCAGTGTATGACAGGCGTTCTGCTTCAGGAGCATCAGGATTTTTATATATATTTTCTGACCTAAATGGATAATAAATATTTGGATCAGTCGGATCAGTCGGAATATAACCATTGGCATCGAAGTAATCGAATCTTAATCCAAGATTTAAAATGATATCTTTAAATTCCATTTTATCTTGAAAATAGGCCGAGAACTCTCGCGGCTTTTGATTATATTCATTGGTGTAGATCGTTGAAATATCTTCTTTGTTCGGTTGAAATGGTATAATTTGTTCTGAAGCACCGGCTTTTAATTTAGGACGGAGTGTAAATTGCTCTAAACTAAGCTCATATTGTCTGAATTCGAATCCGGCTTTAACTTGATGAGATTTATTTAACTGACTCGTTAAATCAAATTTACCAACATAGTAGGAAGTACTTCGGTACTTATGATTCATATCCATGCCCGATTTAAGAAAACTGTAGGAAACCGGTTTTAAAGCAGAATCTGGATGTACATAACCTGTGGATTGTGCCGGATCAACAACATAAATAAAAGGAATTCTATCAGCTTTTATTTGTTGGAGTTGAACTTCTCCTCCCGGTGTTGAGGGATCAAACTCATAAATTCCTTTTTCCGGATCACCAGTTACGCGTACCAAAAAATGAGGAAAAACTGTTGGATCATCATAAACGTACTGTTCATATTCATTATAGAAACGACTTACTTTCAACTCATAAAAAGTACTTGGTGAGAGCACATGGTTTAGTGTTAAAATATGAGTGGTTCCGTTTCCTTTCTGCAATGGGGTACCATTCGGATTATATTTAAAAGCATGGTTATACGTTTTATCTCGTTGATAATTATTAACGAACAGGTCATAATTTAATTTCAGATTAGAAATGGGTCTAAAAGTTAATTTTGCTAGTGCAGAATATTTTTCAATGGGATTTAAAGGCACCAGAGAGCTATCACCGGCTAATCCCTGGGGCGTATACCATTCACGCCCGTATAGCCATCCTTCATCTGAAAAATAGCGGCCGTTCAGAAAAAAATTTAATTTTTCTCCTAATCCTGGAATCGGACCGTCTAAACTAAACTCAACGTTATAAGTAGGATTAAGCTTTTTCAACGGATTTTCTTCCTTTCCGATAGCTTTTCGCTCGCCAGTTTGGGGATTCTCGTCAACATCCACCCGCTCTAAGATATTGAATTCGTCTCCCCCCGCGATATAATCCCCCACATAAGCTTTTATTTGACCGGAGTATTTCGATCCCCCCTCTTTAGTAATGATGTTGATAATCCCTGACATCGCCTGTCCATATTCCGCATTAAAAGTACCACTTATTATCTGCAGTTCCTGAACGGCTGAATTTTCAACAGTGACTCCCATGTCTCCATTGTAAACATCGGTGGTGGCGACACCATCGACCCAGTAGGCCACTTCGCCGGCTCTTCCACCACGGATATGCAAACCATCAGCTTCCACAATACCGGCCTGTAATTCAATTACATCGCTAATTTCCTGAACAGGCAGATTTTCAATTTCATTGGCGCCGACAGCCGAAAGCGAAGAAGTCATATCCATTTGCACCAGCGGTCGTTCCGCCTGTACTGTCACTACTTCACCAGCATGGAGCACCGTTTGAGAGAGGGATGTATTCACTGTTGTTGTAAGATCAATTCTGACTCGCACGGCTTCAATTACCACACTCTGGTAGCCCATCATGCTTACTTTCAAATTATAATTTCCTGGTGGGACATTTATAATGATAAATTGTCCCTGATGGTCAGTGGCCGCTCCCATTGATGAATTTTCAATCATTACATTGGCACCAGGTAGCGGCTCTTTTGATTGTTCATCGATTATCACGCCGGTAATTTTCCCGGTAGTTCCGGCATAAATTAATCCAATTAAAGAAAGCATAAATAGAACAATCAAAACTACTAAGGTGAACTTTGTTGACATATTTCGCCCTCCGTTAAATAATTAATTTACATTTTTTTTCTTTATCTAAAATCCAGGATTTCTTCAGGATTAAGTAGGGTGTGTCATCCTTAAATGCACATCTTTTTTGATCAATCTATAATTTGATTTATACGCCACTATCTCACCTTCCAATAAAGCTTGATCGCTTCCAACGTTTTTCCTTTTGTGTCTGGCACAGGAAAATGCAAAAAAAAAGCGATAAAGGTCAGTATGAATAAAAGTAACATCAGAGTGTTCGAATTACCCATAAAAACAGCAGACTAATACCAATGCTGCTGGCAAATTGAAACAGTGAAACCATGTAGCCCCGCTTCTCCGTTGGACTGATTTCAGAGATGTAGAGTGGTGATAGCATCGACGCAATACCCACACCCAGTCCCCCGACGAGCCGGTAGCTGATTAATCCTGTTAACGTGCCCGAAACCATGCAGCCGATTGCTGACATCGCCAATAAAACAGATGAAAGAATGAGTACTTTTTTCGACCGAATAGATCGGCCAGGATGCCGGCAGTCGAAACACCAAAAACACAACCCAGCAATGCGGAACCCACAAACCAGCCTTCTAAAAGCGACGGCATCAAGAATTGTTCTCTGACAAAAGACAGTGTCCCGGAAATAACGGCTGTATCATAACCGAAGAGAAATCCGCCAAGGGTGGAGATCAGACAAATCAGCAGGAGGTATATTTTTTTGTTCATGGTATGCTCAAATACCGATTATTTTGAAATTACCTTCACACCACGTTTTGTTGGTTTTACTTTTTGTATCGTCCCATCTGGATTATAGTACAGATAATCCACACAAACCGAACGACGCCATTGAATATATTTATGCTCTTCAGAATCCGGCGGTATATTTTTTAATGCAAGATCAGCATTGTGATAAAACAGATACCATTGCCCTTTATATTCAACGATTGAATGATGATTGGTACCACTATTGACTTCATCAAGTATTTCGCCCTTGTATTCATAAGGTCCTAATACATTATCTGACATGGCATAAAGTATTTTCCCCCTGCCGGAGTAGGACATATAATAATATCCCTGATATTTGTGCACCCACACCGCTTCAAAAAAATCATCGACCCCCTCGATAATCTTGACAGCTCCACGAAAGGATATCATATCTTCATTCAAAATGACTGCATTTACATGCAATTGTCCGACAAACAGGTAAGCCGTACCATCGTCATCAATAAAAACCGCCGGATCAATAAAATCTCTGTTTGCAATAACTCCCGGCGTATCTTTACTTAAAAGCGGTTTGCCCAAGGCCTCTTTAAATGGGCCATAAGGTTTGTGGCTCACTGCAACACCGATTTTTGACTGATCGGTGGGGAAATAAAAATAGTATTTGCCATTTTTGTGGACACAATCAGGCGCCCAGGCATATTTCTCGGCCCAGGAAATATCGCTGAGGGATAACACAGGTCCGTGATCAGTAAAATTTTTCATATCGGTTGTACTGAATACATGCCAATCGACCATATCCCACCAGACCGCCTTATCCCTGTCGTGACTTGGATAAACATAGAGCGTATCATTAAAAACCCTTGCTGACGGGTCCGCCGTATAGATGTGGGTGATAATTGGATTTTGGGAAAAAACTTCTAATATACTCATAAAAATAATTGCAAGTAGCATTTGCACTTTCATTTCATATTCTCCATTTTTAAGATTTGTTAATAGCCCCCAAATAAACCTCCGAATTTGTATAAAATAAAAATGAAGAATCCTATTTAAGTGACACTCCTCGATTTAAATTGTCCATATACGCTTCATAAAGCGCAACCAGTTCGTTCACTTTATCCAGCATGGATTCAGCAAGATTCCTGGTTTCGGTCCGATCGGTCACCATATTGTACAGCTCCCAGGGGCCATTGTTTTCACGCACAATCTTCCAATCGCCCCGGCGGTACATCCGAAATTTTTCGGTGTGGCCGGAAATGAAAAATTCAGGCTCTTTTCGTTGCCGCCCCTGAAAAATCGGCAACAGCGATTGGCCGTGTAAAGGCAGGGTCTTTTTATTGGCGTACATCGGCGGGTAATCGATGCCGGCAATTTCCAGCAACGTCGGAAACAGATCAACCACATGCCCCGGCTGATCCGTAATTTGATTGGGCTGGATGACGTTAGGCCAGTGGGCAATAAAATGGGTGTTGGCACCGCCTTCGTGCCCGTTTTGTTTATAAAGTCGGAACGGCGTATTCCCTACATTGGCCCACGGCGTGGACAGACACCGATACGATTCCGCCGGACCAGGCGGAATATCAAAATTCACATTGCTGTCAAAGGGACACGATCCATTGTCACTAAAAAAGATAATCAGGGTATTTTCCAGCAAACCGGCTTCTTCAACCCGTTTCAGGATCCGGCCAATGTTTTGATCCATTCGGTCGATCATCGCCGCGAACACGGCCATTTCCAGATCCTTCTCATCCTTCTCCTGTGGGGTCATCGATTCCCAGGGGTAGTAAGTCGGCCACTTCGCTCGAATTTCCGGCCAGCCACCACTCGACGCTCCCCTGAATTGGTTCGTATTATCACCTGGCGGGGAGAGGATACAATCCGACTCCAGAATACCGATTTCCTGCATCCGTTCGAATCGTTCGGCCCGAATCCGGTCCCAGCCTTTTTGGTACTGGCCGCGGTATTTTTTAATGTCCTCCGGTCGTGCCTGCAAGGGATAATGCGCGACGTGGTACGGCAGCAACAGGAAGAAGGGCTGCTTCCGGGCCAGCATTTGATTGAGCCATTTCAAACCGTAATCGGTAATAAAATCGGTTTTGTATTTCGGCATCTTTTCCGCCTCGATTTCTTCGGCTGACAATTGCCGGCCATTTAAAAAGAATGGCCGTTGAAAGGAGCCGGAGGGCGGAACAAAGTATTCGGTGGTGGCCCAGAACCTGAACGCGTTTTCGAAGGTATTGGTAAAATAACAATCCTGGGGCACCCATTTATCGAAATGCTCTTTGCCGCTCATCATCGCCGAATAGCCGGCTTCGCGCAAGAGGGACACAAAGGAAATGGCTTGCTCGTTTCCCCGGTACAGCCCGGTGAATAGTGAAGAACGGGTGGGATTGCATTTGGCCATATTATAAAACTGTTTAAACCGGACACCATTTTCTGCCAGCCGGTCCAGATTGGGAGTGTCGATCTCAGCGCCGTAACAGCCAAGATCCGAATACCCAATATCATCCCCGATAATCAGAATGATATTGGGAGGCGGGTCCTTGCGGGTACAGCCACCCAACGCGGACAACGCTCCGAATCCCACCGTGGCGGCACCCAGGGCTTGCATAAACTGGCGGCGGGTTAAATTCGTCGATTTCATGTTGAATGCCTCCAAAGCAGATATCTGAAAAATGTATTTATTCTGGATTATTCATAAATTATGGCCACGAAGGCACTAAGTCTCAAAGAAAACAAATAAAGAGTGGATTGTTATTTCAAACTTTGTTTTGAAATGTCAAACAATTGATTTGTGTATTAAATTGTTCTTGAGAACTTAGTGCTTGCGCATAAATGACATGGAACTTTTAATTAGCAAATAGAACATAATCCACAAAGAAGACAGAGAGTTCAGAGCGTTTTTCTGTTTGTCCTCTTTGAACGCTTTGTGAAAAAAATAAAAGCAATTAGGTTGTTAACCTAGTGCGCAAAGGTAAGTATACTAAACTTTTTAAATTTGTCAAGTAAATTATCTAATCTCACCTCCTAAAAAATTCCGCTTGATGTTTGGATCTTTTTTTTATAAATTATTTCTATATTTCATGAAACTTGTATGAGGCAAAATGTCAATGAAAAATTTAAGCAAAACATGATCAGCATCCTGCTTCTGCATTTCATTATTTTCCTTTTGGGTCTCAATATTTTTCCTGCAGATGATATGGACCAACTTATCACAAATGTATCGGTTAAGATTATCTAAAGAAGGGAAACTAGAACAGAATGCCAAAGAAGTAATGAAGACGCTCAAACAAACGAGGGAGGAGATTGCTACAAATGAGTATCGAATCCAAAGCAATTGAACGATTCCGGAAAAAATTATCACAACAAGCAGGAGCATTTACATCGCGGAGGACCAAAGTTATCTCAATCCGCTTTTTAATGATTCAAGAAGGGATGAGTTGAAAATGAAGAAATATTTTAAGTCTTTCATCATTCTATGGGTGTTG
>Ga0180437_10004956_pt1 | contig 18572 bp, 18 predicted proteins | sample SS_ome_4_FD_132410 | JGI IMG/M metagenome (GOLD analysis project Ga0180437, IMG submission 132410) | Hypersaline lake sediment archaeal communities from the Salton Sea, California, USA - SS_3_D_1 metaG | ecosystem: Environmental > Aquatic > Non-marine Saline and Alkaline > Hypersaline >... | reverse complement strand
CCTGTCTCGCTACCAATGTAAAGGCAGTAGACGGCCACTATACTCATGGAAAGGGCGGGCATTTCCAGCATGACGTTATTCTGGGCAAATAGGGTAGCAGGCTGCAAAAGGTACAAGATGGAACCAACAACCGATAACCCCAAGGGAAACCAGATTCTGGACAAGAGGAAAAAGACATTAGCCCCTAGGATGGTAAACAGCAGAATGGCCAACTTGGCAGCGAGATGAGACACTCCAAGGAATTTGAAGAAAATCGCTTCAATGGTGTAGAAGACAGGTGGGTATACACCAACAGTAAGGCTTGGGTATTGCACATAGTATCTTTCGGCATAGCTCCTGGGATGGAGGACCTTCCCTTCTTCAAGCATGTCCTTGTAGAATACTCCATTCAGGGCGTGTGACGGTGCATCCGGATACCACAGGCCTGAGCCCCCGAAATTGGCAGAGAATATGGATATGGCAACCAAAGATACTATGAAATGGCCAACATAGTCTTTTTCCTGTAATTTTCTCAACTCTGGGCCCTGCAATGAACGTTTCCGCGGCCTCTTCTGCAGCAAGAATTCTTCTACAGGTTTTCCTGAAAAGGGTCCATTAAGCGATTGGAGTGGTGGTCGATTCCTGCTCGCGAAACCACCGTATGGTTTTTGTCAAGCCATTGTTCACTGAAACGGAAGGCCACCAATGAAGGGTCCTCCGAGCCTTCTCAATGTTTACGGTGCGTCTTCTTATGTTGTCTATGTCCCTCCTGTCCACGTATTCTATCGCAACATCCCTTCCCACCGCCTGACCAACGAGGACAGCCAGTTCATTGACGCTGGTCTCAAATCCAGTCCCGACGTTGAAGACCTGGCCCTCCGCCCTCGGGTCCAAAAGGGCCAACAGCGTTGCCTCTACAACATCGTCCACATAGCTGAAGTCGCGTGTCTGTTGGCCGTCGCCATGTATGTGCAACGGCTTTCCTTGCATCGCAGCCGACATGAACTTTGCCACCACACCACAGTAAGGATTGCTTGGTTTTTGCCGAGGGCCATAGACGTTTGTGTACCGTAAGACAGAAACCGGCAAACGGTAGGATTCGTGAAAAGCCATGCAGTAGTTCTCCCCTGCCAGCTTGCTCACAGAATACGGCGACAAGGTGGACGGCGGGTCCTCCTCTGAGATGGGAAGATGCTTTGGATTTCCGTAAATCGAACACGATGAAGTGTAGACAAGGCGCTCGATTCCAATCTCCTTGGCAGCGAGGAGAATGTTCAATGTTCCTCCAATATTGACTCTGTAGTCTTCAAAAGGGTCCTTTGAAGAGATCACGATGTTCCTCGCGGCGGCATGAACAATCAGTGGGTTTTCCCGTATGAGTCTTCTTGCGAGTTCAGCATCGCACACGTCGGCTTCTGTGAAACGGTAACCTGATTCAGGCAGGTTGGCCAGTTCACCTGTGAAAAGGTCGTCCAACACGGTCACATTTGCCCCTTCCGAAATGAGCGCAATCACCAAATTGGAGCCCACGAAGCCCGCACCACCAGTTACAAGCACGTTCTTTCCTTTGAAACGCATAGTCTACCTCCTAAGCCCCATTGTCAAAAATAACAAGGGTCTAAATAGCCTCCACCAGTCTCTAAGAGGTGCCATTTTCGTGTAGCCGATGGATTTCGGGTGGTAGTTAATAGTGATGGGCACCTCCCGTATTCGGCATCCCCGCTTAGCGGCGGTGTATAGTATGTAAGGCTCTAACTCGTATCTGTTCAGCCAGGTCTGCCAGATATTGATTCCTTTCTTCTGGAAAAGTGTTGGGGAAAAGGCACGGAATCCGTTGGTGGCATCAGTGAAGTGAAAGGGCGTTACGATGCTGAGGAGAACGGCGTAGATCCGCGTTCCAATCGAGCGAAAAACGGGGATGTCTCGCACCTCTCCCTCCCGCAGCCATCGAGAGCCTTGAACCAGTTCGCATTCACCATTGAGAATAGGTTCGAGGATTCGCTGCAACTCCAATGGTTCATGCTGGTCGTCCGACGACATGACCACTGCAATTTCGTAGTCCCCTTCCTTCGCACAGTCTATACCTGTCCTTATCGCGGCACCAACCCCCATGTTTCTATCATGTTTTGCAACCCGAGCACCAAGATACTCCGCTTCTGCCACTGTCCCGTCTGCTGAGCCGTCATCCACCACAATTACATCGGCCTTCACTGGCAGGTCCTGTTTTACAGCAAAAATCTTCGAAATTACCCTGCCTACCTTGCCCTCTTCGTTGTACGCCGGAAGAATTATGAGTACACGAGGAGCAGTTTCCCTTCCCATAGGAAAATCTTTCTTATTCTCACGGGTCATTAAGGATATCCTGAGGGTTTCCTCCCTCGCCGCAAAACCCAAGTGCAGTCAACTTTGTACGGAAACACTACCGATTTTCTGATCATCTTTGTCAGCCACTACCGGCCGGTCCCTGCCACAATGGCCTGGAGCTCCATTAACTCCCTTTCGTGCAACGGCACCCTTGCATAATCCGTCTCAGCCTATGAGACTGCCCGTATACCTCACTAACTCAAAAGCCCGGTTTCAAGAATGAAGCATCGAGTGCTCGGTTAGTTCTCCTTTGGCGCGGCTCCATCACGTACAATAAATGGTTACATTGTCGCCCTTGAACTCCAGGGATGTGCTATCCACAGGATCAACTCTATAATTCCTCCCATCCAAGAACCTAAGCAGGTCACCAGGAGAATAGTCAAAATGACTAAGGTGTTTGGGATGTACTTCTACCAACAGATTCGGATGGTACTTCGTCAAGGACTCCTCCATGCCACGAAGGACCTCCAACTCTGCGCCTTCAACATCGATTTTCACCAAGTCAATTCTCTGCACCTCAAGCTCCAACAGGCATTCGTCAAAAACCCGCGTCTCAACGTGGATATCTTTGTTCTCAGTTTTAGTCTTGGCTGGGTTTATTCGCGAAAGTTGAAGGGGGCCCTCTAGGATGACCTGCCCTTTACTGCTGAAAAGCGCAAAATCGCATATGGTAACATTAGTGTAACCATTCAACTCAACGTTATCCTCTAGCCTCTCTCTGGCCGCCGGAATTGGTTCAAATGCAATAACCCTGCCCTGTTCTCCGACTCTCCTTGCAAAAAGTAGTGTATAGTACCCAATGTCCGCTCCCACATCTATAACGGTCATGCCGTGAGAAAGCTTCGGGCATATGAAGTTCGTCACCTCCGGCTCCCATATGCCGTTCAGGAGCACTTCTCTTCCGATCAGCGAGTGCCGCGGATTTCGGATGAGAATTCGCTGGTCGTCCCAAGAAACGATAAGCTCCCGATTTGGCAATCTGCGCTGTGCGAAGAGTTTACCATAAAGCCGCCGAACAAGGGGAAGCTTATTCAGTAATGCCATCCCCATGCCGAAGGCAGGCTCACGCTTGTCTGCTTCGAGCCTACTCACCACTTCTGGTTCTTCTGTCTTGTGCATCATACACCGGGAGCATTACCCGCCTTTCAATACTGTTGGCCTGATCCTTGTGAAGAGCAACAGGCCACAACTAACTGTATCTTTCCCCCTGGTATAAATGGGTTGTCTTCGACAACCCCAAGAAATACTTCACATGGCAAATAAAGCCCACCAGGTGACAAACATAAGATAACGCAACAAAGCCAAACACGTTTCTGACACTCACGCCACAGTCCTTAGAAGTGACAAAGAACATTCGAACTCTCTTACCTATGTAAAGGACATTGAAAAGCAACGCCAGCATAAACGGCATTTTACCGACGGGTATGAGGAACATGAGGGATCCAAGAATAACGCTATTACATGCCAATGACCTGTAACTGACACCGTCAATGTTAATTAGCGCCGTTAGCCATCGTAATTCAGTCAAGACAAAATATTTCAGTGACAACGGAAGGCGGGTTTTTACTGCTGCCTCCTTCACGAACATTATTTCACGGCCCTGTTCCACAAAACGCTTCTGCAACAAGTAATCTACGCCGACTTTTGTATGGCGGTCAAAGAAGTAGTCCAACCGCCTGTTTACCGTGATCGCCTTGAAGGCGATTGAATGACCGGGGTGCCATGTAATACGATCCAGATAACGCGTCTTGGTAATCATGTAATAATCTGTTATCCAGCTCCGCCTAAGTGCCTCAGGGTTTGCTATTGTTAGATCGGACGTGCCTCCCTCGATAGGCTCGACCATACGTTTCAGCCACGGCTGGGTAACTAGAGTATCTGCATCCAGTAACACGATAATATCTTTCCTGGCCTCCTTAATTCCGGTTTGAACAGCACGATTTTTTCCCCCCCGTGTTTGTGGCAAGACAACGCATCTTGAGAATACCTCCATGCTTTTGGACATCTTTTTCGCCATTTCATAGGTCTGGTCCTGACCCCCAGCCACCACTATTACTTCGCATTGCTTCTTATCGTAGTCTATGTGCAACAGGGCCGCTAAGGTCTCGCTCAAAACCTGTGCTTCGTTCCATGCGGGGATTATAATCGATACCGATGTCATTCTTATGCCAGACGGAGGTGCCTTTTGCTTCCAAAAGACGTCAGACGCGTTGGCTCCCTTTGAGGCTGAGTGCCCTGGGCCTCTGTCCGCCTCAGGGGACAGGGGACAGCACTGGGACATGCGGACCTCGCTTTACTCACCATCCCAGTTTGCATCCTCGCAGCCGAACTCAGGCCTCATTACAAGCGGCCGAGGCTTATAGCCTACAGAATGCCGGAGACACTTATTGAACCTCGGCAGCGAGCGCATGTAAGAACGGCAATTTCCCTGCGGCCCAACCGCACCTTGACGGGGCCAGGGCTTCTTGCGGGCAGCTTCAATTTCGGACATCTCTGCCTTTTCATCGAAAAAGCATACGTGCAATTGCATTTCTTAACCGTTCGGGCACCAGTTGTAGAATTCTCACCGCAGCCAAATAAAGCCGTGGCACTTCTGGACAGTCCTTTTGAGGTAAGAGATTGACGAGCTCCGATGACCTCAATTTCTGATGTCGCCCCTTTGCAGCAAGGATCGTATTACGGCCCCATGGTTCGTCTACGCGTGGTGTATAACACTGATAGACTGAGGTAAAACCGACATGGGAGAGGAAATTGTAAAGGGAAGGGCGACTGAAACAGAAACTGGTCAGGTTGTCCAAGGAGGCCCAGAGTGACTTGGCTCTTTGCTGTGCCGTGGAAGCAGCACAGTGCTCGATGCGGGTCTTACCCCAATATTTCTTCCCCTTGTGTTCATAGCATCTTTCAGGGCTCATTGTCACTTCCGTATCTATTATGGCAAGTCGCTTACAGGCGCGCCCTATATTTTCTAAAAACAAAAAGACGTCTGGAACGTCCAAGTGATACAGAATACCTAGGCATAGGATGACATCAAAGTCCCCGTACTTTTCTCGAGTGAAATTACGGACGTCATCGTGAAAAAGCTCTAAATGTTCGAGAGAGAGTATCTCTTTTGCAAATTTCGCCTTCTCAATGTTTGCTTTTCGACCTTCAATTGCAACAACTCGGGCGCCACGGAGGGCAAGTTCTACCGCATACAGTCCCTCTAGACACGCCAGATCCAAAATGCGCAGACCGTGAACGGATTCACCAACAACATCCGAAATGACCTGGATGATTCTCCTCAGTTTGAACTCGTCACCAACTACTCTCTTGCCAATAGTGTAAGTCTCTCCGGGAAGTTGGATGTTGTGTGCAGTCCAAGGGCCATAACGATCAATAATTTCCCGTTTTCTCTGCTTCATCAGTTCAATGTCCATTTATCACCATACAAGAATCGTGGCGAGGATTACCCGCCTTTTTGTTTTTCCTATCAGCCTCTGGACAAGGCCGGCGGGGCTCTCTTTGAGAAGCGACTCCATGAGATCAGAATATCTGTCGCTCTGAGAACCCGAAAACCCGCCCTATTTTCCCCCACAAAATGGCGCAATACCACTCTACTGCCGGGGTCAGCGCAGCCCTGAACCCCATCAAGGATAGCTGTCCGTTAATCGGAATCCTCTTCAGGCGGTAAATATCGTCCCCCCTTCTCACAAGGCCAGGGGCAGTTGTCATGGCTGCCTTGTAGCCATTACGCTTCACAAGGTCTACTATTTTGTCATTGCAGGCACCATGAGGATAACAAAACAGGTCAACTTGGCCGTTCAGGACAGCTTCAATTTCCTTTTTTGATTTCCCAATCTCCCAATTTGCCTGCTCCAATGGAATAGAAGTCAGCTCTGCGTGGCTCATGCTGTGGGATGCGATCTCAATCCCTTCGCTGGAGACACCTTTCACTTCCTCCCAACTGAGAGCGCGAACTGGGGATCCGTTGTTGACCCAATCCGTCGTCCCCTTCTCGCAAAAGTCCCCTACAACTGACAAAACAGCTCGAAAGCCGTGTTGTCTCAGGATAGGCAAGGCTTGCGAGCAAAAATCCGCGTACCCGTCATCAAAACTTAGTACTACTGCTTTCGGGGGGAGTCTTTTACTCTTTCCCTGCACATAAGAGACTAGGTCATGTACGGTAATGCTCTCATATCCTTTGCTCCTCAGGTGTCCTAGCTGCCGGCGGAACCTTGCCACAGAAAGAGAATAAGGACACATCAAATTGTCATGGACAAAATGATAGGCGAGGATCGGAATGGGGCCGCGGCGAAACAATTTGGCAAATGGGTACATCACCAGCAATACCATCATCCGGACAATGTTGCCTAAAAGCCTCGCCGCTCCATTCATGATCGGAGTCCCATACTACCGGACATGGCTTTCCTCTGGTGAAGACAGGAACTTTGCATTCGAAAAGGCTTGCACCATGGCGCATTCTATTTTTGTTTGGAATGCCAGCTCACGCTGAATAGATTCTGCGACAAATCCACGGAGAGTGACCCATGTCACCGCCTTGTTCAGAAAAAGCGTCATCGGACGAAGGAATCTGGCAACTCTAAATTCGGAATGTGTTCTTTCAGATGATACAATATCTCTTCAGTGAGATACATCACTCCTGCCTTTTCAGGCTCCGGCATCAGATATTCGGCCGGTAGTTCCATTTTCCTTTTTGCGGGGGAACCCACATACACACCTTTTCCTTCAAGGTCCTTCACAACAACTGTCCCTCCACCGACGATAACCTGTGACCCAATACTCACTCCCGCTAGAATAGAAGCCTGGGAACCCACAATCGATCCGAAACAGATGTATGTGAGAAGTTGCCTCTCCGAAATCTTGTCTTCCCGCCCGTGGCTGACATGTTTGGTGTGGTTGGTTATTACCCCTGGACCGATAAAGCAATAATCTTCGATGATTGTCGCTTTTGAAATAATGGCACCCGTCCTGACATTCACATGATTACCGACGACGCAAGCACCAGTGGTTATGCAATGATCGTCAATGATTGAATTGTCACCCACCATAGTTCCCGATTTTAGCGTAACCCTATGACCGATCTTGACGCCATTGCCCACTTTGACGTTGGGCTCAACTATAACGTATTCGCCCAGGCTAAGGTCGTCACCATATGTGAAGTCATCGGCAATGCACCCAGTGTGACTCAGATTCATGACAGACCTCCTCGTGGGATGAAAGGAATATGCACAATATCTCTCTAGTGTCGTGTCTAAGAAGTAACTGTCACTAATCGCTCTGGAACCGAAAGCCCTTTCCCTTGTCACTTCGCCCTATCGCCCTGAAAGTAGACAAAATACGAGTTGTCTGCATTTATTAGCCTTTCCATCCAATCGGGGGCCTTATAGAACTCATTTCTCCTGTCATCTCGTATCCTCGCAAGGCCCAGCCTGGTGAAATGGCCAGACAGCTCTTTTGTGTAATTTGGCAAGACCACTGCGCCGCATTCCATGTTTCTCGCCTGTCCGATTGTGAAACGCAACAATTCTTCCAGCACGCAGAATTCATCTCTCTTGTACCAGACATCTCCACAGAAAAGTGTCTTGATCCCTCTCACCTCTCGTTCAATGAAGATCATATATCCCAGGAGCTTCTTGTCTTTGTAACAAGCATAAAGTCTTTTCTTTGAATGATTCTTCGGATTTAGATACCAGTTTATTACCCTGGATGTTCTCACGTTTGTAATGGTATAGTAATGCTTCGTTTCGCCCCACAAATGGTCAAAGGAGGCGTCTGCTTCGCCTAGTTCTTTGACGATAAGATCGGTTTCTTGCGAACACCGGCTCCACACTGTGGCTGTGCGAAGAGACTGATAACGATCAAGGAGGAAGCATATGGACCTGCTACAAACAGGCAGTGCTCCTGACAAATGGGAAATGTACCGGAGTTTCATCCACTCCCTTGGGTCAAGGATGAAGACGCTATAAAAATGGTACCTGCTGTGAACATTACTGGGAAGCAATCTGAACCCGAGTTTTTTGTTTATTCCCAGGGTTATCGGGCCCGCTGTTGTGGCGAAGGTGAAGGTGTCTCCAGAGACATCCAGATGTTGTTCTCTCAACTTCGTGGCAATGCCTCTCCTTCTAAAGTCGCGATGTACTGCTAAACCGCCTCCATTAGAAGATAGCACTTCCTCTCCGCGAAATTGCAGCATAACCGGGAACCAAGCGAGGAAGCCAACTATCTTGCCCTCATGCCCTGCCAGAACTCCACGGGGGTGATTCTGGGAGAAAGCCGGGTTCTCATCCCATATGAGGGAAAACCAGTTGCGCCAGAATTTCACGGTTGAGCCGTGGAAGGCATCTGTTAGGAGACTCACCAAACCCGTGGCGTCGGCCGGCTTAACCGCCGAATACTCAATGGATGGCATGGGCGATGTTTTCTTGGCCCTCTCGGGGGCGATATGAGGGGGCCCATGGGAATGTTTTCCCCAACTCAGGGAAACAATCTCCGTGAACACCTGGGTCGAAACGACATCGCTTCTGACTCCAGGTGTACGAACAAATGACCTCCCCAGATTTGTCTTTGGAAAGTGTAAAGAGGGGCACCTTTCCCCCATGTCTTGGCGCCAAATATTTTCTCACGAGTGACATTGTGGCATCAGTCTTCATAGCCTTGTGGTTTTTGAAAGTACTTCTTTAGGCTCAACCTGAATAGAGCCTGCCATAAGCCAAATGCTAAAATCCAGTTTGGCCGGTGGAAAAGGGCTCCGGCCAAAAAGGAGAAAAAGCTGCCTAACTGGGCGTCTCGTTTAGATAGGGCAGCGAGTTTGGATAAAATTTTTATTATTGCTTCATATTTGTAATATTCAAACTCACGGGGAGTATCCTGCGATATCTTGCGTATTGTAGTCTCCCATCCTTTGGCCATCGTAGCAAACCCCCCCTGCGTGTTTGCTCCATGTATTCTGATCTTCACTAACGGCAAGTCGATTTTGTGGAACCCATAATACTTTGCGATTCTTCTGTAAAGGTCCAGGTCCTCACAGGCGACCATAGACTCATCGAAAAGTCCAACTCTTTCCAAGCACTGGCGCAGGACGAGTATCGAAGAAAGGGAACCGGTAATGACGTTGTGCGTCATCAAATCTTCGTATAGCGCCTCCCTAACCGGTTCATCCCAGCGAAGCTCCTGAGAGCAAGGGGCCCCCCTGCTGTCAATAAACTGCACTCCCGTATAGACGAGGCCCACATTAGGGTATTCATTTAGGACACGAACCTGTTTTTCAATCTTCGTCGGTAGCCACACGTCGTCAGAATCCAGAAAGGCAATAAAATCACCTTTAGAGTGTCGGAACCCTTCATTTCTGGCTTTGGACCTCTCGCTTCTTTCCTGGTACATGTAGTCAATTTGGTCCTGATACTTGCTCAGAACTTCAGGAGTACTGTCGCTAGACCCATCGTCAACGACGATTGTCTCTATTTGGCCATATGTCTGATTGAGGACGCTTTGTACGGCTTGGGAGACGTACTCAGCCCGGTTGTAAGTTGGAATAATAACACTGACCAGAGGGTCCATTGTTGACTGTCTTCTATGCAGATCCGGAAAACCGGGACCGAATGCAGTATTCCTGACCTTGCCTGAATCAAGGTTTAGTCGGCAATCCCACAGCTTGCGACACCATCAGGGTGAATCAGTTCATATGCCGATACATGGCACGAAGGCGGTACCACATCATATGCCGCAGCCAGCGCCGTTCCAGGCGCTTCCGGTCTGCGTCACTTATGGTAGTATTACCGCTATGCTCCAATAGGAAATCCAGTAGGGTGGTAACCGGCACAAACCAGCCGTTTCTTTCACTGAGCTGTTGCATCAGTGTTTTGAACCTGGGATTGAGTTGGCCGTTCTCATAGAATCCAAAGGCGAAGTGGGTGTAGATTATACATAGTCCGCCTTCTCGCTCTAACCGCTCTTGGTTGTGTTCGGCCATACAGCCGTTGAAGAGCTCTACGTTGCCGGCTTTTGAAGAGGCAAACCAGTAGTTAACATATGGCCTCTTTGGATCATGATAAGGCATGATTGGGCAAGCCTTCATTGTGTTTATGTCAGGAAAAGTCCAGTTGCGCACGTATTTGATCTTAGCTCGGCAAACATCGCCCCAAAAACGTGGATCGCCTTCAACATGTCCTCGATATTTGTTGTGTTGCTGATAGCCCGTAAGTAGATTGTAAACAAATCGATTCAGTCCTGTGAACCGAGAGTCACCCCAGTAGACGTTCTCACTACAGCCGACATGGTTGGCCATTGAGCTTGGATAACGTCCGAAGAATTGGCGAAACTTCTCAAGGCCGTCCTTGATTTCCTCACGTAGGGCTGTGTGATAGGTCGTCATGTGATAGCCGATTTCGAAACCAGATTGTTGCAGTTCCAGCAACCACAACAGGTAGTCCCTATCGGCACAAGTAGCTCCTGGGTTGACTGGCTCTTGGTTCCCTCGCACAGGCCACACAGACTTGGTTGTCTGGAAGCCGAGTTTCGACAGAAAGGAGTATATAGGACGGATGTTGTCCAGGGTCGCCCTATCAGTATCGTCAAAAACCGTAAAGGCGAACTTCTTTCCGTGTGGCCATGTTACTTTGCGATTCACTGCTGCGGAAACTGGACTCACTGTGGCCTCCGCGCCTGTCACCAGATTCTCGACGCTAGGTGCCGGGATGTGAGTTAACAAGAAGGCTCTCAGTCGGGACTCGTCCGGCTTAAGCATTCAGGATGGCCTGAATCCTCTGGATACAACCTTTCAGTTGAAAGGAGGCTCCTTTAAAGATCGCCTTTCGACAGAGGAGGTTAACCAAAATCAGCCAGAGGCGCAATGCATATTCGATGAGATATATGGTCTTCACACCGTAGATGGATGCCGGACTACTGTGTTTCTTCAGAAACGTCTGCCGATCCCGGATTTGCCGGGTTCCACTGTACCACCCGTCAACCTTGTAGCGAACCTCCTCCATGGGAATGTCCTCTTGGGCAAAGCTCTGGCGTTCGTAGTGGATCGCTCTCGCCGGATGAAGGTAATACACCAACCAGCCCGCATCCGCCGCCCTCTTACATAGATCCCAGTCGGCATACCAAACGAAGAACTTTTCATCGAAATAGCCCACTTCTTGGAAAACCTTCCGCCGAACGATCATACAAGCGTTCCAAACCCAATTCACCTGGGAAGTCGATTTGTGAGACCACTCCATGGGATTTCGATTTCCCACCAACTTTGTTCCGGCGGGCAATTTCCTAAAGAGTCGTACAGCAAAAGACAGTAGGTCATTTTTAAAACTGGGAAACAATATTTCGCAGGGATTGGGAGTACCATCGGGATAGTGAAGGTTTCCGCCAAGTATGCCCGCTTGAGACTCCGATTCAAAGAATTCCACAAATCGGCTAAGCGTATTAGGCAGCAATTCCACATCAGCATGGAGAAGTAGGTAATATTCCCCCTTGCCCGAAGCTAGCAGCGGATTTATCGCTCTGGTGTATCCAGCATTTTTGCAATACGTGGTCACAGATACGTGAGGAAAACATGCCCTTACCATCTCTGGACTTCCATCTGTAGAGTTGTTGTCGGCGACGAACACCTCAATCTCAAGATGCCCCCTCGTAGAAAATATGGCTTTCAGGCACTGTTCAAGAAGAACACGAGTGTTATAGTTTACAATAAATACCGATATAGAAGGAGTCGCCAATGGCATTTTTCCCTTTAGCGGAAATCAGACACCCAGTCTTCTTAAACTGCACTTCTCAAATCATGCTCTGAGCTATCTTTGCTATCCTTTCAGCGTTCTGATCCCAAGTATAGGACCTTACCACTTCGGCGCACGCTTTTCGCCCCAGGTCTTGCCTTAGGTGCCCATTCTCTATGAGTCTCTCAATTGCTTTTTGGGCTTGGGCCGCATTTCCTCTTTCAAACAGGACTCCCGTCCTCCCATCTTCAACAACATCCCTAATTGGTGGAACGTCTGGAGCCACGATGGGTTTCCCCATAGCCATATATTCAAAGAGCTTCATGGGTGATCCATAGGTATTGAAATCTGGTATCATTGCTATATCCATCGCGGCAATGTACAATGGAATTCTTGCATGAGGTACTTCTCCGGCAAATATAAACAGCTCCCCAAGTCCCCGTCTACAAACCGCCTCCATTGGATTGTCTGATCCATGAACATTCTTTCCCACTAAGAAAAAGGCTACATTGCGCCATTTTCTTTGAAGATTTTCCCCAACATCAAGCAACAGGTCAAATCCGTGGTATCGTGCAAAACTTCCCACAAATCCTACGACGAGCCTATCCTTAAGACAGTATTGTGTCACGATTTCCTTCGGATCTATAGTGTAGTCAAATTTCTCCGGATCAATACCATTGTGGACAACATGGATTCTTTGCTCATTAACACCTAAGCGTACCAAGGAGTCTTTCAGGGATTGTGACACTGCGGTAATCCGATGAGCCCAGCTCAGAATCCTTTTCTCTAGGTAGGTTATGACCCTGAAGTGCAATGGCCAAACACGATCTTGGCCGTATTTCCTTCTTTCAACATGTGCCAGCGCATGTGTCTCCAGCAAGATTTTACAGCCTTTGGAATGAAGATAGCTGTTAATTAGGTAGTTGGACGGGCAGAACCTTACCAGAAAAAGATCATTTCGGTGACAATCAACATGTCTCCTTAGCTCCCTATATACCAATACGAAAAACAACATATTAAGACATCGTCTTATGCTATGCAGACAGTCATGACTCGCGATTCTATAAAGCTTACTCTTCTGCAGTTTCATATACCACGCATTGGCCCGACTGGCGGTTATGAGATTAACGTCAAGCCGCCTTTTCAATGCCGTGATGTTTTCTTGCATGTGAACTAGATGGGGAAAGTACTCACCGCTGAGTGTGTCCAATGCCCCTGGAACAAATGCGATTCTCATGGCGTTTCTCTGCCAAGCCAAGCCTTCATAGGCTTGACTTCGCGTTTCTCGTACCCTGACGTTCATCGACAAGTCGATGAATATGGCCCATTATCTTCTCCCTTTCAACTTCAAGGCAATGCCTCCTGGCAGTTGCCAAACCGTTCCCAACCAAGCGGCCTCGAAGCTGGGCATTGCCAAGTATCCGCTCCACCGCCTCACATATCCCCAGCGGTGAGGCAGGATTGACCAGTAGCCCATTTTCCTCGTGCTCAATCAGAAAGGGTAGCCCGCCCACTCTGGCGGCCACTACAGGAACCCCGCAAGCCATAGCCTCGAACATAGTCTGAGGCCAGCCTTCGGTTAAGGACGGCTGAATATAGATGTCACTCTGCCTGTACAAATTGAATAATTGAGGCCCATGGCTGACGTAACCAACAAAATGAACATTATTCTCTAATCCACGTTTGCTGACTTGCCGCCGCAAACTCCTTTCTTCCGTGCCGGTTCCTACTATGTTTAAAATGATATCTGCCTTTCCGTCGGCTACTAGCCTGTCAACTGCTTCGATGAGGTAAATAACGCCCTTTTCCGGGTCAAGTCTCCCCACACTCAACAGTGTTTTTCCCCTCTGGTGACAAGCTTGATGGTGGAAGCTCGCGTGTGGAATCTCCTTCTCAGAAATTAGGGAAACCGCAGTCTTGTGAACTGCTTTTCCTGTCTTTCTATATCTTTCAAAGATCTCTCCTCCTACGGCAAAGGTCAAGCAGTCCGAAAAAAGACGGCGAAAAACCGTCTCCAGCAAAGTTGCCGCTACGGTGGCCAAAGTCTTCGTAATACCTTGGTTCCTATATCCAACCTGTACTTTTAGATTCTGCCTAATGAACAGGAAGAAGGGCTTACCTGACCTTTTGCAAACGATAGCACACATCAGGCTCACCGGATGTGGGGCATTGAGCCAAACAACGTCCCAACCGGAAATGTTGTCTCTGATTATCCGATAAACCCTGGGATAAATGAAAACCACATTCTTCCAGAAAGAATAGACACTGAAATGAGGTAGCGGGCACACTTCTGCCTTTGCCGAGTTTAGCACATAAGCTTGCGTCTCCTTCTGTCGTGAAACCGGATCGCAAAAGACTATCTTCTCAAAATAACGATGAAAGGAGGCGATGAATTTGACAAAGGCCTCATCTGTTGAATAATTCTTGCCATCAAACACAAAGTACTGGCCGCTAAATACCGCCAGTCTCATGTTACCCTTCCCCGTTCACCATTGAGTGTTGCTCTGAAAAGTGACGTCCGCCTGGCCATGAGCAGCCCCTGTTCACCATTCAACGCTGAACCCAGAGCTTGAAGCCCCCCACTTCTATCCACCATTCAGTATCCAGAAACCAGCATCCAGCATCAGTCTGATTCTTCCCTTTGCTCCACTTCATTGGTAACAAATGCAAAAGCTCCACCAGAAAGCAAACACACCAGTCTCAAGGCACGCCGCCGAGACTCTCACGTGGTGAGGAACACCTTACACCTTCTTCCTTGTCCACAGAGACCCCGGGATCTTCCCTTGATTCCACTTATATGACTTCACCAATCGCCTTACCAACTCCACGTTCTTGTGTCTCACATATGACGCACAAGTAATCACCTCAAAACTCTTCTGATTGTCCAAGTAAAACTCTAAGAGTACATCAGGCTCCCCATAGGTCAAAGGGTCATCTTCGTGATAAGCGCGGTAAGGCCAGAAGAAATCATGGTGGTGGATGATTACACCCGGCTGAAGGATGGGTAGAATTCGCCTGCAATGATACAGTGCCTCCTCGGTAGTATGGCTTGAATCTATAAACAGTATGTCGCCCTCACGGAGTTCTGCAAAGAGGCCCACATCCACGTCTTGTACCTTCGACCTCATATGTGCAACCGTCTTAGGCAGCTCTATCCGGGGAGCGGGATCAATACTAATTATGCGGCCTTTCTGGTTGGCATTCACTCCATCCATGCCAAAATGCGTACTGTGTCCAGAGCCTATTTCAATGATCAGGTTGGGCCGACAGGACCTAATCATTGAATAGTACAATTCAGCATCGACAGATATGAACCACGTATTGTAGACTCTGCCGAAAAACCATCTGAATTCACCTGTCAATGGGCTGAGGATCTCCTCGAAGTTCTTCTCTGAGTCGTGAAACAGAGCCTCGTGGTCTGTAAAATTCGCAATCAGCGGTGCCTTATCTATCTGATACCTAGGCTGATGACTCCTCGACAGTCGTTCACCACAGGTTGCCAAGGCCCTTCCCAAATAGTAGACCAAGGGATAGGAGTTGAGCTGCTTAATTGCACTTTTCAAAGTGTATGGCAATCTGTTGTTGTAAACGTCTAACAGAAACGTCTCCATCCGGACATAGACCGACAAAGATACCTCCCGACTCACTTGGCCCCGCAGAAAAGGGAATGACCAGTGATTTTATCGAGCACGGTCGCGTCGCAAAAACGCAACATCAGGACGTGAACCCCACCCGCGCCCCCCGATCCCCATCCGCCCAAGGCGGACCGAACGGTTAACGGGCGAACCAGAAAATGCCAACATTCTTACCCCGCCCCTTATGAACGGACACGGTGCGAAGCCGGCTCCGCACCGTAATTACCCTGCCTCTCGTCGAGTATCTTTGCAGCAAATGGCAGGGCCAGCAATATATAGGGAAACATGATGTGCGCCTCTGCAGCATTGAAGTAAGTTAGCATACTACCGTTTTGGAACATGTCGTGGACAAACATCCCAACATAAGTCGCCATAGTCCCCCTCACTGCCAACCGGAGGTAATTGGACCTCAGCGCCCGCTCAATGGCCCACGAGGAATGGAAGAATATGGCGTAAAATGCCAGGGTTATTGCTCCGGAGAAAAACCCCATGTCTGCGGCATTGCGTAAATAGGCATTATGGGTGTTCTGATTACGCAGCCACGCCACTTCGATGTATTCGTTCATAAACTCTTGGCAGTTTCCCAGGCCTGTCCCTAGCACTGGATAATCGCAAGCCACATTCCACGCTGCCCGCCAGAGCTCCTGCCTGCCAGTGTATCTTGGTCCCGCCACGAAATCATAAAGAGGCTGTCTCCAGAGAGGAACTGTCATGCCAGCAAGAACAAGCAGAGCAACAGAACCAGCGACCAGTGCCCATTTGTGCCTCCCCGACATCCAGAACAAAAAGGCAATCGAACATAGTCCTGCGAGCCACGAGGTGCGGGCAGATGAGAAAAATAGCGCTAGCAATACAAGAGCCAGAAAAACGAATCTCATCCCTTTCAGAGGCTTAAAGTAGAATCCTGATGTAATAAGTATCGGGGTGAAGCTAAAGAGGAAGTCACCTACTACATTTGGATTCCAGAACCACAAGGAGATAGCTTTGTATATTTCACTGCCAGATGCAAGGCCTTGCAAGGCAATAGCTATAACAGCCAAAGACATAACCATAACTAACAGTGAAATGAGCGTGAACATTCTTCGCAAATTGCTCTCGTCCCGGGAAAAAAAGTCATAGAACATATACGAGAGACCAAGACCGATGAGAATGTGAGACCATTGCTTGGCGCTGTGATAAACGTCGACCGACGAAATCATGGTGAGGCCCGACCAAAGGACGAAAAGAGCCAATACCAATATCAGGGACAATGGCAACTCGGAGAGGGGCCTGAAGCTTCTGCCACACACGGTATTGTCTATCGCCCATGCTGCCATCACGCAAACGAGTAGTCCCCAGAACATTACCGTGCCCAGCAGGCGGTAATATTCAGGTGGAAGAACATAGGGAAAAAACCGGTAGATTATCAGGTAGAAAAAACTTGTCAGGAAAAACCATCCAAAGATCAATAAGTCTGCCTTTCTGAGCAAAACAACAAGGACGAAGGTTATTCCTGAACACAGCACAATCATGGCTGCAAAAGGAGTGATTTGTATGAAGCGAGCCAGTAGGAGGCCCAGTAATACACCAAACAGGGCTGCAGAAAATCCCCTTCGCTTGAAAAGTTCTCTTATGGCGACCAACAGATTTGTTCTCACTATGTCACCCCGATTAAAAACCTATGCTCTTGGGCTGAGTAAGCAATAAACCCTCGTGAACTGCCGATCACAATTCAGACGAGACGGCAGGTTGCACACCTACGCACTTTTAGGGCAACTGCGCCCTCATTCTGATAATCGAACAACATGACACGCTTGAGTTCGAATCTTTCCATTCTGCAGTGATCAGTCGCACCCTGAATCGTTGTAAAGGCACACATGTATCCGGCTTTTTGCGATTCCTTAACGATTCTCTTGTCAAAGAACCCTGTGCCGCCGTAAGGATAGGCAAGAGCAACAACCGGCTTTCCCAGACGGTCTTCAAGGACACGCTTGGACTCCCGCAGTTCAAATTTGAGAGTATGGTTTGACAGGCAGGTCAAATTCGGGTGATTGACAGTATGGGATCCAAACACAACCAGGCCGTTTTTGTCCATTTCCAAAATCTGCGGCCAGCCCATGACGCGATAGGGCCTCATATCGTCTTGCGTCACATGGACATTTAGCTGCTCCAGAACGTCTCTGCATACTTCACGTCTGCTCTCCTGATCGAGAGAGGCGAGGTATTGTAGGAGACTCGCATAGTGGTCTGATCGGTATAGTCTTGAATGCAAAAAGAAGTTCTTTTCCCCGACGACAATGGCATGGGCATTTGTTTTTTGCAGCGCCACTCGGAGCTCATCAAACCACAAACAATCGCTATTTCCAATTGAGCCCGTTGGCAAAAACATGAAAACCGAAATGCCGGCATCTTTTAGGATAGGACGAATTTCTTCATAGAAACTCATGTAGCCGTCATCAAAGGTTAGAATTACGGAAGGCCTATCAATTAGGTCTTCATCGTCTAGCCATTTCAGAAAAGTCAGCGGTGATAAGACTTGATAGTGCTTTCGAATGTAGTTAAGATGGTTTGTGAACGAACTGCCCGATATGCTATGGTAGTTCAGTATGGCCACGCTATTCTTACGGCAGACTTTTTTCTTTCTCCCGGTCATCAAATACAGACTGCCCAGGAGGTTGATTAATCTCTCACGCAGCCTTGTGTCCTGCCAATCGCCCATTGTCTTCCGTATGTCATGTCCTTGCTCATGTGCCTCGCTGTTTTTATCATGCAATGTGAGGCTTTCTGCGGGAATGCTGTTGTCTAACAAAAAGCGCCGTCTACAGGTTTTTCACGGGTCAAGGGTCTATGCGGCACCGGAATTCCTAAGGCGATAGTAGTCAAAATCAATGTCCCCGTCAGCCAT
>Ga0180437_10004953_pt1 | contig 18576 bp, 16 predicted proteins | sample SS_ome_4_FD_132410 | JGI IMG/M metagenome (GOLD analysis project Ga0180437, IMG submission 132410) | Hypersaline lake sediment archaeal communities from the Salton Sea, California, USA - SS_3_D_1 metaG | ecosystem: Environmental > Aquatic > Non-marine Saline and Alkaline > Hypersaline >... | reverse complement strand
GTGCGACACGGAAAGAGCGAGAAAGACCGCATTGTGGACCTAATCCCTTCCCTGTCAGAGTCATTGCGGCGGTATATCGGAGATCGGCCACCAGAGAAACCGGTGTTTGGACTCAATCCCGGCAGTATCTCGGACATCATCCGCAGAGCAGCCCGGAGGGCGGGGGTGAATCTGCACGCCCATTCGCTACGCGACTACTTCGCCACACGTCTGCTCGACCGCGGTGCGGATCTGGAGATTATTCGAAGGCTGCTCCGCTGCTGAAAGAGGCCTACGGGATGGCAGGTGAGAATAAATATATCCGAGAGGACTTAGCTGCATTTGAGGCGGCGGCTGACGGTGTCTGTGAGCTGAAAGATACGGTGTGGGTGATATTCGAGAACGGGATGGGGCCTGTAAAAGATGAGTTCAGGGTTGACCTTCCGGTGTTTTTAGCGACGAGCAAGGTGAAGTATGTCGGGATAGCGCTTCCGAGGCTGAGGATGCGGGAGGGTGCGTATCGGTATCTGGTGGTGGAAGCGGGCCGAAACAGTTACAAAACAGAGGTGGCAGGCAGTATTGACAGGGTGGTTCAGACGGAGTTTAAGAAGGATTTTGAAGGGATTCTGGCCAGGGCGATTGTATCGGCGGCTGCGAAGGCGGCGGCACAGTATGCACTGGAGGAGGAAGGCAGTGAGTTTTCACAGTTGGCTTCGATAGGTATGGGTATATATTCGCTTGCAAGTACGGCGGCGGACGTGAGGATTTGGACGATGCTGCCGAAAGAATTTCAGGTGGCGCGGTTTTCGATGCCGGCGGACAGGCGGGTGCGGATAATGCCTTGCGGCGGGGAGGCGTTCGAGATTGAAATTTCACCTTGCACAAATGCATTGATTTACGTTAGAATACCTTTCAGCGGCGGGGAGGCGGTTTATGATGTTATGGGCTATTAAAATCAGGGGCTGGAAAAGGATTGGCAGGTGACAATTATGAAAAAGCTTGGATTTTTACTAATGGTGCTGGTATTTGCAGGGGTGAGCTGTTATGAGCCGTACGATGAGCGGATACATGTTCGGGAAAAGATAAGGAGCGATTCGCTCGGCAGCAACATAGTAACAAGGCCGGTGGCGCATGCGTTCAGCGCACTGGTTGGAGAAGGGCTTGAGATTAAGCGGGCGGTAACGAGGCGGAACAATGCGGGGACACTCGAGCTTCACGTGGAAGGTTATAATCATTCCTTCAATACGAAGCGTTTCAGGTACAGGGTTGAATGGCTTGATAGTGACGGTTTGCTGGTGAGTACGAAGACGAGTGTGTGGCTTCGGATGTCGGCGATGGGTAAGTCGCCTTTCAGTTTCAAAGTGGTATCGCCGCGGCCTGAGGCGGTGAATTTCCGAATGGATACGAGAAAATGGGAGTGAGCTATGAAAGAGATAATAATTGGTTCAATAATGGTTTTTCTTGCTGCCGGTTTGGGATGCGAGCCTAAGACGCGCAACATTGACATTATGCATGACGAGGGCAAGCCGGTGATGTCACTTGACTATCGTGATTTCGATGGTGCGGCGAGCAGGCTTGTGCAGTCGCTGGTAGGCTCCGGTGCGTTGAAGAAAAAGGATGGCGGCAGGTACGTGGTAGCGACGGGTCGGATTGTAAACGATACGATGCAGCGAATAGATACGGACCAGTTGATGGCGAAGGTCGAGCGCGAGCTGTTGACGAGCGGCCAGGCGGTAATGACATCTGCAGTAGGCAGCGGAACGGATAAGATGGTACACGAGAGCAGGGAGCTTCGGTACTCTGAGGAGTTTGACCCGGATACGGCGGCGAAAAAACGGACACTGATAGCGCCTGAGCTTAGTATGTCGGGCAAAATATTCCAGCGTAATATTCGCTATGGCAAGAAGCAGCAGCAGGTGGAATATTATTTTCAGTTGAAATTAAGCGACGTTAAGAGCGGTTTGAGGTTCTGGCAGGACGAGGTGATTGTCGGCAAGCGAGGCAGCAGCCGGTCGGTGGCCTGGTAATTGTAATCTGGCTTTAATCTGTTTACTTTTTCAGAGGGGTGGCAAAATGAGACGCATACTTACTGGATTTCTGGTGTGCCTGGTGGCTGTTAATGTTTCGGCTGAAGACAAGAACGCTGCTGGAAACAATAGCGGCGAAAACCGGTTGCTAAAGCAAACTGATGCGAATAACGTTATTGTGCGAGAGGTCGTTGGTGAGGGCCCCAGCAGGTCAGAGGCGATAAAGGACGGGTTGTTCAGGGCGGTCGAGCAGAGCAAGGGCGTAAGAGTCGGTTCGGGGACTTACAGGTATGGTTTTCGCGGGGCCGGTGCCGACATTGACAGCAGTGAGGCGGGCAGGACGCGAATCGAGTTCGATGCGATAAATGTAGCGACGAGCGGGACTACCGAGACTACCGCTATAGCTGGTCTGGTAAAAGAGTACGATGTTTTAGAGGAGACGAAGGATGAGGAGGGGAACTACCGCATCAAATTGAAGGTGTCGGTGTATGATTACGGGCAGGGCCGCAGCAGCCGGGTTAAGCTTGCGTTAATGCCGATAAGAACGACGAAAGAGAGTTACCAGTTTCTGGATATGGCGATATCAGGCAAAGAACTGTCGGGATTATTGGGGCGGCAGCTTGGCAGGGGGCTGGTAGGGAGCAATAAGTTTTCGGTGCTTGACAGAGAGCAAATCGGAGAGTTTTTAGGTGAGGGGCGCGTGCTTCAGTTGCTGGATGCGCCGCCGGCTGAGCTTGCCAAATTGAGCGCATCGTGGGGAGCGGATTATTTTTTAATCGCAGAGGTAACCGATGCGAAGATTTACCGGCTCGAAAAACGGCTGCAGGTTGCTGATTATACGGCGAGCCGGTACAAGGGCAGGTCCAGTTTTGATTACCGGGTAGTTGACAGCCTGACCAAGCAGGTGGTGGCAGCATCGACGGTCGAGAAGAATCTTGATGACGACGATATCAGGAAACTTGCACAGGAGCCGGACCCCGACGAGTGGGACACGGCCCAGGTGCGGGACGCTTTTTTATCGCTCGTTGCCGATGAAGTCGTTGAGAAGATTATAGATAAGGTTTATCCGATACGTATTGCGGCCGTTCAGAATGGGCGGTTGATATTGAATCAGGGCGGAGAAAGAATGTCCGAAGGAATGCTGCTGGAGGTGTATGCGGAAGGCAAAGAGATTTTTGACGTTGATACGGGTGAATCGCTTGGCAAGTTGGAAGAGAAGGTTGCAACGATAAAGGTGGAGAGTGTCAGTTATAACATTTCTTTTGCGAAGGTGACCGAAGGTGAAATCGGCGATGTATCGGTCGGCTTCATTTGCCGGATGAAAGAGGCTGAGAGGAAAAGTACGGCCGGCAGGAAGCGGGATGTCGAGATAAGAAAAGGCGGAGGAGTGAAGCTGCCTTTCGATAGATAATATAGTGTTCACGATCGAGTTTTTCCGTTCTCTCGCCTGCCGAGACGGGATCTGGCACGGCTGGCGGGTAAACGACTTTAGAACAACCATTTAAAATCTTACTCGCGAGGATTTTACCCGCCTGTGGTGGATTACTGCCCTGAAGGGTATAATTCAACTTAATTGAACCTCGTTCTTTCGTATTACACATCAACCCAACGAATGAATCGGGTGGCTAACGGAATGCTGGTTCGGCCCTGATTCAGATGCCTGTGTCTATGTTCCGTTAATTTCCTCGCTTTCGTTTTCTAATATCCGGCTTCGGCTGTGGGATATTTGAAAAGCTAATAAACAGATAACGCAAACAGCCTGGATGAGTTTTGCGTTGACTCGATGTCTGGGTTTTTGTAGAATAATGACGTAATTTGTTCAATACTGATTTCAGGATAAACAATGGCAGAGCAGAGCAAAGCAGACTTCCTTGCACATCACAGTCATCTTGACCCGGTGATAGAGGCGGAATATGTTTTCAAACTCAGCTGCAAAGATATCTGTAGAGACACACACAGCCATAACTACTATAAGCTGTTTCTCGTAGTCGATGGGTCTGTAATTCACAAAGTCAAAGGTTCCGCAACTACCCTGAGCAGGGGCTCACTGGTATTTATCAGGCCTCGAGATTACCATTGCTTCGAACGCGACGGAAGCAATGGCTGCCGGTTAATCAGCCTGGCTTTCCTCCCGAAGGCAATGGAGGCACTGCGCAATTACCTCGGAAAAGGTTTTGACACACAACAGTTGTTATCGGCTGAGCTGCCGCCTATGGTGTTTTTGACCAATACAGAGACCGCATACCTTAATAAAAGGATGAAGCAGCTTAACGCTGTACCACTCGACGACAAGTATCTGTTGAAGATGGAAATACGCATTCGGCTGGTAGAGCTTTTATGGTGGTATTTCTCAAAGCACGAGCGGAAACCAAAGAAGATGCCGCAATGGCTGGAAGAGTTGTGCAATAAAATGCAAAAGCCTGAGAACTTTGCAAGCGGAACAGATGCGATGCTTGAGTTGTCCTGTAAGAGCAAAGAGCATCTTTGCCGAACGTTCAAAAGGTATTTAGGCAAGACACAGACGCAATATGTAAATGAGCTTCGTTTGAACTACAGCGCCAATCAATTGATGCGAACAAGTAAAAAAATCACGGAGATAGCACTCGGCGTGGGATTCGGCAATCTCAGTCATTTCTATCACCTCTTTAAAAAGCATTATAATCTGACGCCGGCAAAATTCCGCGAAAAGTACAGCACATAAATCTATGAAAGCCGCCCGGCGGGCTCTCCTTAAAATAAGTGGAAAGACAGAAATTTTACAAGAGCTTTCGCCGTTTCCGGAACGTTTAAAGTTGACCTTTTTTGGGAACACTGAAAATGATGACTTACATAAAAAAATATACGCTGATATCGGTTTTTTTAATCTCGTTGTGTGGGACATTATCCGAGGCCTGCGATACTCCTGTTTTTCAATATGCTCTCGGATACTGGAGGACCGATGCTTACAGGGGTACTGTTTATCATAATAAGGAACTTACCCCGCAAGCCACAGAAATACTAAAGTCGCTTTCGCAGTATTCAATGTGCGAGCAACGATGCGCCAACTTATTGATACAAAATGGAGGCGCAATACCAACAGAGCTTAGTTCGCTCGAGAAAGTGGGGAATGGGCCTGTCTTTACAATTAATTTCCCCTATAATTCCGGAGTAAGCGATACATTGTACGCCGGCCCATTAAACAAAGAAGCGATCCTGTCTGTAATGGATTCGCCCGTCCGCCGCAAGATTTACAAACTGCTGGTTCAGGGCGATTCGGTGGTCTGGTTATTCGTGGAATCCGGCGATAAAGATAAGGACGATGAGGCTTTAGAGTTTCTCCGGCAAGAGCTTGAGAATTTCAGGAAAACCTGGGTATTTCCGGATGGGCCGTGGTATCCGAGCTTCCAGGAACAGTCGAGCCTCGTTGAACAGCAAGATGACACCAAAGAGCAACAGACGAATAACGATGCTATGCAGGAAAGATTGAAGTTTCCGATCATCTCTGTCAGCAGAGACAACCCGCAGGAAAAATATTTTCTAAAGATGCTGATGCTCTCGGAAATTGATTTGCAGGAATATAAAAACGAGCCTATGGTTTTCCCGATTTTCGGCAAGGGGCTTGTTTTATATGCTCTTGTCGGTGAAGGTATCAATCCTGAGACAATTTACGAGACCTGCGCTTTTTTGGGCGGGGCATGTGCCTGCGAGGTAAAATATCAAAATCCCGGTATGGATTTACTGATGACCTGCAACTGGCAGGAAGGAATCAGCAATCTCAGTGTTTTCGAGCAGCAGATGCCTTTATGGGGGCTTGGTGGCGGCCTTATAAGCGGCCGGGATTCAAACGATGAATCCGAACAAAGCCCGACTCAAACCGTAGAAGACCAAAACGAGGAGCTAAATACCTTAAATAACAGCCAGCCGCCATCAGGTTCAACCTCTTTGTTTTCACTAAATGCAATAGGTGGTATTTTACTGCTGATTCTTGCTATAGGTGCGGTAAGTGTTATAATAGTTGGTTTTATAATTGTACGCCGCAAAAAGACATAGGCAATAGCTGATGAGTATATTCAGGCTTGTTCTAAAAGAGATTTTGTACCGCAGGGGCAATTTTGCTATGGGTTTTATCTCCATAGTCATTGCGGTAGTGGTCCTGACAGGCTCTATGACTGTTATCCGGTTTCACGATATCCGGACGACGAGACTGCTCGAAAAGAAGCAAAAAGAAGCGGACCGGATTATTGCCCAGCTGAAAGATGAGATGCGCGTAGCGATGCTTAAGCTGGGTCTTAACCTTGTGATTCTTCCCGAAGAGCAAAGCATCACAGGCTGGTATGTGGATGATACTTCAGCCCATTATATGCCTGAAGAGTATGTCGATAAGCTGGCGAATTCCGGCATCATAACGGTCCGGCATATGCTTCCGGTACTGCAGCAAAGGATAAAGTGGCCGGAAAAGCAGCGAAGAATTATTTTGATTGGCACACGTGGCGAAGTGCCTAACCTGCATAAAAGCCCGCGAGAGGCAATCGTTCAGCCGGTCTCCGAAGATGGGATTGTGCTGGGGTGGGAGCTGGCCAATTCGCTTGATCTCAAGGTTGATGACAAAGTTCAGCTTATGGGCGAAACCTTTGCTGTCCAGCGCTGTCACGCTGAAAGGGGTAACCAGGACGATATAACGGCGTGGATTTACCTGGACCGGGCACAGAAGCTTATGAACAAAGAAGGGGAGATTAACTGTATTCTGGCGCTGCAATGTATATGTCAGGGGCCCGATTTTGCAAACGTTCGAGATGACATCGCCTCGGTTTTGCCGGATACCCAGGTGCGTGAGCTGGGTACCGAGCGGCGTCTGGCGCGTGCAGAGGCAAGAATGTCGGTGGCAAAGCAGACGAAAGCAATGATGGAAACAGAGGAGGCATCCCGCCTGCAGCTTCGCTCCGAGAGGCAGAAATTCGCCTTAGCTGTAGTCATCTTTGTCGTGTGTGCCTCGGCAGCGTGGATTGTGTTTCTCGTGGCATCCAATATCGCAGAGCGACTCCTCGAAATAGGAATACTCAAATCGATAGGATACAGCTCAACCAATATTATGCTGCTGTTTATTTTGAAATCCGCAATCATCTCTTTGTCGGGAGCATTCGTCGGCGTCGGACTGGGGATTTTGCTTGGCAGAATGCTGGCGGTCAGTCTCGAGAAGGTCAGTTTCGGATATATCGGTTTCGAGAGCCTCGTGTCGCCTGCTATTGTAATAATCCCGTTTATTTCGGCTGTGGTTCTGGCGGTTGTCGCCAGTTGGATTCCTTCTTTTGTCGCTTCGCAGAAAGACCCTGCGGTAATTTTACAAAAGGAGGCCGCCTGATGCTAAGCATTAACAACGTCTCCAGATTCTATGAAGGTTCAGCCGGTCTCGTCAAAGCCCTGAAGGATATTTCGGTAGAGGTTCAGCCCGGCGATTTTGTAGTCGTTCAGGGAGCGAGTGGATGCGGCAAGACAACGCTGCTGCTGACAGCCGGGGCTATGTTGAGGCCCACCAGCGGCCTGGTTACCATAAAGGGACAAAATCCCTATCGCTTGTCCAATCGTGAGCTGGAGCGCATCCGCCGTGAAGAGATTGGCTTTGTCTTCCAGAACTTCAATCTGATTCCTTATCTGTCGGTGCTCGAGAACGTGATGGTCCCGGCGGGAAAAGCAACCAACAGGGACAATATAAAACGAAGGGCTGGGGAGCTTCTTGAACGTTTCAATCTGACAGAGCGGATGTATCACAAATCCCGCGAATTGAGTACCGGCGAGCAGCAGAGGGCCGCCCTGGCCAGGGCGCTGATTAATGAACCTTCTCTGGTACTGGCTGACGAACCGACCGGCAATCTCGACGGCGATAACGGCAAAATAGTCCTTCAGCATCTCTCGAAAATATCCGAAAACGGCACGGCGGTGGTTGTCGTAACTCACGAAATGCAAATTATGCAGTATGCACACAAAAGATACACAATAGAAGACGGTGTTCTTGTCGAACGAAAGGATTTGGAAAATGATTAGAAAATTTTGCTTTGTTTTCGCCGTTGTTTTGTCTTTTGCGCTCGCAGTTGCAGGCTGCTCTGCCCGAGTCGAAATGCAAAACCGAATCGATAAATTAACCGAAGACGGCCCATATAAGGCGGAGTGGAAATCGCTTCAAAAACACCCTGTGCCTGAATGGTTCAGGGATGCGAAGTTCGGGATATATACCCACTGGGGAGTTTATTCCGTGCCGGCATTCGGAAACGAATGGTATCCGCACTGGATGTATATCAACAGGGCCCACCGCGTCAGGGGGAACTATTATCAGTTTCACAAAAAAAACTTCGCAGACCCTCTTGAATTCGGTTACAGGAATTTCGTGCCAATGTTTAAGGCGGAGAAATTCGACGCTGATAAATGGGCGGAACTTTTCGAAAAAGCCGGTGCGAAATTCGCAGGGCCGGTAGCGGAACATCACGACGGCTTTGCAATGTGGGACAGCGCACTTACGAAATGGGACTCTAAGGAAAAAGGGCCGAAACGGGACATTGTCGGCGAGCTTGAAAAGGCAATCAGGAAGCGTGGTATGAAGTTTATCACCTCCTTTCATCACGCGCGCAAATGGCAGTATTACGAAGCATCGTATAAACTGGGCGAAAAAGTCGATACTCGTGATAAAAGATTTGCCGGCATCGGTAAGATTTACCCGCCAGTTCACGAGGCCGGCCAGGCCCCGACCCCCCAATATATGCAGGAATGGCTTGGCAAAATCGTCGAGGTCACAGACAAATATCAGCCGGATTTATTGTGGTTCGACGGCGGGCTGGACAGGGAGCAGTTCTGGCGCGGCGCAAGGCAGGATTTCCAGCATTACAAAAAACAAATGCTGGCGTATTATTACAACAAGGCACATCAATCCCCGCAACAGGTTGCGGTTACTTACAAACATACCGACCTGCCCCGTGGAGCGGGGATTCTGGACATAGAGCGGGGCCGAATGGATAAAGTGAAGGATTTTGTCTGGCTTACCGACACATCAGTGGATATGAAATCCTGGTGCTATGTGAAAAACCCTCAATACAAGTCTGTTAACGCCCTTGTCGATGTACTTGTAGATATTGTCAGTAAAAACGGCTGTATGCTGCTCAACATAGGTCCCAAACCGGACGGTACAATCCCGAAGGATGCTGAGCGGCTTTTACTGGGAATCGGGCAGTGGCTGAAAATCAACGGTGAAGCCATATACGGGACGCGTCCCTGTGCAAAATACCAGCAGGGCGGGACCGAACCTGGGGGCGAAAAAGTCGAAGAGAAACGCGAAGGCTCTTATGGCAGCAGTGATATCCGCTTTACAAAGAAGGGTAACAAGCTGTATGCAATCGTTCTTGGCTGGCCGGGTGAAAGTGTATTAATCAAATCTATCAAGTCGGATGCATACTTACCGGGCGATATAAAGTCAATCAGGCTTCTTGGTCATCAGGGAGAGCTGCGGTGGAGATGGGAACTGGGAGGCCTGAGAATTCAGATGCCGTACAGTAAGCCCTGCGAGCATGCCTTCGCTGTCAAAATTACAACGGCAAAAAAGACTGAACACTCCAAAATAATCTACAAGCTTTTTCTACAGGAGGTTACACAATGGACAGGCGAGCATTTATGAAAAGAAGTCTGGCCGGCGCGGGAACGCTGGCTCTTGGCGGCATAGCGATGAATAAGACCGCACTTGGTTCAGGAAAACTACGCAAGCCGAATATAGTTTTATTTTTTGTCGATGACCACACAGTTGAGACAATAAATGCGGGCGGGCTTTGCCCTAACATAAAAAGTCTCGGTGAGACGGGCATAACCTTCGACCGCGCTTATGTGCCTCATCCCGAGTGCGCTGCTTCGCGTATGGCAATTTTGTCAGGCCACTGTCAGACAAACTCCCGGCGGGAAAATTACAGGAATGAAATAGGCTCAGGCAGGCGAGACCAGATTTCAGTAGAGGGTCAGATATGGTGTTTCGGCGGCAAAATCACACGTGATGAGTGGAGTATGCCGAAACTTCTCAAACTCGCCGGATATAATACCTTCTGCTGCGGCAAGCTAAAACTTCTGAACGGAGCAAAACACGAAAAAGACCCCTGGAAAAGACAGCAGATATATCGAGAGGTGCTCAAGACTTACGGATGGGACGACGCCGGTGCTATTACGCCGGGAAATCTTCATATGCACAAGACAGAAAAGGGCTATATGAGTACCCATAATCCGGAATGGCGGGCACAGGTAACAATGGAGTTTATCGATAAAAACAAAGACAAACCTTTTCTGTGTTACATAGCCAGCAACTTACTGCACGCTCCGTCGCCTTACGAGCAATTAAAAAACGCAAACCCCAGACATGCCTGTGATGATATAATCCTCGATAAGGCCCCGGACGTGATGCCGTCCAGAAAATCGGTAATAGAACGTGTCAGAAAAGCAGGCCTGGATGAACATAAATTCGCTCCGTTGTTGTGGCTCGATGATATGGTCGGTGCTGTCCTCGGCAAGCTCGATGAGCTTGGCCTGCGCGACAATACTATGGTCGCCTTAATACAGGACAACGGCCATCACGGCGGTAAAAACTCGGCTTTTACCGGCGGGCACGATGTATCGCCGGCATTTATCAGTTGGCCGGCGGGAACTAAAAACCCTGGCAGGCACTATAAATACCCAATTTCAAGCCTGGATTTGATACCGACTTTTATGGCCGCCGCAGGTGTAAAAGAACCGGCTGATGCCGGGCTCGAAGGGACAAGCCTTCTGCCTGTAATCAAAGGCCAGAATGAGCCGGTGCACATTAATACTTATGGCGAAGTCGGATATACACGCTGGGTAGTAACTGAAAAATGGCACTATATCGCCTTCAGAGTACCCATAAGCAGACAGCTTACAGAACAGGAAAAACAAGTCCGCCGAGAAGCGATAGCAGAAGCGATTAAAAAAGGAGACACCGAAAAAGCCGAACTGCTCAAGTCGCTCGGCGACCGCGTAGGTCAGGTTGGCAGGAGTGTAATGACGAAACCTAAAAACGGGTTAAAAGCGCACCCGAAGCATTTCCTCGACCGCGACCAGTTGTACGACCTTGATAATGACCCCGATGAGCAGAACAACCTTGCTTATGACCCGAAGTATAAAGAAGTTCTGCACGATATGAAAAAGTTGATGCGAGAGGAATGTCTCAGAAGGCCCGGCACCTTTGCAGAGTTTAAGACTGTTGATGATTGTTCCCCGCGGTGGCAGAAAATGGTAGCACAAGCTAAGAAAAAAGCCGATGCCGAAGGAATAAAATACGGCTATCCGCCAATCAAAGATTATTACGCACCATGGCAAACATAAATAATGCATTTAAGCTAAAAACCGGTGATCCGTTTATCGCTGGATAAAAAACCAATTACTACAGGAGGTTACACAATGGACAGGCGAGCATTTATGAAAAGAACCCTGGCCGGTGCAGGAACGCTGGCCCTGGGCGGTATCGCGATGAATAAGACCGCACTTGGTTCAGAAAAACTACGCAAGCCGAATATAGTTTTATTTTTTGTCGATGACCACACAGTTGAGACAATAAACAAAGGCGGGCTTTGCCCTAATATAAAAAGTCTCGGTGAGACGGGGGTAACCTTTGAGCGTGCGTATGTACCTCATCCCTGGTGCGCTGCTTCGCGATTCGCTATTCTGTCAGGCCATTGTCTAACACACAACCAACGCAAAGATTACAAAAGTGATATAGGTCCAGGCAGAGGAGACCAGATTTCAGTAGAGGGCCAGATATGGTCATTCGGCGGCAAAATCACACGTGATGAATGGTGTATGCCGAAACTTGTCAAACTCGGCGGATACACCACCTTCTGCTGCGGCAAACTCAAGATGGCCGGCACAGGAGGAACAAAAAAAGAAAAAGACCCCTGGAAACGACAACAATTGTATCGAGAAGCAGTCCGGGCTTTCGGATGGGACGACTCCGGTGCTGTCATCCCGGGTAATCTAAAGATGCACAAAACAGAAAAGGGCTATATGAGCACCCATAATCCCGAATGGCGTGCACAGGTAACAATGGATTTTATAGATAAAAACAAAGACAAGCCTTTTCTGTGTTACATAGCCAGCAATTTAATGCATGCTCCGCCGCCTTATGAGCAATTAAAAAATGCAGACCCCAGACATGCCTGTGATGATATAATCCTCGATAAGGCCCCGGACGTGATGCCGCCCAGAAAATCGGTAATAGAACGTGTCAGAAAAGCAGGTCTTGAGGAAAACGAACGTGATTTCGCTCCGCTGTTGTGGCTCGATGATATGGTCGGTGCTGTCCTCGGCAAGCTCGATAAACTTGGCCTGCGCGACAATACTATGGTCGCCTTAATACAGGACAACGGCCATCACGGCGGTAAACAGTCGGCTTATACCGGCGGGCACGATGTATCACCGGCATTTATCAGTTGGCCGGCAGCGACTAAAAACCCGGGCCGAGTATATAAATATCCGGTTTCAAGCCTGGATTTGATACCGACTTTTATGGCCGCCGCAGGTGTAAAAAAACCAAAAGATGCCGTACTCGAAGGGACAAGCCTTCTGCCTGTAATCAAAGGCCAGAATAAACCGGTGCACACTAATACTTATGGCGAAGCCGGACATACACGCTGGGTAATAACAAGAAACTGGCACTATATTGCCTTCAGAGTACCCATAAGCAAACAGCTTACGCCGAAAGAAAAGCAGGAACGCAGAAAAGTGATAGCAGAAGCGATTAAAAAAGGAGACACCGAAAAGGCCGAGCTGCTCAAATCGCTCGGCGACCGCGTAACTCAGGTTGCCAAGGGTGTTACGGATACTACAACCGGGCTCAAGACACACACCAGACATTTCCTCGACCGCGACCAGTTATACGACCTTGATAATGACCCTGATGAGCAGAACAACCTTGCTTATGACCCGAAGTATAAAGAAGTTCTGCACGATATGAAAAAGTTGATGCGAGAGGAATGTCTCAGACGGCCCGGTACCTTTGCAGAGTTTAAGACAATCGAGGAATGCCCCCAGCGGTGGCAGAAGATGGTGGCAGAAGCAAAGAAAAAAGCCGATGCCGAAGGAATAAAATACGGCTATCCCGAAATCAAAGATTATTATGCGCCCTGGAAAAAATAAAGACTGACTTTAATCTCAAAACCAGTGCTCAGTTTATTCACTGGACGATAACAAAACTACAGGAGGTAACAGATATGCAGTCAATGAATCGGCGTGATTTCCTCAAATCAGCTTCCGTAACAGTCGCCGGGCTGGCAATGGCGGCAAAACCGTTCCCCAAAGCAGGCCCAAACGCAAAAAAACCGAACATAATTGTTATTATGGCCGACGATATATCCGCCAGAGAGTTCCCCACTTATAAAATCCCAAATCCAACTGCAGGCGATGCACCCTGCTCAACTCCTGTAATTGAAAAGATGGTTAAAGATGGCATTCAGTTCCAGCACTCCTGGGCCACGCCGTTATGCCACCCGACGCGCGGCGAGATAATGACCGGCAGATACGCCTGCAGAACAAAATGGTGGTCGAACCGTTTCGGTCCATATAAAGACGACAAGGGTGCCGCGCTCTACGACTATCACCTTACACTCGGCCAGATTGCCAAACAGGCCGGCTACGCTGCACAAATGGTCGGTAAATGGCAGCTCGAAGGTGAACGCAGCGGATACTCTTTCGATGAATACGTTATGACGCCGGCGGGCAAATATGCCGCAAGAGCGCCGAAAGGCACAAGTCACGAAGGAAAACCGTCTTACTACTGGAACCCGGGCTATACACTCATAAATCACCCCAGCCTTTCGGAAGGCAAAAGCGATGAAAGCTTCAGAACCACCTGGAAAGACTACGCCGCCAACATCGAACTGAAATTCATAAAAGATTTTATGAAGCGCCAACACAATACAGATACGCCTTTCTTCGTCTATTGGCCTGCTCATATGGGACACGGCAACTGGGATTACGAGAACAACCGGATGGGGCAACCAGGCGTTCCGCCTATGGACGAGAAAGATTATCCCGGAACCGAACATATCAACGCAAAAGCACCTGACGGAACAATCGTCAGAAAAACCAAGCCGGGTATGAACTACCACATCCAGTACATAGACTACCTGCTCGGCGAATTGATTAAACAGGCCGAACAGCTCGGCATCCTTGAAAACACCGTTATCATCCTGACTACCGATAACGGCTCAGGCGGTTACGGCAAAGGCCCCGAAGGAGTCATAAAAGAAACAGGTGCGCTTGTTCCCTTATTCATCTACGGCCCGGGCTATGTGAAACCGAGAGGTGTTGTTGATGAGCCCGCCGACCTGTCAGATATAGCGCCCACTGTAGCCGAGCTGATGAGGCTCGACTGCACCGCCGCCGCAGAAAAATACGGCTTAAAAACAAACAACTCCGAATACGAATTCGACGGCAAAAGCCTCCTGCCCTATCTGGCTGGAAAGAAAAACACCCACCGCGACTGGATATACTCTTACAATGCCGAGTACCAGATGGTACGCACCAAAAACGTTGTCCGCGACGGCCTGGGCACCTACTGGGACTGCCGCGGCACCAACGACCAGGAAAAATACCGCTGCATAAAAAATCCCGAAAAATCCGACCTGATAGCCGAAATCGAACTAATTGACAAAGTCATCGACAAACACCCCATCCCTGACCTCGACAGTGAGCTTTACTATCGATACATTGAATATAAAGGCGGGGGGCTGGCGAGATTTTACCGGGGACATATCGAAGACAGCGACGTTCCGCCAATCGGAAGGGCACTGCTGACATTGAACAGGGCCAAAATCGCGCAACTGAAAAAAGACCAAAAACTTGCAGAGAAACTCTATCACCAGGTCCTGCAGGTAAAACCGGAACAGACAAGGAATAAAAAGCTGCTCAAAAAACTGCGAAGCTCCGCAGAAATGAACCTGAAAAAACTAAAATAACAACCGCCGGAGCTCTTATAATAATTCAACTTAATTGAAACCTGTTGTTCTGCATGCCCCATCAAGCCCCCCGAATAAATCGGGTGGTTAACCAAATATTGGTTCGGTTCCAATTAACTGCAATTGATATTATATGTTGACGTCGGCGTCTGATTTTTGCCCACGTTTTCACCGAACCTGCACATTTGATTGAAAAAACACCGCGCTCTTCGTATCAGTGATGACAGACATAAACGAAGGCGGGCGGAACATTCAAAGGCACAAACTTTATTTTAACATCGGAAAAATAACGCTTGATTTTCTTTTTTAGCAACGTGCTGTACTGGAGCTGGATGTAGTGTTCGGCCTGTGCGGTAATATCGAGGATTTCGGTTATCACGGACTCTTCGAACAACACCAGCGGCAGCCCCGATACAATACATTTCAGTTCATCCACATACTTCCTGCAATTTCTGGCATCGTCATTTATAATCCTCAGCCTCGGATCTCCTATTCTTTCAAGAGTTTTGCAGAAATCGCTGTTCACTTCAAAACAAGTTACTGTCCCGCTGGCGGGCAGATGGTTTAATATCTCTTTTGTCACCGGCCCGGTGCCGGGCCCGAATTCGATAATGTGCCGGCTGGAATTGATTTCCTCAGCCATGCTTTTCGCCAGAAATCGGGTGCTCTGGGCGACCGTTCCCACCTGTGCGGGATATCTGAAGAATTCACGTAAAAACCGTATTGGTTTCATTTTATATTCCTTTTTTGCCTGTGAAATCATTTAATAATATGATAGCCCCTAAGCCCGCCTCGTCAAGGTAAATATGTGCTGGATTTGCCACCTGTTTTAATATATGACAAAAGCTGAAGTGGGGAGATTTTTTCGGCAAAGTTTCTGTTGGCGACAGTATCTGTCGTATTGGCCGGCTGTCTGAAATCTGCTTGCCAATTGTCCGGTTTGGTGGTACTATTCGGGCAAATTCCGGATTTATGAAACACAGGGGAATACGGAATGCAACCAAGAATAATCGAAGCAGTTAACACCCGCAGCGGCGGGGCAAAAAAATAACTCACAATGGGTGATTGATTTGGGTAAATCACGATTGAAAAAGGCGGAAAGTTTGCGATAGTTTGTAGAAGGGGCAAATAATGGCTGAAGCTGAACAATCCACACAGATAGCTTTGTTTCGAGGCAAAGAGATTAGGCGGACCATTCGAGACAATGAGTGGTACTTTTCTGTAGTTGACATAATCGCTGCATTGACAGACAGTAACAAACCTCGGGATTACTGGTACAGGATGAAAAAGCGGGAACAACAATTTTCCGGCGTTGACTTGTCGACATTTTGTCGACAAGTGAAATTGCCCGCCTCAGACGGAAAAATGTACAATACTGATACCGTCAATACGGAAAATGCACGATTAAAAAAGCAGATAGTTTGCGAGGTGGACAAGCATGGCAAATAACGAGGATTATGAGTTGAAACCGAAGCAAGATCCGGCGGAACTTGAACGTTGCAAGCTCGATCTTGAGAAGTCGAAAACCGAGATGCATCATAGTGCAGTTGTTTACCAGCAGGTGAACATGCAGGGGCAGACTGCGATAAAAGCAGCTTTGCTGATAAACGGCGGCGCAGCAGTAGCTATATTGGCATTTATTGGTACAGCTATCAACAATGGTACGGATAATTCTTTGTTGCTGAAGTTATGTTTTTCTATGGTAATGTTTATTGGAGGTGTGCTTAGCGTTGCAATTGCAAGCGGAATAACCTATTTAGCAGGGCTTGTTAATGGTGTTGTAATTGATCCTGATCGGTCTGATAAAAGGACGTTGAATTATTGGCTAATGTTGTGGTGGATATTGAATATCATAGCGATAATTCTGGTTGTTATTGGTTACGTGCTATTTGCTGCAGGTTCATTAAATGCGTATTGTGCGTTTACAAATTCGCTGTCATAAAGCACTTTGGCGTAACAATCGACGCACACAGCGGCGGGGATAAAATAGGCAGAAGAAATTATGATTATTGAAAGTACTTATCATGACAGGTGAACAGAGATATATTTCCAATGAGCTTACGCATCTTGTTGGAGGGAAGTTGACGTCATATAAAGCACAATATAAAATTCTCATAAAGATACTGAAGGAGGGCTATATTACATATCCACCACACGAAGAGAAAAACCGGAGTATAAGACTTCTATTTACACATTATAAAGCCGATTTCACAAAGAATGAATTGTACGTGCCTAGCATGGTGTGCTTTTGTGATATACCTGTATGTGATCTTAGTATCCATATAAAAAAATACAGCCCATTTGGTCTTGCGTTTGATAAAAAATTCATTGCCAGTAAAGGTGGCGGCCCCGTGTATTACGTACCGAAAACAGCAGCCCCCGCATGGCCAGTTGGACAGGACTCTGTAGAGGATAGGGGCCATGTTTTTGACCAGAAGATAAAGGAGTGTTATCGTCTCTTGGATGACCTAGCGTGTGCCAAAAATGAATGGAGTGATAGAGCAGGAAGCGTACAGCGTTTCCTAGGCGGCAGCATATTTGCTTATACAAAATGTTTCGATCATACTCTCATGGATAAACATGATGATAATTACTATTTTGAACGTGAATGGCGAGTTCTTGGAAATCTAAAGTTCAGTATTAAGGATGTGAAAAGAATAATTATTCCTGAAAATTACGCGGTAAAATTTCGAAAAGATTTCCCTGATTACTGTGGACAGTTGATTTTTTCCACATCAAACCCCGCGGCGGTGGGGGGATAAAATAGGAGGAAGCAATTTCAGAAGATGGGTATAAAGGCAAGTTATGAAGAGATGTCCTTTTTGTGCAGAGGAAATTCAGGACGAGGCGATAAAGTGCCGTTTTTGCGGTGAGTTTCTTGATGAGGCTGGCAGGGGCAGGCTGAAGACGAAATGGTATTATTCCACTTCTGTTATTGTAATCGGTCTGCTCGTTATAGGCCCGTTTGCACTGCCTCTGGTATGGAAAAATCCAAAGTATAAAGCGGCTGTCAAAGTTATTATCACAATTGTTGTTATTGCCGTTACTATCTTGCTTTGCTATCTTACGGGTCAGATGTATCAACGGTTAATGCAGCAGATAGACGACCTCGGCCTGCATTAGTTCAAGTGTTGTTCAGGTAAATATGCTGCGGGATGCAGAAATCGACGATACAATCCAGGCCTGCGGCGGGTGGGAATGAATGGTGCAGGTTTGAGGGCTTTTTATGAAGTGTTACAGGACTGGGCGGTACTGGACTTGAACCAGTGACTTCCTGCGTGTAAAGCAGGCGCTCTGGCCGACTGAGCTAACCGCCCGTAAGCAATATAGAAAGCATACAGGTTTTTTGGGCTTGCGTCAACAGTTTCGGCACCTTATATTTGTTGGTACCTGTTGTGTAAGAATGGTTAATCCACAATTCATACCCGAAAGGATAAATAATGGATGCTAAGCCAAAAGCAAAAGGCTCGTGGGGAATTCGGTTGTTCATTGCCATTCTCGGTATAATTCTCGGCATACTGCTGTTCTGGCTGCTCGGTTTCATCACGAAAGATATAGGCGATCTTCCGGGTCCGGGTTTCGCTGAAATGCGCAAAAAGTAT
>Ga0180437_10004952_pt1 | contig 18583 bp, 15 predicted proteins | sample SS_ome_4_FD_132410 | JGI IMG/M metagenome (GOLD analysis project Ga0180437, IMG submission 132410) | Hypersaline lake sediment archaeal communities from the Salton Sea, California, USA - SS_3_D_1 metaG | ecosystem: Environmental > Aquatic > Non-marine Saline and Alkaline > Hypersaline >... | reverse complement strand
TCAAGGGGATGACAGGCTTCGACGGGGAGGGCTGACCCGAGACTGCAAGCTGAGGTGCCTCGCCTCGTAAAACAGGGGCAACTGACAAGTGCCAACACAGCACGAACACCGGCGTATGCTTACGCCGTAGCCGCGTAAGCGGACTAGCCTAAGCATCGCCCTGGCCACCAAGAGTGGCCACGTCCATTCCACATTCGCTTCCGGTGGTGCGGAAATGGGCGTCATGTAAGCCGGAGTGCGGTCACCCCGATGCCGATACGGGTGATCTAAGCCTTCCTAACGGAGGGATCGGCTGGCGCCAAGCCAACTCTGTCGGTTGAGGTGACATGGTGCGAGATTAAAGGACCGACTAAGCTTGTAGGATGTCTCCTGTCGAACTCTTCGGACGCGGGTTCGATTCCCGCCATCTCCATGGTGAGTACGAGAGCCACCCAGTGTTGTGGGTGGCTCTCGTACGTTTGACCGCGCTTGGTCATGACGTATAATGGGCTGCTATTCTAAAACACGGCATAATCGCTGCTGGAGGAGGTTAAGGTGGACCAAGTCTTGTTGGGTGTCATCGGCGGGAGTGGCGTGTACGATTTGGAGGCGCTGGAGGATGTGAAAGAGGTGCATGTTCAGACGCCGTTTGGAGATCCCAGCGATGCCGTTACGGTTGGCACGCTGTCCGGGCTTCGGGTGGGCTTCCTACCGCGGCACGGTCGGGGCCACCGCATTTCGCCGAGCGAGCTGAATGCACGCGCCAACATCTATGCGCTCAAGTCCCTCGGTGTGGAGTATGTCGTGTCAATAAGCGCATGCGGGAGCATGCGCGAGGATTTTGCACCCAGGGATATCGTCGTGCCCGACCAACTCTTCGACAGAACGAAGGGAATCCGTCCCAGCACGTTCTTTGGGAATGGGATTGTCGTCCATGTCAGCTTCGAGGCGCCCTACTGCCCCGAGCTGAGCACCTTGGTGTATGATGCTGTCCTCAAGACCGGTGCGACGGTCCACAGGGGTGGCACAATGGTCGTGATGGAGGGGCCACAGTTCTCCACCAAAGCTGAGTCGCGCATCTATCGGCAATGGGGAGTCGACCTGATCGGCATGACCGCCCTGCCGGAGGCAAAGTTGGCACGCGAAGCGGAATTATGTTATGCGGCACTTGCGCATGTGACCGACTACGACGTCTGGCACCAGACTGAAGAGCCTGTGACTGTTGCCGTGGTGCTTGAGAATCTGCGAGCCAATGCCAAGGTAACCAAGGAGGCACTTGCCTACCTAGCGCCAATGCTGGCAACCAAGCGCGAGCGTGTCTGCAGTTGCGCGTCTGCCCTCGAAAACGCAATCATCACACAGCGTGACATGATCCCTGACGAAGCCAAGGGCAAACTTGCTCTGCTGACCGGCAAATACATGTGAAACTGATTTCGCCTTCGCATAGCCTAAGCCTCTCGTTTCACGCTTCGTCTTATTGCCCGGCACCATTACCAGCGCTGTCGCTACACGAAGGCTGCGGGCTTTGCCTCTAAGACACGCTCAAGTATCCGCCCGGTGTGTGACCCCTCCAACTCCGCGACCTGCTCCGGTGTGCCTTGTGCAACTAGCCATCCGCCGGCATCTCCACCCTCCGGACCAAGATCTATCACCCAATCGGCTGTCTTGATCACATCTGGGTGGTGCTCAATGATCACAACGCTGTTCCCTGCATTTACCAAGCGGTTCAAGACATCCAACAAGCGCTGGATGTCAGCAAAGTGCAGCCCTGTGGTTGGCTCGTCCAATATGTAAAGAGTCTGACCCGTCGCGCGCCTTGACAGCTCTCTGGACAACTTAATGCGCTGTGCCTCGCCCCCAGATAGTGTTGTGGCTGATTGGCCCAGACGTATGTATCCCAACCCAACATCGTGCAGCGTCTGCAGCTTCCGCCCGATGCGCGGAATGTTCTTGAAGAAGCGTAGCGCCTCATCCACCGTCATCTCGAGCACATCTGCGATGCTGGCACCTTTGAATCTGATCTCCAAGGCCTCACGGTTGTAGCGTCTCCCGTGGCATACCTCACAAGTCACATACACGTCTGGCAAGAACTGCATCTCGATCTTGATGGTCCCATCTCCGCGACACGCCTCGCAACGTCCACCCTTCACATTAAACGAAAAGCGCCCCGGCCGGTAGCCCCTCATCTTCGACTCTGGCAGCGAGGCAAACAACTCGCGTATGGGCGTGAACACATTGGTGTATGTTGCAGGATTTGAGCGTGGTGTGCGGCCAATTGGTGACTGATCGACATTGATGACTTTGTCCAAGAGATCGACACCCCGGATCTCGAGATGCTTACCAGGGCGGTCCTTGCTGCGGTGAATCTGCCGCGCCAGGGCCTTGTACAGCACTTCGATGATCAGACTCGATTTGCCCGAACCAGACACTCCCGTGACACACACCAGCGTGCCCAGAGGGATACGGACATAGAGCTCTTTGAGATTGTTCTCAGCAGCGCCAACTATGCACAGAGCTCCACCATTGCCGCTTCTGCGTTGCTGCGGAACCGGAATATGCCGCTCGCCGCGCAGATACTGGCCGGTCAGCGACGCGGAGCAGGACAACACCTCGTCCAGGCAGCCTGCCACAACCACCTCTCCCCCATGCTCGCCCGCGCCCGGTCCTAGGTCTATGATGTGATCAGCCCGGCGTATGGTCTCCTCATCATGTTCCACCACAATCAGGGTATTGCCCAGATCTCGCATGCCAACCAGAGTGTCGATCAAACGACGGTTATCGCGTTGGTGCAGCCCAACACTGGGCTCATCAAGGATATACACAACACCCATCAATTGAGATCCGATCTGAGTGGCGAGCCGTGTTCGTTGTGCCTCACCTCCCGAGAGAGTCACTGCGGTGCGCTCAAGAGTCAGATAGTCGAGGCCAACGTCGATCATGAACTTCAGACGGGCCCTCAGCTCTCTCAGGACAAGGCGGGCGATTGTCTGCTCCCTCTCATTCAACAAGTCAGGCAAAGCTTTGACCCATTCCATAGCCTGCAGAACCGACATTGACGACACTCTATCGATCGATTGCCCAGCCACGGTCACTGCCAAAGAGGCTGGCTTGAGCCGCCGGCCGCCGCAGGCTGCGCAAGGACGGTTGCTCATGTAAGACTCGATCCGCCCCCGCACATAGTCCGAATCACTCTCACGATAGCGACGACGCAGATTAGGCACCACTCCCTCAAAGGTGGTCTCGTACTGTCTGAGATGACCAACGCGATTTTGGTAGTGCAGGGCAATCACGTCATCCCCTGACCCATACAAGAGCACGTTCACCTGCTGTTCGCTGAGACTGGAAACGGGTGCATCAAGGCTGAACCCGTAGTGTTCGGCGACTGACGCCAACAGTTGGGCGATGTAGCTGTCATCATCGCTGCTCCGCTTGAGATTCCACGGACTGGGCTCGATCGCGCCCTCCCTTATTGACAAGGATCGATCTGGGATTACGAGCTCGGGATCTACCTCCAGCAGGGCCCCAAGTCCCACACACTCTGGACATGCGCCGTGTGGACTGTTGAATGAGAAGCTTCGTGGCTCAGTGTCGGGCAGACTGATACCGCAGTAGCTACACGCCAGATGCTCTGAGTATAGCTGCTCCGGACCTCCTTCGGGCACGACACGAACAAGGCCGGCCCCCAGCCTCAACGCTGTCTCCACCGAGTCAGCCAACCGGTTCCGGTCCGTCCCCAGATCCATGTCGGAGGGATCACCAACGACAAGGCGATCGACGACTGCATCAATAATATGCATCTTGTATCGTTCTAGGACGATCTCTTCATTGACATCACGGATCTCACCATCGACGCGCGCCCGGACGAACCCTGCCTTGCGAATGTCGGCAAACACTCGCCGGTGTTCTCCTTTGCGATCCCTAATCAACGGCGCCATAATCATTATTCGGCTGCCCTCCGGTAGCCCGAGAATGGCATCAACAATTTCCTGCACCGACTGCCGTTGGACGACGCGCCCGCATTGCGGGCAGTGAGCAACTCCCACCCGTGCAAAAAGCAGCCTGAGGTAGTCATAGACCTCGGTGATCGTGCCTACCGTGGATCGCGGATTGTGCCCTGCCCTTCGTTGGTCGATGCTGATCGCGGGTGATAGGCCCTCAATGGAATCGACATCAGGCTTGTCCATCTGTCCCAGAAACTGCCGAGCATACGCGGACAACGATTCCACATAGCGCCGCTGCCCTTCAGCAAAGATGGTGTCAAAGGCCAGAGACGACTTGCCCGAACCCGAGATGCCGGTGATAACTACCAGTCGGTCACGCGGGATCTCGACATTGATATTCTTGAGATTGTGTTCACGCGCCCCGCGAACGATGATCTTGTCCTGCGGCATGGCCTTCTCCTCTGCCCAAGGTAGAACTTTTGTTCGTATAGCGTAATCATAGCACTAGACAACGCGAGTGTCAACCTTCGTCGGCGAACCTTGATTCTACTCAAGAGTCGTGGCTGACAAAACGCTCGCTCGGCGACAAAACCGAGGCCTAGAGCGCTGGCGGCGCCGGTCTGCTCCGCCGACCTGCTTGCGCAGCGCCGTGGCCGCTGACTGCTTGCCATTCAAGTGGTGTTGTGCTATATTCGGACGCGTCTTCACTCGACATCCTCGGAGGATCGCAGTGGACAAACGAGCTGCGTTGGCAACACGAGCCATCCATGCCGGGAGGCCGACCGAGGCGACTGATCTCATGCCTTCCTCGCCGCCCATCCACAACGCCGTCACATATCGCTGTGCCGACAGCGCAACTCTGGATGCTATCCTAGCCGGCAGAGCTGAGGGCTTTGTCTATAGGAGGCTGGGCAGTCCTACGGTGGCTTGCCTCGAAGGCGCTCTCGCAGAACTCGAGGGCACCGAGTCGGCCATCGCCTGCGAGTCGGGAATGGCGTCGTTGCACCTGGCACTCCTTGCTGCCGGAGCACACTGTAGAACGACCGTGCTCGCAAGCCAGTATCTGTACGGTGGCAGCCACGCGCTTCTGATGCAAGTCTTTGCAGCGCAGGGGGTGAACGTCGTCTTTGCCGACCTAACCGACATGGACTCTGTGTCCCAGCTCCTGTCACAGATCCATGCCACAGTAGTTGTGGCGGAGACTATCTCCAATCCCCTTCTCCAAGTGTGCGATATCCCTAGGCTCGCGGACCTGGCACACCGCGCGGGCGCTAGCCTTGTGGTGGACAACACATTCGCCACACCAGTTCTCTACCAGCCAGCACTTGACGGCGCTGACTTTGTTGTGCACAGCGCCACCAAATACCTGGGTGGACACGGCGATGTACTCGCGGGCGTTGTAGCTGCTTCTGGCAACGAGCTGCAGACAGCGCGAGCCCTGCAACAGACCATCGGTCATGTTCTCGATCCCACCAGCGCTTGGCTCTTGCTGCGCAGTCTCAGAACTCTGGTTCTGCGGATGCGCCAGCACTGTGCCAACGCTCTGGCTGTGGCACACTACCTAAGCGCCCATCAGCATGTGTGCAGAGTCTACTACCCCGGGCTTGCGTCAAGCCCGCACTTTGTGCTCTGTCGCCGTTTGTTCTCCTCAGACATGTTTGGCGGTGTTGTGTCCTTCGAAATCCGGGGCGCCGGACGCGAACAGGTGTTCCGCTTTATGGACTCGCTGAAGCTGATCAGCGCAGCTACAAGCCTAGGCGACGTTGGTAGCATGATCCTCTATCCGTGGCACTCATCCCATCGCTCGCTCAGCGATGACGCAAAGCTCGCTCTTGGGATCGGCGCAGGTTTAGTGCGCCTCTCGGTTGGTGTCGAGGACATGTCCGACATCATTTCGGACCTGGGGCAGGCCCTTGAGCAACGGTAAGCTAAACGCAGGCATGTGTGCGTCGTGGCTTGTCCTGGTGCTAGGGGGAGGAGATCTCGGAACAGGAGTCGCACATCGCCTGTTCCGTTGCGGCTTTAAGGTCGCCGTTGGCGAGCTTGCGCAACCAACAGCGTTGCGGCGCGCGGTCGCCTTTGCATCCGCGGTCTACGTAGGCGAGATTGAAGTGGAAGGCATCCGTGCCGTTGTGGCTGAAAACGCATGCGCAGCGAAGACCCTGATGGACCAGGGGTTGATCCCGGTGATGACTTCGGGCCCACATCGCTTGCGCAGTATGGTCTCCCCCCATATCATTGTGGACGCACGGATGGCAAAGCGCAATCTCGGTACCCGTCTGCAGGACGCACCTATCGTAGTCGGGCTGGGTCCCGGTTTCACAGCAGGTGAGGACGTTCATGCCGTGGTCGAAACGAACCGCGGTCACTACTTGGGTCGCGTGATCTTGGCCGGCCTAGCGGAACCCGATACGGGAGTTCCAGGCCCAGTACAAGGTCACGCTCGCGACCGCGTACTCTGGTCACCATGTTACGGCAGGTTCGGAACAGTACTCTCCATAGGTGACCGGGTGACCCGAGGGCAACAGGTCGCGTCGGTTAGCGGCATCGGCATTGTGGCACACATACAGGGAGTCGTGCGCGGGCTAGCTCACGACGGGCTGGTGGTACAAGAAGGACAGAAAGTCGGCGATATTGACCCGCGCGGAGTCCGTGAATACTGTTTCACCATATCGGACAAGGCCCGCGCCGTAGCCGGTGGTGTACTTGAAGCAATCCTTTTTCTGCAGCGACATCCGCCCAAACGGGGCTGATCCATCGGACTGGCATGAAAGGAGCGTCGTAGATGCTTCCTGAGGACTATGTCACACCCTCCACGGTGGAGGAGGCACTGGCGACTCTGGCATCGCATCGCGGCCGTGCCCGAATTATCGCTGGCGGCAGCGACCTCATCCTGCAACTGCGTCGCGGCGAGCGGGCCGTTGGCTGCCTGGTGGACATCAGCCGCATCCCAGGGCTTGATGAGATCAAGTTGCAGGATTCACATGTGGTCATCGGGGCCATGGCTACGCACGCCAGAATTGAACGGTCTCGCCTCGTTCGCGAGCGCGCTCCAGCTCTGGCCGACGCATGTTCCAGAATCGGCTCCCCCCAGATTCGGAATGTGGGCACCCTGGCAGGGAACGTCGTCAACGCCCAGCCCGCAGCAGATGGATCCATTGCCCTTCTTGCGCTCGATGCCGAAGCCGAGATAGCCAATCTGACAGGCCGACAGTGGGTCCCCGTATCCAGTCTCTTCGTAAGCCCGGGTGTCTCCCGAGTCGATGCCAGTGCAGAACTCGTCATCGCGTTTCGTGTCCGCGCACAGGCTCCGCGTGAAGCATCAGCCTTCGAGAGGCTGGCGCGGCGAAAGGCGCTGGCGCTCCCGCTGATAAACGTTGCAGCGCGCGTGCTCTTGGACGCCGATGGCAGCCGCATCAGAGAGGCGCGGCTTGCAATTGGTCCGGTGGCGCCGACTCCGTTTCGAACGCGGCAGGCGGAAGACTTTCTGGCAGGTCAGCCGGCAGAGCGGGAGACAATCGAGGAGGCAGCAGAAATGGCCATTCGCGAATGCAAGCCGCGCAGCAGTCTACTGCGTGCGGGCAAGGAGTATCGTCTCGAGTTGATCCGAGTGCTGAGTCGCCGCGCACTGATCAGAGCCATTGAGACAGCGAGGGGTGACGAACATGTCCAAGACCGTTGAGCTGCACATGAACCTCAATGGCGAGGATGTCAGGGTCGACATCGAACCGGCTGATACACTCGCCGAAGTACTGCGAGAGCGGCTTGGCCTGACAGGCACCAAGATCGGATGTGGTGAGGGGATGTGCGGTGCGTGCACCGTCCTGGTGGACGGAACGCCTGTCAATTCCTGCATCTATGCGGCGCTGAAGGCTGCCGGCCGGCACGTTCAGACGGTTGAGGGGTTGAGTCAAGACGGCAAACTGCACCGCCTGCAACGTGCGTTCCTGGAACAGGGTGCCGTCCAGTGCGGTTACTGTACCCCGGGGCTTTTGTTGACGGCGGCTGCCCTCCTAAGAGATAATCCCCATCCAACCGAGCCAGAGATCCGCGCTGCGATATCCGGTAACCTATGCCGCTGCACAGGCTACACCAAGATTGTCGCGGCTATACAGGCAGCATCGCGAAGTGGCCCAAGAAGCGGATCGTAGCTTAGGGATCTACGTTCACATTCCGTTTTGCGCATCCAAATGCGCATACTGTACCTTCAATTCCTTCCCCGGTCTGGAGCGTCTGCACGTCCGCTACGTGCGAGCACTGTGCCAGGACATACGACGCTTCGTTGAGGACTCGGAGCCGCTGACGGTCGACACAGTCTACCTTGGGGGCGGGACGCCCACCGTGCTTGAGCCACCGCTGATCCAGCTTCTGCTTGACACCTGCCGCTCCGCTTTCGATGTGATCCACGACGCCGAGATTACGGTGGAGGTCAATCCGGGAACAGCCGGTCTCGAGAAGCTCAGTCTGATGCTCGAACTGGGAGTCAACCGCATAAGCCTGGGCGTGCAGAGCCTACTGGACCACGAGCTGCAGCTTCTTGGCCGAAGACACTCCGCTGGTGATGCGCTAGCAGCGTTTGGGCTCGCACGGCAAGCAGGCTTTAGCAACATCAACATCGACCTGATATACGGGCTACCCGGTCAGCAGGTCGGCGATTGGTCAAGAACTCTCACACGGGCTGCCGGCCTCGCTCCCGAGCATTTCTCGCTGTATTCACTTTCCCTTGAGGACGACACGCCGCTGGCTCAGCGCATCTCGCTTGGCCTGCTGCCGCCCTTGGATGAAGATTCGGCTGCCAAGATGTACACTCTGGCAGAAGAGCGACTGGATCAGGCGGGCTACGAGCACTATGAGCTGTCGAATTGGGCAATTGCGGCCTCAGACCGGGGGCCACGACGTGCCGCGCGTCTCTGCCGACACAACATGAAGTACTGGCAGAGGCAGCCCTACCTCGGTTTTGGTGCCGGGGCCCACTCGTTCTACGACAATCAGCGCTGGTGGAGCCTATCGGATCCCCAGGCCTACTGCGAAGCTGTGGAGCGGAGTTCCGGTCCAACTGAGCATTGCGAAATCGTTGGTCCGGTTGAGAGCATGGCTGAGACGATGATCTTGGGGCTACGTCTCTCCAGAGGCGTTAGCTTTGCGGAGTTCCAGACACGGCATGCTTGCGACCTGCGCGTGGCATACGCAGCCCAGATGCAGGAGATGCAACAGGCTGGCCTCCTTGCCGTGGGTAGTGAAGGCATAACCCTCACGTCGAAGGGTCGCCTGCTAGGAAATCAAGTCTTCGTGCGCTTCTGGCGTACTGACTCCGTCGACTAGCGAATGATTTGGCAGACGGTAGATTCTTGCACTGTGGCTGCGGACCACGTATAGGCACCCAAGGCCTGCCTACGCACCTGGCCGAGAGTCTCCCCATTGTTGGCGCGTTTGCCGCCCTGTCTGCACAGAGTACCGCGATACGAGTAGAATGCACGTATGCCGCGAGACTGAGGGCGTACACACAGAAGGAGGTACAGAATGAGCGAGTGGCATCGAGTAGCAGAGCATACAATGCTCAAAGACGGTCAGATGAAAGAAATCACAGTCGACGGCATCGTCATGCTTGTCGCCCGAGTGGAAGGACAGTACTACGCAGTGCAGGCGCGCTGTCCGCACATGGGAGGCCATCTGGGCCGTGGCACACTTGAGGGTAGCATTGTTGTCTGTCCCAGACATGGCTCTCGCTTCGACATCCGCGATGGCCAGAACGTGGAGTGGATTCCGGAGCTACCCTCTCTGGTCCGCGGAGTCGCCAAGACGGTCCGCAAGCCCGCTGATCTCACGGTGTACGCCACACGTATCAGAGACGAGCAGCTCTGGGTTGAGACCAAGGAGTAGAGGCAACCGCGCTTGGCCGCGACTTCAGTTCCCGGCTTGGAAATGTCGGCCTACGTGTGGCATTCTATTCTCCTTGTGCGAGCCCCGCGTCCAGAAGCGCCTGGGCTCGCGCTATCTGCGCCTCGACGGCGCCAAGCGCTGTTCCGCCCACTGTCATGCGCTTGTTGATTGACGTCTCAAAATCAAACACTTCGTAGAGATCCTCTCCAAAGCGCGCGTCAACAGCCACATACTCGGGCCATTCCAACTCGCTCAGTGCAATGCCCAGTTCCTCTGCACGCTTCACCGCCACACCCACCAGGCGATGGCTTTCGCGGAATGGGACGCCTTTGCGTACCAGGTAATCCGCAAGGTCAGTGGACAGCATGGCCTCATCCAGTGCCGCGACTATGCGATCCTTGTTTATCTGCAACGTCAGGACAATCTCCGCTGCCAACGGCAGTTCTTGGGCGAGCGTGTCCACAGCGTCGAACAGAGCTTCTTTGTCCTCCTGTAAGTCCTTGCCATAACCAGATGGCATGCCTTTCAGTACTGTGAGCATCCCGACTAGGTGGCCCGCCATCCGCCCAGTCTTGGCTCGCATGAGCTCCAGCGCATCGGGATTGCGCTTATGCGGCATGAGACTTGAACCTGTGGTGAAGGTCTCGTCCACAGTCAGGAATCCAAACTCGCGGCTAGACCACACTATGAGATCCTCCGCCAAGCCACTGAGATGCACCTGCAGCAACGCGGCCCAGGCCAAAAACTCTACAACAAAGTCTCTATCGCTGACCGCGTCAATGCTGTTCTCTGTTACGGCCTCAAACCCGAGTTCAGCTGCCAGTTCCTCACGGTTCACGCCGAACGGATGCCCTGCGATGGCACCGGAGCCGAGCGGCATGATGGCAATTCGCTTCCTCGTCTCGGTCAAACGCGCGCGATCACGCTGCAGCTTCCAGAAAAACGACATCAACCAATGGCTGAAGAGCACTGGCTGTGCCTGCTGCATGTGTGTGTAGCCAGGCATGATCACGTCCAGGTGCTGCTGAGCCTTGGCTACGATCGCGGTCTGAAGTTCCGCCACTGCGCTGTCCAGCGCTGTGATTTCACTCAGCAGATACAAACGCAGATCCGTCGAGACCTGGTCATTCCTCGAACGCCCAGTGTGCAGTTTTCCAGCTACCTCTCCCACAAGCTCCGTCAGGCGGCGCTCAACCGCCGTGTGGATATCCTCTTCCTGCTCGAAGAACGAAAACTCGTCTTCCTCGAACTCCCGCAGGATGCGCTGTAGGCCGCTCACCAACAGGTCTCGCTCCCCAACTGATATGCACCCTGCCCGCTGCAACGCATTGGCATACGCAATGCTGCCCTTGACATCTGCAGTCTTCAGGCGCTGGTCAAATGCGATCGAGTCACAGAAGGATCGCATTCGTGGGTTGCTGCTGCCCTTGTAACGGCCGCCCCATAGCTTCATGGTCACTCTCCCTTGCAGCTCACGTACTGTGGCTCGGTTAGTCGCGCTGGATCACACGGAAATCCGCAGTGTGGACAGCAGCCTCTCCGTTACCGTGGTCAAGCAGTGCCCTCACCTTGAGAGGTAGCCCAAAGAGATTGATAAAGCCCTCTGCATCCCTCTGGTGGTAGACGCTGTCCCGGCCGAAGGTAGCGAAATCTTCGCGATACAAGCTATACGGCGACTTGCGGCCAACAACCTGGCACGTGCCCTTGTGCAGCTTGATGCGTACGGTGCCACTCACACGTTCCTGTGTCTTGCTAACAAAGGCATCGAGGGCTTCCCGAAGCGGACTGAACCACCACCCGTAGTAGACCAGCTCAGCATAACGCTGCCCAACAAGCAGCTTGTAATGCAGTGTCTCGCGATCCAGACAGATGCTCTCAAGACCCTGGTGCGCCGCATAGAGGATGGACCCGCCTGGCGTCTCGTAGACACCACGCGACTTCATGCCCACCAGGCGATTCTCTACCAGATCAACCCGGCCCACGCCGTGCTGTCCGCCGACCTGGTTCAGCCGCTCCAGCAGGCTCACCGGGCCCATGGGTTCACCATCTATCGCCACTGGCACTCCCTTCTCAAAGGCAATCTCAGTATAAAGCGGGTCACTTGGTGCGTTCTCGGGTGCCACCGTGAGACAATACATGTCCTCTGGCGGTTCAAGCCACGGGTTCTCAAGCACCCCGCCCTCATGGCTCAGATGCCAGATGTTGCGATCACGGCTGTAAATTGACCTCTCGGTGGCTGTGACCGGAACATCGTGCGCACGCGCGTAGGCCAGGGCGTCCTCACGGGAGCGAATGTCCCACTCCCTCCACGGGGCGACAACCTCAAGATAGGGATTCAGCGCCTTGACGCTGAGCTCAAAGCGTACCTGGTCATTCCCCTTGCCCGTACACCCGTGCGCCACCGCTTCAGCACCTTCCTTTTCGGCTACTCTCACCAGGTGCTTGGCAATCACCGGACGCGCGAAAGACGTGCCGAGAAGGTACAATCGCTCATATATGGCCCCTGCCTGCATCGTCGGGAAGGCGTATTGGGTCAGGAATTCCTCACGCAAGTCATCGACATACGCCTTGCTCGCGCCACTCGCCATGGCCTTGTCCTCAAGCCCTACCAGCTCCTCATCACCTTGCCCGAGGTCGGCAGTGTACGTGATGACTTGGCAGCCATACTCCTCTCTCAGCCAGGGTACAATCACTGAGGTGTCCAGCCCGCCAGAGTACGCGACCACTGCCTTGTTGAAATTGCGCTTCATCTTCGTCCCCTTTCTCCGCATGGTTGTGCTCTCCTGGAGCACTCGCACATCGCAATAGCGCCGCGTGGTGGGCGCCATCGCCCACCGGACAACAGAAGAGCCAGCCCCCTTCTGGGAGCTGGCTCTGCATGTCCGTCAAACTCGTCTTCAGCCCGAAACGATCTACCCAGACAGGTAGGCAGTCTCCTTTCGGGCTCGTCGACTATTCATCTCACGCATCTCGTGCCGCCAGTACGTTTGGCCACCACGTTCGCTCATTGCTTGCCCAAGTGTACTGCTGCCGATCATTCCTGTCAAATCACAGTCGCCAGCTAGTGCCTACAGCCTGCACAGGAGGTCGCAGCACAGGAACCGCACGAACTTCCGCCAGCCACGCTGCTACTCGAGCCGTCTGCCTGTGCGCTGAGAGCTGCGAAAGTGGAAAGCACCCTGCGGGGCTCGAGTTCACCGCATGACGGGCATCTTGCCTGGTCGTCGGCCTCATGGAACTTGCGCAGAAGCTCAAACCTGCATCCACACGAACTGCAAACGTATTCGTACAGAGGCACCTTTTCACCTCACATCCATCTACGGGTATAATGAGATTCTACTCAATGATACTCGATGGGTCAAGGAGGCCAGGGATGAAGGATATCGCACATCGCGCCCTGAACGCCGCTCAGCTGCACGGCGCAAGCTACGCGGACATCCGGGTGGTCAACCTGAAGACGCAGTCAATCGTGGTAAAGAATGGCCATGTAGAGGCACTGGCTGAGGACTCTAGCCACGGTCTGGGTGTTCGTGTGCTGCTCGACGGCGCCTGGGGTTTTGCCAGCAGTTCCACGCTCAGTCTAGAGGAAGCAGTCGCAGTCGGAGAGCAGGCCACGCAAATCGCGCGTGCCAGCAGCCTGGTCGGAGCCAAAGGAGCGCAACTCGGACCAGCGGAAGTGCACATCGCCCGCTATGAGACCCCTCTCGACATCGACCCCTTCACGGTGCCGTTGGAGGAGAAGATGAGCCTGCTTCTGGCAGCGGATGCGGAGATGCACCGCGTCTCAGGCATTGCTGTCACAGAGAGCAACATGGAGTTTGTCAGAGAAAAGAAGGTATTTGCCAGCACAGAAGGCAGTTATATCGAACAACACCTGGTGGAGAGCGGGGCGGGTATCGAAGCCACGGCTGTCGACGAAGGCGAGGTCCAAACGCGCTCTTTTCCCAACAGCTTTGGGCGCCAGCAAGCCAAAGCTGGCTACGAGTTCATTGCCTCTCGAGAACTGCCGAGTAACGCCCAGCGGATTGCTGAGGAAGCCGTAGCACTGTTGCGAGCGCCTCAGTGCCCCCCCACGGTGGCAACAGTGATACTGGACTCAACGCAGCTAGCTCTACAGGTGCACGAGTCGTGCGGTCACCCGACCGAGTTGGACCGCGTGCTGGGCGATGAGGCCAGTTTTGCTGGCACGAGTTTCCTGACACCGGACAAACTGGGCACCTTTCGCTATGGTTCGCCGAAAGTGAACATCTATGCCGACGCTACGATTCCCGGTGCCTTGGGAACGTTCGGCTTTGATGATGAGGGCGTGCCCGCCCAGCGCAGTGCGATCGTCGAAGATGGTATCTTCGTCGGCTACCTCATGTCACGCGAGACTGCGGCGTCTCTTGGACAGCGAAGCAACGGCACAATGCGCGCCGATGGTTGGAATCGTATCCCACTCATCCGCATGACCAATATCAACCTGGAACCCGGCGACTGGGATCTGGACGACCTCATCGCTGACACCGACGATGGTATCTACATGGCAGTCAACAAGAGCTGGAGTATCGATGACAAGAGACTCAATTTCCAGTTTGGGACCCAACTGGCCTATGAGATCAAGAATGGCAGATTGGGTCGAATGCTGAAGAACGCATCCTATACTGGTATCACTCCACAGTTCTGGCAGTCCTGTGATGCCATATGCAACCGACACCACTGGGAGATCTGGGGATTGCCCAACTGTGGCAAGGGAGAGCCAATCCAGTCGGCCCACGTCGCACACGGTGCTGCCCCGGCGCGGTTCCGAAACGTGCGTATTGGAGTTGCCTAGTCACCCAGTGCAACTGGACTAGGCTATGAGCAAGGAGATAACCCACATGCTGGACCAGGAAGAGCTTCGACGCATTACGCAAAAGGTCCTTTCGCGGTCAGCTGCCGACCAGACAGAGGTCGTGCTCCTCTCTGAGGAGACTGGCCTGACTCGTTTTGCGAACTCACGCATACATCAGAACGTGGCCGAGCGGAACACGCAGATCCGCGTTCGCGCCGTGTCTGGCAAGAAGGTAGGTGTCACATCCACCAACGACCTGAGCGATAGCGCTATCGACGAGGTCACCGACAGAGCTCTGAGGGTGGCACTGCTCCAGCCAGACAATCCTGATTTTGTGTCACTCCCCGAGCCCAAGCCTCCTCCACAGGCTGGTTCGTTCGCCGAGGCAACCGCTGAGTGCACACCGCAGCTGCGAGCGGAAGCGGTCAGCACAATCTGCAGGCTTGCTGCTGAGCAGCATCTCGTAGCCTCGGGCGCCTTCACAGCGTCAACACTTCAGATAGCGGTTGCGAATTCGCTCGGCGTGTTCGCCCACGCACCCACGACGGTCGGCGACCTGACAACCGTTGTAATGTCCGAAGACAGCTCAGGATACGCTTCAACCACCGCGTTGGACGTGACCACCATAGATGCCGAAAAGTTGGCGATCGAGGCAATCAACAAAGCTCTCAGCAGTGGCCATCCAAAGCCCTTGGAGGCGGGCAAATACACCGTCATCCTCGAAGACTATGCGGTGGCCACTCTGCTGACATATCTCAGTTATCTCGGCTTTGGCGCGCTCGCTCTGCAGGAGAAGCGAAGCTTCATGGCGGGTCACCTCGGCAAGAAGATAGCGGGTGACAACATCTCCATCTGGGACGATGGGCTTGACTCTTCCGGCCTGCCGGTTCCCTTCGACTTTGAGGGAATGCCGAAAGAGCGCGTGGACCTTATCAAGAATGGCGTCGCCAGATCGGTTGTGTATGACAGCTACACGGCCAACCGGCAGGGCAAGCAATCAACAGGACATGCCCTGCCGGCGCCGAACACCTATGGACCGCTGCCTGGTAACCTTTTCATGCAGACCGGAGAGCACACCACATCTGAGATGCTTGCAGCGGTCGAGCGCGGGCTGTGGGTGACGCGTTTCCATTATGTTAATCCGTTGCATCCACTGAAGACAGTGTTGACAGGTATGACGCGCGATGGGACGTTTCTCATCCAGAACGGAGAAATCACGAGCGGGGTCAAGAACCTTAGATTCACGCAGAACGTGTTGGAGGCACTGGGCAGGGTGCGGATGATCAGCCGCGACAGCAGGCTTGGCCGCAGCTTCTTCGGTGGCATTCGGGTCCCATCACTGCTCATCGATGGTTTTGCCTTCACCGGCGTGACCGAATTCTAGGGGCTCTGATTCAGGACTAGTGGAGAGGCTATGCCAAACGACAGCCTCGGTCCCCCCTCAAGGCCGGTCCGGGGAAGTGGGAATGGTTGAGGACCAGGCTCTCGCTCTGCGCCGGCTGTTCCTCCTCAAGCCGGACGTGATCTTTCTCAATCACGGCTCGTTCGGTGCCTGTCCGAGACCCGTCTTCGAAGCCTATCAGGCATGGCAGGAGGAGCTCGAGAATCAGCCGGTCGAGTTTCTTGGACGCCGATTTGTCGGCCTGATGTCCAAAGCCCGGCAGCAGTTGGCCGCATATGTTGGCTGTCGTCGTGACGATATCGTGCTCGCCCCGAATGCGACGACTGCCTTGAATACCGTAGCGCGCAGCCTTCCGCTGGAGCCCGGAGACGAGGTGCTGAGCACCGATCAGGAGTACGGCGCCATTTGCCGCACCTGGCGCTTTGTTTGCCAGGTGCGGGGTGCGCGCTATGTCGAAAAGCCAATCCCACTGCCGGTCACGTCAGTACAGGACGTGGTCGAGGCCATCTGGTCAGGCGTTACCAACCGCACCCGAGTCCTCTCCCTGAGCCACATCACCTCACCCACCGCATTGATCCTCCCCATTGGGATCCTTGTCAAGCGGGCTCGAGATCGGGGTATCATTACCGTGGTGGACGGTGCTCACGCCCCTGGTCAGCTGTCCCTCGCTCTGCAGAGTCTGGGTGCTGACTTCTACGCCGGCAACTGCCACAAGTGGATGTGTGCGCCAAAGGGATCCGCTTTTCTGTACGCGCGCCCCAGGGCCCAGCAGCTGCTCGAACCGCTGGTCGTCAGCTGGGGATGGCACAGTGATCGTCCTGGCGCTTCCCCATTTGTCGATGAGCAAGAGTGGCAGGGCACTCGCGACGTCGCTGCATATTTGTCGGTTCCGAGCGCCATTTCGTTTCTCGAGCAGCATCACTGGCAAGACGTGCGCCAATACTGCCATGAGCTGGCTTCTCTAGCGAGACGCCAAATCACGTCTCTGACAGGACTGGCACCGCTGCAGCCAAATTCGGCCGACTGGTTTGCCCAAATGGTCAGCATCCCTCTGCCTTCCTGCAACGAACGGGGCCTGCAGAGAGCTCTGTACGAGCGCCTTCGCATTGAAGTGCCGATTGTTCGCTGGCGTGACACGCCCCTTGTCCGTGTGTCAGTCCAGGGCTATAACACCCGCGCAGATATCGAAGCGCTGACCTGAGGACTGAAAGAGCTCCTTCCGAGCTACTGCTCCTAAACCTACGCACTCGTTGCACAATGTCGCCCAACACAGCGCACATTGCCGGGCTAGTGGGGAGATGAGATGTCCGCATCAACCGAGAGGACCGATCCGAGCAGCGCTCCGCGAGAGTGGCATGCATCCTCGGTGCCGTGGACCAAACGCGACATTTTCTGGGCGATACTGCTAGGAGCTTCTGTCATGGTTGGGCTGCTGCTCCTGCTGATAGTCATCATAGAGATCGTCTCACTCGCAACGGGAACCAAGTCGTCACCAGGCATCCTTGGCAGCCTCGTACTGGTAGCAGAGCTGGGGCTGCTGCTGCCGGTCTGGGCACTGGGCATCCGCAAGTACCGTGTCCCATGGAGCTCACTCGGCTTCAGAGGATTCGAGTTTGGCCAGTCCTTCGGCCTGGGTTGTCTGTTTCTACTCTTTGCACTCGGCTTCAATACGTTCTGGGGGTTGCTCATGGCAGCCTTCGACCAGAGTGTGCAGCCTGACCTGTCGCCTCTCGTTGGAGACAGCCTCGGTGGCCTGTCGGTAGCGCTGCTGGGCGCCGCAATTGTGGCCCCGGTGGCCGAGGAGGCTTTCTTTCGCGGCTTTGTGTTCTCGGGTTTGCGGCGCACCATGCGCCTCGTTCCAGCACTCGTGCTCAGCGCCGGCCTCTTCGCCGTTGCGCACATCACGCCTACATCGTGGCCCCCGATTTTCGTTCTCGGAGTGCTATTCGCCCTGCTGTACGAGCAGACAGGTTCCGTGTGGCCCGCGGTAATCATGCATGGCTTCATCAATGGATTGGCCTTCGTACTCATGTACCTCTCGCAGGCTCTGTCCACATCATGAGGGAACCTCGGCCCGCGCGTCGGCGTCCCCGTGGTAGCTGTGCGCGTCGGGCAATCGTCTAGCCCAGCAGGTATGCAGGCAGCAAAGGCGGGAATCTCACGTTGGAGACGCGAGTTGACAAGCCAAGTCCGGAGACGCGGGTGATCGTTGCAGACCCGGGTTCCAGTTGCAGGCGGAAGCAGGCCTTGTTCGCCGTGAGGCAGGCCCTGCTTACAACGGCTGCTGCTGTAGCTGTCGTCACTCTGGTCATTGGCACGCTGTTCATCGTGGATCTGGCGGGCATGGACCCTCCAACGAGTGGTCCCATTGCTCCAAGCACCCTCATCTATGATCGAAAAGGCCGCCTTCTGTACGAGATCATGGACCCGCATAGCGGCAAGCACCAACCACTGCCGCTGCCGGAGTAGGGGCCGTAGCGCACAGAAAGCGAAAATCGGGGGCCACGATTTAGGCGTGATGTGCGCAACGGCGAAGAGGCCGGCGCTGAGCACGAGTGCTGGAACGAG
>Ga0180437_10004950_pt1 | contig 18587 bp, 15 predicted proteins | sample SS_ome_4_FD_132410 | JGI IMG/M metagenome (GOLD analysis project Ga0180437, IMG submission 132410) | Hypersaline lake sediment archaeal communities from the Salton Sea, California, USA - SS_3_D_1 metaG | ecosystem: Environmental > Aquatic > Non-marine Saline and Alkaline > Hypersaline >... | reverse complement strand
TGGCTATAGTATCGATGGCCAAGCAACCGAGATCTTGAAAAGAGGGTGTAATGGGTTTATACAGAAGCCATTTACATTAGGAGAGGTATCAAAGGCAATACGGGAGGTGGTGGGGGAGGGGTAAGATTGAGGCATACTTTCAAATAAGCAGACCATGTGGACATAGTGTGGTCTGTACTGAACTTAAAAAAATGATGGCCCATGTTTTATCATTATTTTGGATACAAACCCATACTTCCTCTGACTGAAAAACACTTTAAAACCAGATAAATCATTCCATACACTCACCACTCTCATTCTCTTACATTTATAAAGATTTGACCAAAAGCAATACAATCTGATAAGGTTGTGAGTACCGAAGTAATCTTCAATGAAATTTTCTGGATTGTGGATTGTGGGAGAAGATCCATAATTTTGGTGTGACGAAGCACTTAGAGTAACAGCATTACAGGATTAGATCGTAGCATTTAACAGCTTTTGTCTTTTTTGACACTATAGTTCAAATTGCTGCTTTTGAGGACTAATAGAGGAGTAAGAGGATGAGTACGTTAAAATTAATACTTCTTTTCATGGTATGTATCCTGTTATCTGTTTCAGTGAGAGTAACCCACGCTGACAGGAGATATGTCTCTGACATGCTGATTATTACCCTTCGCACAGGTAAGAGCCGAGAGTATAAGGTAATAAAAACCCTCAAAACAGACACTCCTGTCGAGGTGCTTGAAGAAGGCGAAGATTACCTTAGAGTGCTGACGGATGAAGGTGAAGAGGGATGGGTGGCCAAGCAGTATATAACCTCCGAGGTACCTAAATCTGTAATCATAGAAGGATTGAAGAAGGAGACGAGCAAGCTGAATACAAGGGTTGAAGAACTTGAAAAAGATAAGGCCTCGCTGTTGGAACAATTTGATGTTGCCACACAGAGACATGCTAAAAAAGTAGAAGAGTTAGAAAAAAATGCAACCAATGGCAAGGAAGAGACTTCACGCCTTAAGATAAAATTGGCGCAGATTACTGAGAAACATAATACCCTCATTGATCAATCAAAAAATGTTGTTGATTTAATCAGCGAACAAAAAAGGCTTCAGGCAAAAAACGTCAATCTTAGTACAAGGGCGGAGCATCTCCAGAAGGAGAATAGCGACCTTAGGGACACAAGAAGACTTCAATGGTTCCTTGTAGGGGGCGGCGTGTTCTTTATAGGATGGATTGCCGGAAAAATCTCAAGAAAGAAGAAATATTATTAGACCTATAGAGCCGACCATTTCCTTCTGCTAACGCTACGGTGAATAAAACTACTTTTATATCCCATTACGTTATGTAATTATCTCATATGATAAGAATTATCAGGTTTTGTTACGTAGAACTGCTATACGGTATAAGATAGATCACCCTTCAGAAAACTTTCCGATACAGCTTGCAGCCTTCGATCCAGACAGCACAATAACTAGTCAGACATGACATTGAAAGATTAGTGAACATGCCATTTTACACACCCCCCTCTTACCTGCCGGGGTACCATGATTTATCCGAATAACGACAATTTCGGGACTTCTGCAACCACGGTTCTCAGAGACCAGCGGACCAAAACAACAAAAAAGTAGGAGTGGATAATGTTTTTATACCATCCTTTGAAAAAACGAATATTAATCCTTGACGATTTATTATCATGTGCTATAACAACCAGTAAAAGCAGGCAATGATAAACAATAAGTGCAATAATATTAAATAGTTATGTTGATTGACCTAAATCTTCCATCTCGCCATATTATCTATAAAAAAATATCCCTACAATACAAAACAATTAGGTTTTTATGCAGGCTGTAATATTTCAGACCTTAGGGGGCCTTGGCCTGTTTATATTTGGCATGAGGATTATGTCCGATGCGCTCAAGAAGGTCGCGGGCAAGAAATTACGTGCTGTTTTAAGTGCTGTATCCTCAAACAGGGTAATAGCATGCATCACCGGGACAGTAATCACCAGCATAATTCAAAGTTCAAGCGCTACTACTGTAATGCTGGTTGGTTTTGTTGATGCCGGTCTCATGACTCTCTTCCAGGCGATTGGAGTTGTTCTGGGGGCAAATATTGGTACTACGGTCACTGCACAGTTGATAGCATTTAATATAAGTAACTATGCACTGCCAGCTATTGCTGCGGGAGTATTGTTACGATTCTTTTTTGCATCAAAAAAATGGCAACAGTCTGGAGAGGTCTTACTGGGATTTGGGATACTTTTTTTTGGATTGGCTACCATGAAAGCCGGCCTTTCTCCTCTTCGAGGTGAACCTTCCTTTACCGAGGCTTTAACAAAATTCCAGGCCCAAAATCTTAACGAGGTCCTTCTCTGCATCCTTGCTGGTGCTGCTCTCACTGTAGCTGTACAGAGTTCGAGCGCCACGGTTGGTATCACCATGGCACTGGCCAGCCAGGGATTACTTAGCTTTGAGGGAAGTGTGGCTATGATTTTAGGTGAAAATATTGGCACTACTGTAACTGCACAACTGGCAGGTATAGGCTCCAATATCAATGCCCGGCGGACAGCTATGGCCCATACCCTCTTTAATGTTCTTGGTGTTATCTTTATAATTTTTATTTTTCCCTATTTTGTAAATGCTGTGGTCTATCTAACTACTCATTTTCTCTCTGTTGGGCATCCTGATCTTCTTGTGGGAGGCGAGAAACCATTTATTTCCAGGCATATTGCCAATGCTCATACCCTTTTTAATGTAATAAATGCCATTCTTTTTCTCTTTATTCTTCCGTATCTGGTTAAAGTGGCGATTCTTTTAACACCTCGCGGAAAAAAAGAAGAAATTGAGGAAATCTATCATATCAAATATTTGGATAGGCGGTACCTTGATTCTCCTGAAGTGGCATTGGTGCAGACAAAGCAGGAGATTATCAGGATGGCAGAAGAGGCTCAAACCATGTTTGATGAAGTAACTCGTGGATTAAAAATAAGAAATTCAAAGAAATTGGCTAAATTGAAGGATCGGGAAGATGTGTTGGATAATCTTCAAAGAGAAATCATAGATTTTCTTGTCAAGGTTATGCAACAGAATATCATTGTTGAAGAATCCAGGGAAATAACCACCCTTATGAGGATGACTAATAATATTGAGAGGATTGGCGACGAGATTGAAGACATTGCTGAGGCACTTGAGCAAATGATTGAAGACAATCTCTATTTCTCGGAGATGGCAATTCAAGATTTTATGACCATATCGTCAGAGTCTAGGAAATTTCTTACCCTTGTCTTTAAAGGAATTAAAGAGGAAAACAAGCGAATCATGCCAGAGGCAGTAAAACTGGTAAACAGTGTCAATCAAATGACTGAAGAAATGAGATTGAGCCACCATGATCGATTGGTCGAGGGAGTATGTGAGATAGACAGGGGTATGCTCTTTATCGATATCCTTAATGCCTTTGAGAAGATGGGTGGTTGTTGTTATAATGTGGCGCAGGCGATAGCAGGTGTTAAATAATAACAGAGATACGGTCTGGCAAATAAAGGATGATCCATGCTCTGCGTCTTCTTCACTTGCGGGAAAGCTGGGGATATCCGAACTTCTTGCCACGCTCCTGATACAGAGAGATATAACATCAACAGATGCAGCAAAATTTTTTCTTTTTCCAAAGCTCGGAGTCCTAAGAGATCCATTCCTTCTCAAGGATATGGACAGGGCAGCTGAGCTGACAAAGAGCTTTATTGTCGAGAAAAAAAAGATAACAATTTATGGTGACTATGATGCAGATGGAATAACTGCCACCTCTCTTCTCTATGATTTTTTCTCACAACTAAACATACCAATTTCCTTTTACATTCCACATCGGCTTGAAGAAGGCTACAGCCTTAATGAAACGGCAGTGAGAGAGATAGCACAAGATGGTACGGATCTCGTTATTACTGTTGATTGCGGTATCAGTTCTTTTTCAGAGATTATCTTGGCTCACAAACTTGGGATGGAGGTCATTGTAACAGACCACCATCAACTTCCTTCAGGTTTTAAACCACTCTGTCCCACGATTAATCCTTTGAGGCCTGATTCCTCTTTCCCCTTTAAAGGGCTTTCCGGTGTCGGATTGGCCTTCTATTTAGCTATAGCCATACGATCAAATTTGCGGGACACAGGTTTCTTTCAAGACACAAGCGAGCCTGATTTAAGGGCTTACCTTGGCCTTGTTGCCATTGGCACAATTGCCGACATAGTCCCTCTAATAGAGGAAAATAGGATTTTTGTAAAAAGCGGCCTTGCTGTATTGACAAAATCCCGGAAACCCGGAATCAATGCATTATTAAGGGTATCAGACATAAAGAATAATCAGGCAATAACTACTCACGACATAGCCTTTAAATTAGCCCCGAGACTTAATGCCATGGGGCGATTGGGACCTGCAACGAGAGCGGTTCACCTCCTTACGACTGATGATGAGGCGGAAGCGTCTTCAATTGCCACTCAGATGGACACCCTTAACGCTCAGAGGCAGAAAATACAAAATGAGATTGTTTCAGAGTGCAGGAAAAAGATCGATAAAATGCAGGACTTAGAAAGACATCGGACAATTGTCCTCTCTAATCCACAATGGCACCGGGGAGTGATAGGTATTGTGGCTTCAAAGATTGTCGATGAATATTATCGCCCTACCTTGCTGTTTACTGATGAAGGAGATTTGCTGAAAGGATCAGGCAGAAGCATAGATGGATTTGATCTCTATAAAGCCCTCTCCGGCATGAGCGATCTGTTAACGCAATTTGGTGGTCATGAATATGCAGCAGGGATTACCCTTAAAACAAAAAATTTTGAAGAATTTTGTGATAGATTCGAGGAACTTGCCAGCAATAAATTAGATATAAAGGACATGGCACCGAAAATAGATGTCGATACCAGATTAGGACTTGAATCTGTCAATACGCAGGTATTGCAAGATCTTGAGATGTTGTTACCATTTGGTCACAAGAATCCCCGACCTATCTTCTGGACTGGCCCTGTAAAGGTGTCCTTTTCCACAGTAGTAGGGAACGATCATTTGAAACTTATAATAAAAGAAAAGGGAACCACCTTTGACTGCATTGCATTTGGTAAGGCTCCATTACATCCTCTGGAGGGAAAAGTAGCGGATATCCTCTTTCATGTGGAGATTAATACATGGCAGGGAATAGAGTCTGTTCAATTGGTGATAGTTGATATACGGCTTAATTAGTTACGTAGTTGTGTGGTATATTGGTTAAATAGTTTCCCGCTTAACCAATAAAAGGTTTAACTGAGTATGCTAAGCGTCAGGGAATAATTTGGCAGCCTCTTCAATATCTTCGGGGGAGAATATAAAAAGGGATTTTTCTTCACCCTGGATAGCAGAGCCATAAACATAATTGATATTTATTCCTTCTTTGCCAAATTTTTCTGCCATTTTGGCAAGGGTACCAGGTTTATTATCAATAACCAGGGCAATAACCGGCATCACATCAAAGATGTAATCACCCTTGGCTAAGAGATCAACTGCCTTATCGGTCTGATCCACCAAGAGCCTGATAAGGGCAAACTCTGCTGAATCTTTCTTCATTGATCCATAGCTGGCAGCAGGGGCAATCCTTTTAAGGGATTTTCCTCTGCCCCTAAAAAGTTCCTGCACATATTGCGATGCATCCTGAATAGTGAGTGCATCGATATTAATTCCGGCTTGGAACAAGGTTGTGGTAAGTTTTCCTAATTCCCCTGGGACATTCTTTAAAAAAAGTGATATTTCTGTTCGTACCATATGTTAGCCCTCATTTATCTCTCTCCCATGTACCCTTTAAAATATTTAAAAAATTCTGAATCTGTTGAAAGCACAAGGGTGCTGTCTTTATCCATGGTCTCTTTGTAGATATCGAGTGTATTAGTAAAGGAATAGAAATCAGGGTCTCGTCCATAGGCCTGGGCATAAATTTTTGTTGACTCGGCATCTGCCTTCCCTTTTATTTCCTGGGCCGTTCTATATGCCTCTGATGTGATCCTTTTCATCTCCCTTTCTTTATCACCTTCTATCTTTCTTGCCTCTCCTTTGCCTTCAGATCGAAACTTTTCAGCTATCTGCTTTCGTTCTGCAATCATCCTGGCATAGACCGATCGTTGCACCTCTTCTACGTAATTTAATCTTTTTATCTTTACATCTACCAGCTCTATGCCGAATTTGGCCAGCTTTGGCTGTGCCTGCTCCATGATGCCTTTGGTAATTTGAGCTCTTCCTGTTTTGACCTCCCCCAGAGGGCTTATTTCCTTTACCTCATCTACTCCCGCCTCAAAGGTATCCAGTTCTCTATTGGTCATCCTCACAGTTTCGATTAACGGGTAAGAGGTGATGAAGTTCCTTACTGCTGGATCTATAATGTCATCCAGTCTTCCAAGGCCAGCGACCACATTGTTGACTGTTTCAAAAAATTTGAGGGGATCAACGATCTTCCACCGTGCAAAGGTGTCGACCCATATAAAGGTCTTATCCAGGGTTGGAATCTGCCCAGGATCCCCATCCCATTCAAGGAGGTTTTTAGGAAAATAGTTTGTAGTATCAATAATAGGAAGCTTAAAGTACAAGCCAGGAGTTATTTTTGGTTTCCCGATAGCTTCGCCAAACCGCGTAATAATCACCTGTTCGGTCTCATCAACAACATAGAGTGCCCCAAAGAAAATAAAGATGATAATAATGATCAAGGCATAGATTAATCCTTTAAATTTCATTTCTCAGCCCCCTTCTCCTTCCCTAAATTGAGTAAAGGGAGGACATTTTTTTGCTCTTCATCGATGATATATTTACTTCCCAGTTTTGGAAAAAGATCCTTCAAGGTCTCAAGGTAGAGTCTCCTCCTGGTTACATCCTTTGCCTTTGAATATTCGGCATACTGAGCAAGAAACCTGGCTGCATCACCTTTGGCCCTGTTGATCCTGTCAAGTGCATATCCTTCAGCAGCCTTGATAGTCTTTTCAGCATCTCCCTTGGCAGCTGGAATGGCCTTATTATACTCCTCCCTGGCCTGGTACACCATTCTCTCCTTTTCTTGAGTTGCCTGATTAACCTCATTAAAGGATGGCTGAACTGGCTCAGGAACGTTTGTCTTTTTCATCTCAATGGTCACCACATTGATCCCAGTCTCTGCTTCGTCTAATTCCTTTTGCAAAAGCATTTTCGCCTGGTCGGCAATTTCTTCCCTTTTGCTGATTACCTCATTGATGCTTCTATCTCCCACCACCAGTCTCATGGTGGACTCAGCTAAATCCCTCAAGGTAGAACCTACATTCCTGACCTTGAAGAGATATTCATAGGGATCCTTGATCCTGTACTGGACTATCCATGGAACCACGGCCACATTGAGATCACCGGTAAGCATGAGCGATTCATTAAGATAGGCGGTAGCCCTTGCATACTGAGTCCTCACGCCAGCCTGTATGGTCCGCAGCCCGAATTCTTCTTTATAGACAAGCCGTACCTTAACCTTTGTTAATTTCTCGATCCCCCATGGGAGTTTGAAGTTGAGCCCTGGAGATGTTGTTCTGACATATTTGCCAAATCTCTGTATAACGCCTACCTCATTAACACCAATGGTGTAGAAGGATGATGACACAATAACGATGATGATTACTATTGCAATGATAATCCAAAGGCCGGGGAATTTACCCTTTAGTCCCTTAAACTTACTAATGACCTCATCCATTTGGGGAGGATTACCACCCCTTCCAGCCTTCTGTTTTTGTAATTTATCCCAGTCCCACGGCATAATGTGTTCCCTCTTATATAGATTATGTAAAAATGGTAATAGAAAAAAAGGGTTGCGTCAAGAAATAAAATTGGTGATATTTGTCATGGATATTTTAAGGACACGCTTATGGATAAGAAAAAAAAATCGACGACTGTTTTAAAGAGAGGGCCTCGCAATGTATTGCGGGGTAAAAAAGATAATTTTGTGCAGCGTTTATCCACACATGGTAAACTACCAGGGTTTACCCCTATAAAAGAGGTAATCGATACTATTTTTACGACATCTGCTCTGCCTATAAATTTTGATGATATGAGGATCTGGAAACTCTGGGATGGCGTGGTTGGTAAAAAAATTGCGGAACATGCCAGACCTTTTTCAATTAAGAAAGGGATATTACTGGTCATGGTTACTGACAGCATATGGCTGCAGGAGTTAGAGTTCAAGACCGAAGGCATAAAAGAAAGACTTAATAGTAAGCTTCAAAGAAAGGCAGTAAAAAAGATACGCTTTCGAGTAGGTATACCATAAGAAAGGAAGGTAATGAACAAAAAATATTATTTCTATTTCGCGACAGACAACAAACAACAGACAACTTACACTACTGAAAACCGCCCCTGCCCAAATAATGGGGGAAGGATCTTTATACCAGATTTCCCACGAAGTCTTCCTTCTATCATTGCAAGCTTGGCATGAGAGTATGAGTTCGGAAAGACGATTTGAAGCCTTTTAGGCTCTATATCCTGGATTCTCATTTTTGCAAAAATCTCCGCCAATCTATTTGCTGGATATATCAAGGCCAATCTGCCCCCTGGTTTGAGAAGCACCTTACCTGCAAACAAAATATCATCTACCTTAGTTGATAGCTCATGTCTGGCGGTAGCCTTGATGAAATCAGGGTTAATTCGGCCGCTTTTTTGTCGTCTGTATGGGGGATTACACACAACTATATGAGCAAATGCTGGACCAATAGGGAGGTGTCTCAGGTCTCCACGGATTATAGCAATTTTTTTCTCTAATTTATTAAGTACAATATTCCGCTGAGCCTGAGAGGCGAGCTCCTCTTGAAGCTCAATGCCGACAATAAAGCCCGCTTTCCCTTTGACGGCCAGAAAGAGGGAGATGATTCCACAGCCAGCACCGAGATCAACAACAACATCCTCACTCCTCACAGAGACAAATTCTGCCAGAAGTAAGGCATCGACGGAAAATCTATACCCCTGCCGAGACTGAATGATTTGCAATTTACCATTCAAAAAACTATCTATTGTCTCATTTGCTTTCATACGCCACGCTATAATTGTTTACTGTCTGGGGTATAGACAGTCTCATAGGGGTCTATTTTATTGAATACCAGCCCACTTAAGATTTTGGGGTGAAAATAGGTGGACTTCCGGGGCATTATAAGGGAATTTCCTGTTATTTCCAGAATCTGCTCTATTTTTGTGGGATTCACGAGGAATACCATCTGATAATCTCCTGAGTGGACTGAGGAAAGAGCCCCATTTGTGTTACTCTCGTATTGAATTGTCTTTTCATTATCCAGATCATCCCTTTTAATGCCGAGTATTCGTTGTAATACAAGGCGAGATAAGACCAGAACATCAAGTTTTTTGATTGAGGGATGCACATCATCGCCTATCTCTTTCCTGGCCTTTGATTTCAAACATAGTAAGTAGTAATTTTCAGCTCCATAGTGGTAAAAACCGATAACAGCTGTGTTTTGGCCATATTTTTTTAATGTATCAAGAAAAACCCTTGCTACAACTTTTTGGGTAGTAGCTGAAAAAGGAAAGGTGGAAACTTCAAACCATTTTTTAGCAGAGGAAAGAAATTTTTCTATCTTAAAATCCGGATAGAACTTAAATAACCGATGAGATGGTAAGATTGTCAAACCCTTGTCAGTTATATTGGTCAAATACATCATGACATACTCATACACCCTGTCAAGCTGATGGTTACCATATCTGGCCCTCATGAAGTTTCTAAAATTACGAGCCGATTCATAGCGATGATGGCCGTCGGCAATTATAATTGATTTTGATGACATCTTTGAAACGATATCCGTTATAATTGAATCACTCGTGATCTCCCACATCTTATAGTAATATCCATCAATGTCCCTGAAGGATATTACAGGAGGATAATCAGTTATTGTCGCATATATGCTGCCAATTGTATTGCCCTCATCCTCATAGAGACTAAACACCGGGCTAAATTGTGCATTGCATGCCCTCATCAGCCTTAGCCTGTCTTCTCTATGATAAGAAAATGTTCTTTCATGAGGCAAAATAACAGATGAGTCATTTTCTTCTATCCGTATCAGGGCTATAAATCCCCATCGAGTCTTTGTTTCTATAGTATCTGGCGATTCATATTCAATGGAGGTAAGATAAATGGAGGGAAATGGATGTCGAACAAGAACCTCCTCTGATTCCCATCTATTCAATAGATCTGCTGCCCTGGTATATCTATTATCCCAATCAGAATCACCCGTCTTTCTCTTTCCCAAAATAAGTCTGACAATATTGTAGGGATCCTTGTTATAGTAGGCGTCCTGTTCCCTATCTGAAATGACATCATAGGGTGGGCACACTATCCTCTCAATATTCGATATTTTATCAAAGTTATAGGTCATTCCTCTGAAAGGAGCCACGATAGCCATATGTACAATTCCTTGATGTTAGGCCTAATAGAGCTTTACTTTTGATTGTGTTGTTCTATAAATTACATTTATTATTATAGGATTAATGAGCAAAAAACAATGGGAGGAAACAAAAAAAATTGCACTATTGTCATAGAAGGTGGCACCCTTTTGTCTATGGTTGACGGGGAGGAGCCCTTGCATGATGCGAGGGTAGTCATTTCTGGTGATAGAATTACGGAAGTCTCTGTCAGCGATAATAATTTTCTCCCTGAAACAAATGAAATTATCTCTGCCACGGATACCATAATATTACCTGGACTTATAAACACCCATTGTCATTCTCCTATGACTCTCTTCAGGGGTATGGCAGATGATCTTCCCCTTAAAACCTGGCTATATGATCACATATTTCCAGCCGAGGCAAAATATCTCAACCCTGATACAGTTTACTGGGCATCTCTTCTTGCCTGTGTGGAGATGATCGCATCAGGAACTACCACATGTATTGACGGTTACTTCTTTGCCGATGAGATAGTAAAGGCACTACATAAGGCTGGAATGCGTGCTCTTGTGGCTCAGGGTGTTATTGATTTTCCTGCTCCAGGTGTTCCTGATCCTAAAAAAAACCTGGATGTTGCCTCGGCCTTTTTAGGGAGATGGATACATTTCTCTGATCGAATTATACCAGGGATTTTCTGTCATAGCCCTCTTACGTGCTCGGACAAAACATTGCTGAAGGCTCAAGAGATATCGACTCGATTCAATCTCCCCCTTCAGACACACCTGTCTGAAACTGATGAAGAAGTCACAGAAATAAAGCAAAAGACTTCCATGAGACCAGTTTTCTATTTAGATGAGCTTGGTCTTTTAAAGAGCAATTTAATCGCTGCCCATGCCGTTTACCTGACTGAGGAGGAGATAGATCTTTTGGCTAAAAGGGAGGTAAATATTGCACATTGCCCTGAAAGTAATATGAAGCTTGGCTCAGGTATAGCAGCAGTAGCACAGATGCTGGAAAAAGATATTACGGTAGGCATTGGAACAGATGGTTGTGCCTCGAACAATAACCTTGATCTTTTTTTAGAGATGGATACTACGGCAAAACTGGCTAAGGTAACCAACCTTGATCCAACTATTATTGATGCTCGGGCTGTACTTGCAATGGCTACCATTGGAGGAGCCAAGGTCATTGGATTGGAAAATGGAATAGGAACCATCGAACCAGGAAAAAAGGCCGATATTATTATCGTTGATACACACAGCCCTCATATGACACCCATGTATAATCCATACTCTCAACTCGTGTATTCCGCTACTGGGGGAGATGTGAGAGATGTTATAATAAATGGGAATATAGTGTACAGAGATAGAGGCTTCACAGACCTTGACAGTGCAGAGATTATGGATGAAGTTACAAGACTCTGCCGTCATGTCATTGTGAGGCCTGCCCTGGCGTGAAGCCTATGGAATAGTGTGGTATTACTGTGTTATTTCGCGTCTTAGCGGTATCTATTTAGGGCTTTAAAGCCAGGTCTTGGCCAGGGGCATGACAAAAAAACATGTCCATGCTCTTTTACGGGTAACGTTTCTCAGGAGGCTTACAAAACCCTTTTTCTTAGAGGATTTATTACATTCCCTCAGCTGAAATGAGTTCTGCTACAAAACTTCCGACTATAACTTTACTCTTTATTTTCACCGGAATTTTTTGGGTATCTGCTGTGACCCATATTTCCAGTTTAGCTTTTTTGCTTTTTTCAAATACACCACCAATATGCTTTAAGTCAGGCTCCACTAAAAAGGTATCATATGCTCTGTTTGCTACCGTGATTCTATCTCTTTTTATTACAGTTGCTTCCCCCTCCACACTTTTCTTTCCATCAGTAACCGGGATTTGGAGCTTTGTGCCTACTTTTAGATCATAAAGGCGAAAGGCATAAAAAACAGACAGTGGGTCAAATGAACCAGGTTGTATCACAACGGGTTTTGCCTTTTTTCCTTGGTTAGAGTACTGAGTCGTTTGTTTTTCCCAATTGAACGTAACAACGACATTTTTTTTACTTTTACCTTTTTTCTGTTTCTTATATAAAATTGAGTGAGTCATCCCTATGTCTGTAAAGGCATCGATTCTGTCACGAACCTTATAGAAAAGATCTATAAATGGGTACGTTTTTGCAATCATCACAAAATGATATGATGTAACACCCTGTATGGTCTCTATTGGAAGTATTTCAAGAACAGCCTCTCCAGCTGGAATAAAGCTCCATTTAACCTGAAATGTCAGTTTTTCTCCAGGATGAAAAGGAAGTGTTCTCTCGAGGGCTGTAACACGTTCTGCAAATCCGAGCGTCGTTATGAATACTATCGCAATGAATATCACAAGCGATTTCATACCTGCTCTTAGGCGATGACTATCCACAGGTAGTACTTTCATGCTGTGCCTCTTTTTTATCTTCCATAACCAGTGAGACAATAGTAAAAAGGAAATTGCTTGGAAAGCAGTATAAAGTATGATAATAGGCGAAACCTGTATTTACTTTTTTTAAAAATTGGTAACTACTCAGGTTGTCTGGTTCACCGTTCAAGGTTCACGGTTGACATCCATACAATACGGCGTGGCTTGTGGCAAGAACCGGATGAACTCCTTATTTATCTTTAAATCGAAACCAAATACTGTAGATTGATGATTCGACAGTATTTTATCTCTCTAACCTTGAATCCCGATTCTATCGGGAAACCTGGAACTTTGAACATGAGTAGATACAAAAATCACCTCAAATGAAAATGCAATTTTGGGAATAATCTTCTCTATCCTGTGCATTGAAAAAGGAGTATACACTGAATATCCATGATACACAATGACAATACACATCACCTGAATTTTGAAGACAAAAAAATCACTCTTATTGGGACAGCCCATGTTTCAATTGAAAGTGCTGATTTGGTACAGAAGGTCATTGAGGATGAAAAGCCGGATATGGTGTGTGTGGAACTCTGCGAATCCAGATATCAATCGATCATGCAAAAAAGCCAATGGCAAAACACAAATCTCCTTAAAGTAATCAAGGAAAAGAAGGCCTTTCTCCTCTTGTCCAATCTGATTCTTGCCTATTTTCAGAAGAAAATTGGACAGAAATTAGGCATACGGCCAGGGGAGGAAATCGTGCGAGCTATCCAGGTGGCCAAGTCGGCAGGAGCTCGTATTCATTTAGTTGACAGGGATATACGCACAACCCTATCAAGGACATGGCGTTGTATGGGCCTGTGGGCAAAGATAAAGTTGTTGTTCCAGTTGGTTACTTCAGTCGGAGAAATGGATAGCATCAAAGAAGCCGATATTGAGAAGATGAAAAAGAAGGATGTGCTCGAGATGTTTCTTTCAGAAATCGGAAAATCTTTTCCTGAAATACGGCGCATTTTGATTGATGAAAGAGACCAGTACCTTGCTTATATGATCAGAACCGCACCAGGTAAAACAATTGTTGCAGTAGTCGGAGCCGGACACGTTCCAGGAATTCAAAGTCAATGGGAAAGACATATAGATTTGGATGCACTGAACCAAATCCCTCCTAAAGGTAAGGTCTTCGGTTTCCTGAAATGGGGTATTCCGGGTTTCATAGTGTGTTTGATTATTGTGGGTTTTTTCTATGCTGGAAGCTCTGCCGGCACCTCTATGATTACATGGTGGGTTCTGGCAAATGCTATCTTGGCGGGTCTTGGTGCAGCAATTGCGCTGGGCCATCCGTTAACGGTTCTGTCTGCAATTGTCTCCTCTCCCCTTACATCCCTCAATCCAATGATTGCAGCAGGCTGGGTTGCTGGTCTGGTAGAGGTTTTTCTAGGGAAACCAAAAGTCAAGGATTTTGAGAGGCTGTCTGAAGATTTATCTTCCCTGAAAGGGTTTTGGAAAAATAAGATCACACGGATTTTATTGGTCGTGGCATTTACAAATATAGGGAGCTCAGTGGGAACTTTTGTCGCGATACCTCTGATGGTCAAGGTGTTTGCATAGAGACAATCGCCTCATGGTGGGAGTGATTCCCGCTATCACAGGTATTAGCAATGATAGGTTCTTGCCTTATTCAAGTAATAATTTTACTATGTATCCGGTTTGAGAGAAATGAACGCACTATCCAACATTAAATCGCCATTACGCTGGTATGACCCGATTTTTTTGCATATACTTCCTCCTGTGGTCGCTTTGTTAATCAAACTTCTGTTGTACTCCTGCCGTGTCATTAAAGTGGAGGGAAGGGAAAAGGAGACAGAGGCCTTAGCGCAATCGCAAGGAAAAGCGGTATACGCTACCTGGCATCAGCGGGTCATCTTTCATGCACGTCACCTGGCCCACAAAAATCTGACGGTGATGGTCAGCCAGAGCCGTGACGGAGAATATGCTACTCGACTCGTGAGCCTGTTTGGTCACACAAATGTTCGTGGCTCATCAACAAGGGGAGGTTCTCTGGCCCTGAAAGAACTGACACAAAAAATCAAAGAAGGTGGCAGAGGCGGTATATTGGCAGACGGGCCCTTAGGCCCTGCCCGTGTAGCCAAAATAGGAGCCGTTATTATGGCCCATGAGGCTCAGGTTCCTCTTATCCCTCTCACCTGGGGAGTGGACCGGTGCTGGGTCATAAATTCCTGGGACCGCTTTCTGATGCCCAAGCCCTTTGCCCGCATTGTCATCCACTATCCTGAACCCATATGGATTTCCCCATCTGCGTATAAGAAAGAGCTGGAGGGCTATCGACGTCTCTTAGAAGACAGATTGAATCAGGGGACTAGTTGGTGTGATACGCAATTTGGCCCTGAGAGACCGTGGCGCAAGGTAAAGGAAAAAGGTCAAAGAGAAGTAGGCCCTCTTGACCTTTCACCCGATCAGAAAAATAACCACGATCTTTGAGTCGATTGCATCCAGACCGGGGCGTTATTTCTGAAGCAAGATAATATTGACTCACAAGTAATTGAACAGTTCGGCACGTAATCTATTTTAGCACACACATTCCATGCTAAAAAGGCTAACCACAAATTCTTGTAACTACCCTCTTGATTTAGCCTTTCGTAAGAAGTAATATTATCGAAAGTTGTGAAAATAAAAATTTTATTAAAGTGAGAGGACAATTAAAATGAAGTGGAAGAGACGGATTGTCTATTCTGTTTTACTGTGCTTGAGCTTATTAGTTATATCCAGCTGCGTGAGTAAAAAGGATTATTTACTGAAGGTTGATGAGAGCAAAAAGCTATCAATGGAGTTGGAGGAGTTAAAGTCTGATCATACCACGCTTGAGGAACAAAAAAAGGCTTGTGATAAACACATAATTGCCCTCCAAGGGGAAAAGAGTGATCTGGAAAAGATGAGTGCACAGTTGCAACTCAAAATCCTTGCCCTGGAAAAGGAGAACGCTCGCATAAAAGAGGATAATCTTGAACTGGAAGAGATTTTAAAGGCTAAATCCGATACCCTGAGTAAAAACATTGCAGACCTCAGAGACCAAATTGCTGACCTGAAAAAGAAGAACAGCCTCCTGAAAGTAGAAAATAAGGATCTGAGCCGGAATTTGGAAACCCTTCAAAAGGATGTGAACAATTTTAGGGACCGAAATATGGCTTTGCGTGAAAAAATTGAAGAGCTGCAATCTAAAACGAGAGATTTAGAACGCCAGAAACAGGAAGAAGTGTTAGCGATGAAGGGCACATACGAAAATTTATTAGAGAATATGAAATCGGAGATAGAGAAAGGCAAGATTACAATAACACAACTGAGGGGAAAATTGAAAGTCAACATGCTGGATGAAATCTTATTTGACTCGGGGGAAACCACTATCAAGCCTCAAGGTATTGAAGTATTGAAGCGTGTGGGAAACATTTTGTTGAACGTGAAGGATAAGGCCATCAATATAGAAGGCCATACGGATAACGTTCCCATCGGAGTTGGACTCAGCGAGAAATACCCTACTAACTGGGAACTCTCGGTGGCACGGGCGACTAATGTAGCGAGATATTTGCAGGAAAAAAGTGGCATCAGTCCCATCTTACTTTCCGCCACAGGTTATGGCGAATACAAACCTGTGGCTTCTAATGAGACCGAAGAGGGGAAGGCTAAAAATCGGCGGATTGAAATCGTGCTTGTTCCAAAGGAAATCGTGCCAGTTTCAAGGAAATAGTAACGTGATCCAGAGGACGTTTTTCCAAACAGACTGGGATTTAAAACCTGCGTGAGAGATCCTATCTCATCGGAGGCATCTCCCTATTTCTATTTTTAACGAAAAAATATAGATTCATAGAGGTTGCTCATGCCCCGTTTAGATACACGTGATGTAAAAGAAATACTTGATATGCTGGAAGATGAGATTAACTTTATTCCAAAACTTGACAAGATAGGAAAGATGAAGATGAGAAGTAGCATCAGAAAACAAGCCAATTGGCTCTTAGCGTGGAGCAATCCGACTGCAGAGATGATGTATCGAAGATTAGAGGAGAGACTTTCTGATGTATTTTCTCTATATCCTTACGGGTTTAGCGATAAAGTCAAGAAACTGTTGAAGGTAAAATTAGAGCGTTTACATTCTAAATAGGCACAAGAAGAACTGAATCTTCTGCTTCTCTGATTATCAATTGAAGAATCTATAGCCCGCCTGCAAATCCCTTGTAAAAGTACTTTAATGTTCTAATGATATACTATATCTATATATTGTATTACGTTTTATTTGACATACAAAATATATTGTTTTATAGTATTATTTCAAAAAGCCTCATTTTTTCAGAAATTAATCTCGGTTGAAGAATAACTCACGATAAAAGAAAGTGTTTTAAAATTACCGGGATAAGGCTTACAAGGAGATAAGGCCATATTCGTTTGGGCTTTTGTGCCCTGCCCCACGAAAAAGCAAAACCTGATGTGTTGAGACAAACCAGTCTCTATTCAGCGCAGAAGAAATTTGAATCGGAGGATATGATGGCATTTTCAACTTCCTTGACTGGAGAAAAGACCAGAAGGATTTTCTTGGTATTTTTCACCTTAACTTCCCTTTTGCCCTTTCTGATTATACTATTTATCATTTTTCAATATGTCCTTCCTCTTCTCACACCAGACCAGATAAAAAGCCTGAGAGAAATATTTACCTATAGCTTTATGGCAGCACTTTTAATTCCCCTTCTGAGCTTTTTCCTGATATCTCGATGGGTTGGCTCACTGGAAGCCTTCACAGAGGATGTCAAATCGAAATCAGCCCAGGTGATCAAAGAAGAAAAGGAATTTAAGGAAGAAAACGAGATCCTAACCCTGATCCGGTACTTCGATGCCATTTTCCAGACAGCAACTGACCAGTTGGCTGAGCGTGCCCATCTAAAAGAGATGCTGTTTAACTTGATTGCTGTGGCTTACGATTTGACAGCGGAGTTGGATTTTGACCGGCTGTTTCCTCTCATTATTGGAAAAGTAACGGATGTTATGTCGGCTGAGAGGACCAGCCTCTATATTATAGACTGGGAAAAGCATGAACTCTGGACAAAAGTGGCTGAGCAAGTCGAGCAGATTCGTCTACCGCTTGGAAAGGGCATAAGTGGTCGTGTAGCCGAATCGGGTGAGGTGCTCAATGTTGTGGATGCCTGGGAGTTATCATATTTTGATCGCACCTTCGATCAGGAGCATCAATTCCGAACCAAGTCTGTCTTATGCATGCCCATCAAAAATCACGTCGGCGAAAGGATAGGAGTCATCCAGGTGATCAACAAGAAGGGCAAAGAGCGATTTGACTCTGAGGATGAGATTTTTTTACGGGCTCTGACCTCCCAGGTAGGCATTGCCCTGGAGAATTCACTTCTGATCGAGGAACTCCTCCTTTCTTTCCAAAGCTCGATCAGCACGCTGTCTGCCGTGGTAGACGCCAGACACCCCTTAACAGCAGGCCATTCTAAGCGGGTAACTGCTTATTCTCTGTTGATTGCTAGGGAAATGGGTATGAGTAAAGATGAAATCGAGACGTTGGAGTATGCAGCCATCCTTCATGATATCGGCAAGATCGGCATCAGGGATGAGGTCTTGTTAAAAAATGGCCCGTTTACCCCTGAGGAACGGGCTGAGATGAACACCCATCCAGTGAAGACAAAGGCCATACTGGACAAATTTCATTTTCCCGAGGGCCTGCGAGAGGTCCCGGATGTGGCTCTTCACCATCACGAGAAGGTTAATGGGCAGGGCTATCCCGATGG
>Ga0180437_10004949_pt1 | contig 18591 bp, 14 predicted proteins | sample SS_ome_4_FD_132410 | JGI IMG/M metagenome (GOLD analysis project Ga0180437, IMG submission 132410) | Hypersaline lake sediment archaeal communities from the Salton Sea, California, USA - SS_3_D_1 metaG | ecosystem: Environmental > Aquatic > Non-marine Saline and Alkaline > Hypersaline >... | reverse complement strand
CGTTGTGGCGCTGTGCGATGTCGATGAAGATCATTTAGCCTTCGCCGCCAAGCGGTTTCCGAAGGCCAAACACTATGTGGACTGGCGGAAGTGCCTGGAGCAAAAGGGGCTGGACGCGGTGGTCTGCTGCACGACAGATCACACTCACGCGTTTGTCGCCAACTGGGCGATGAACCGTGGGCTGCACGTTTACTGTGAAAAGCCGCTGGCCAACAGTGTGGAAGAGGCACGAGTGGTGCGCGCGAACTATCTTAAGAACAAAGGGAAGCTGGCGACGCAGGTGGGCACACAGCGTCATGCGAAGGTGAATTTCAATCGGGTGCGTGAGTTGATCATCGACGGAGCGATAGGCGAGTTGAAGGCGGTGCATGCGTGGGGCGACCGGCAGATACGCAGGGACGGTTACTTGAGCGGCGAGGGGGCGCCGCCGAAGACGCTGCATTATGACCTGTGGCTGGGTCCGTCGCCTTATCACCCATATAATCCGGGGTACTTCAGCGGCAAGGCCGGCCTGAACTGCCTGAGCTGGAACATGTACTGGGACTTCGGCAGCGGCCAGGTTGGCGACATGGGCAGTCATACAATGGATATCGCCTGGAATGCGATCGACGCGGGGCTGCCGAGCTCGGCCGAGGCGACGGGCGACAAGTTCAATCCGGAGGTGACGCCGGTTGAATTGAAGGCGACGTTCGAGCATCCGGGGAACAACTGGCGCGGCGCGATTAAGGTACTTTGGTATCAAGGCGGAGCGATGCCGTCGTCGCCGATGGGGTATATTGACCTGAGTAAGATCGGTCATGGGGTCTTGTTCAAAGGCAGCAAGGGCTTTCTGGTCAGCGATTTTTCGAGCCGCGTATTGGTGCCCTACGGGAAGGAGGCAGATATGACGTACTACCGGCGGCGGAGCCGGGAGGAGCTAATCGCGCCGATGGAGGGCTTCCAGAAGGAATGGATCGATGCGTGCAAGGGCAATCTGAAGACCTCCTGCAATTTTGATTACGGTGGTGCGATGATCGAGATGATGCTTCTGGGCCTGGTCGCCTATCGCGTCGGTGAGAAACTCGAATATGACGGCGCCACAGGTCGCGTCACCAACAGCGCCAAGGCCAACGAACTTCTAAGCCGCAAATACCGCCCCGGCTGGACACTAAACGGATAGAAGAGAATTGAAGGTACTGGAAGCTGCCATGCAATTATCTCTGTGTTGCGGCATTTTTCGGAAATCTCTTTAAGGAAGCTCGTGCTGTCTCAATTGTCTTGTGGACTTTTCCTCCAAGATACGTGAAGGCCTCCGGGTCGCTGCACGGCTGGAAGAGTTCTTTTGCATGGGGCAGTGTCATTTTGGGCAGAAATAGTCACTAGGGTTGCAGGGTCGACAAATTGCGGAATAAATCGTTTGCCTGCATGAGGTTACTATTCCTGGGGCAGTTTTGCGAGGTCGGCGTCGGAGCCTGCTATCATTAGTATGTCTTCCTCGTAGATGATGGTGTTGGGCATAGGGACGTTGATGATAGCGCCTTTTTCGTGTTTCTTTATATCGCCCTGTTCACCCCTTTTTATGGCGACCAAATTGACGTTGTATTTTTGTCGCAACTGCAGGTCCATGAGTGTCTTTCCGTTGAAACTGTGAGGTGCTTTAACCCTCGCCAGGCTGTAGCCGGGTGCGAAGTCTATCTTTTCGCCGATCTGGGGTGCGATGAGCTTGTAGGCCCATCGCTGGGCCGATTCGATTTCCGGATAAATAACTTCGGTAGCTCCGACCTTTGAAAAGACTTCTCCGGCGATGGGGTTCTCAGCGCGTGCGTATATCTGTGTCACGCCCATTTGTCGGAGATTCACTACGGTCAGAATGGCCGACTCGAAGCCTTTTCCTTTCTGTCCTATTCCGATTATAGCGACGTCGACCTTATCGACGCCCTGGGCCTTTAGTGCTTCTTCGTCGGTGCTGTCGAGGCGAACGACGTGGCTGACCTGGTCGCGAATATCGTCAATAACTTCCCTGTCCCTGTCGATTGCGATGACCTCGGCCCCACTCATGGCCAGAGCGATGGCGAGTTTCTTACCGAATCGTCCCAATCCTATTACTGCAAATCGCTTCATAGCACACGCTCCTGTTTACAGCGCTAAGATACGCAAGATAGGCGATTGAGTTCCTTTTTTTTATCCGACTATTATGGCCTCGTCCGGGTAGGCATACCGCACGGGTTTAAGATTAAACGTCAGCGCCGCCAGCAGGGTCAGCGGCCCCAATCTTCCAATGAGCATCACAGCAATGATAATCAATTTTCCTGCTGTCGTCAAAGAGGCGGTTATTCCGGTTGTCAGGCCTACGGTTCCGAGTGCCGAGCCAGCTTCGAACATGATGTCCGACATTTTGAAACCGAGCGAGCTTTCTGTAATGCTCAGAAGCATTGTGGCTGCGAACAAGACGGCGACGAAAAGGAGGGTGACGGTGAGGGCTCTGCCTACAACGACGAGGCGGACGGAGCGCCTGAACATCTCAACTTCCGGTCGTTTTCGCAGGGCAGCGACGACGCTCATTACGACCACGGCCAAGGTGACGGTCTTGATTCCGCCGGCCGTGGAGCCCGGCGAGCCGCCCACGAACATGAGCAGAATCAGAACAAACCTGCTCGAGGCGGACATTGTCCTGATGCTGACCGTATTGAATCCGGCGGTTCTGGCCGTAACAGACTGGAATAAAGCTGCCAAAATACCGACATCTTCGGTTGAAGGGTCGGTCTTTGCGTAGCGTTCGAACAAAAGCAGTGCGAGCATACCCAGGATTATCAGTGACGCGCTGACGGTCAAGACTATCTTCGTCTGAAGCTGCATTCTCTTGCGGACTTCGATAGAAAATCTTGCTTCCTTGTCCAATCGTATCCTGAGGAAGCGTTTTGTCCGTTCGACCACCACACTGAAGAGGTCGTAAAGGACGCCGAAACCGAGCCCGCCCAGGATTATCAGCGGACAAACAACCGTGTAGAGGCGCCAGCTTTTGTTGTATCTGACGAAGCTGTTGCTGAACAAGCTGAAGCCGGCGTTGCAAAAGGCGCTGATCGAATGAAAGATGCTGTAGAACCATCGTTTGCCGCTGTCACCGGTCCAGGTTGGTATATCATCCCACATTCCGAGGAGGCTGACCGCGCCAAGGGCCTCGAAGAAGAGGGTTCCGACGAAGATGAAGAATATCATGCTGCTTATTCGTCCGAGCGTTTGTTCGCTGAGCAAGTCCTGCATTGCCGCGGACTCGCGCAGGCTGAGGGCCTGTCCGAGCAGCAGGGCCAGAACGGCCCCGAAAACCACTATTCCCAGTCCGCCGAGCTGAATGAGGGTGAGGATAATGACCTGTCCCATAAAGCTGAAGTCGGCGCCGGTGTCCTTGACGATGAGGCCTGTGACACAGGTGGCGCTGGTGGCGGTGAACAAGGCGTCGACAAAACGGAGATTTTCCTGAGCCGAGGCCCTGGGGAGCATGAGCAGGCCGGCGCCGCTGACTATCAGGGCCAGGAAACTTGCGATCAGGGTGGTGGTGGGATTCTGGCCTGATGCGGCGAGATTTACCGCGGTGCGGCAAAGCTTTGTGAGAACCTGCAAGAGCAGGTAGATACCGATTGCGGTATGGCGAATGGTTCCGGCAGAGGCGTCCGGTGCGACCCAGGTTCCTGCTCCGAGCACAACCGTTGCGAGCAGGATCAAAAGAGGGGCCTCGAACCAGAAGACCCTCAAATATTCCCCTATTGAGACAGCGTTGAACGCCCGGATGATTTTCTCGGAGATAAAGACGAAAAGCAGCGCGGCCTGAACCGCATATAAAATCGGTGCGGGAATTAGCGGCTGGTAAAACCCGAAGAGCATGACAAAAGTCGCCGTCACCAGGGCCGCCGTCAGGGCGTTGACGCCTATCAATACCCTCTCCAGCCGCTTTTTCTTGTACTGTATCAGCATAATTACTCTTATCAGCCGTGCCGCGTTGTGGCTTTTTTACAGTTTTTCGCGGTTTAGTTCCAGCAAATTTATCTTATGCTTATTGAAGCAACATGCAGCCAGTCGAGTGTTTTCATGCGACGCCTGCCAATCCGAGGGAATCGGCGAATTTGGCGAGCAGGGCCTGCCGAATATTCCTGTGGTCTTCTTGCGTCAACAAGGGGTCTTTTGCAACAAGCTCGAAGGCGTCCCGCCTGGCCCTGACCAACAGTTCGTAATCATCGACGATGTGTGCGATTTTCAAATCCGGCAGACCGTGCTGTCTGGTGCTGAACAACTCGCCGGGTCCGCGCAGTCTCAGGTCCTGCTCGGCTATTTCAAAACCGTCACTACTTGCGGTCATTACCTCCAGCCTTGCGGCGGCGATTTGGCTGTCGGTCTCGGCGAAAAGAAGACAATATGATTTTGCCTGGCCCCTTCCGATTCGTCCTCTTAACTGGTGGAGCTGCGCCAGGCCGAATCTGTCGGCGTTTTCTATTACCATGATTGTGGCGTTGGGGACATCGACACCGACTTCTATCACGACGGTTGAAACCAGGACGTCGATTTTGCCCTTTCGAAATTCCATCATTATCCGCTGCTTATCGGCGGAAGGCATCTGGCCGTGCAGCAGTCCAACGCGAAACCGGGGAAAGACTTGTGTGGAAAGCGTTTGCCATTGGTCGGTGGCGGCCCTGACGCTTCCATTTTCCTCGGCAAATATCCTTGGGTAAACGAAATACGCCTGCTTTCCTGCCTTGAGGCGGTTGCGAATGAAATCGTATGCGTTTTGCCGGTCGTGGGGAGCTACCCAGCGTGTGACAACTGCGCCCCTGCCGGGGGGGGAGTGCTTTATGACGGAGACGTCAAGGTCGCCGAAAGCGGTCATGGCAAGCGTGCGAGGAATCGGCGTGGCGGTCATAACAAGGCAGTGTGGGGTTGTCTGTTTTCTCAGGCGCGCCCGCTGCTCGACCCCGAATTTATGCTGCTCATCAATTACTACGAGTCCGAGTCTGTCAAATTCGACGTCCTGCTGCAGCAGGGCGACGGTGCCGACAACAATATCGATCTCGCCATTTTTGATGCGATTGAGCAATTCGGTTCTTTTGGCGCCGGTGAGGCCTCCGGTTATCAGGAGCCTGTTTACGCGGCTGTTTTTCAAGTATCTCTCAATGCTTATAAAGTGCTGTTCGGCCAGTATTTCGGTGGGGGTCATTATTGCCACCTGTGTCTTATTGGCGACCGCCAGCAGGGCCGCGTAAAGCGCCACAACTGTCTTGCCTGAGCCGACGTCGCCCTGAAGCAGCCGATTCATTGGTTCGGCTCCGGCCATGTCGGTGGCTATTTCATTGATTACATTGTTCTGGTCTTCAGTAAGGAGAAACGGAAACCTTTTTCTGATCCTGCTGTCGATTTGCTCATTCCATCCCATTGGAGGCGCTGTGGAGTAATGTTTTACCCTGTGCCGTCGAAGGGCAAGGGCCAACTGCATTAAGAAGAGTTCGTCGTATTTGAGGCGTCTCTTTGCTTTGGCCAGTTTCTGCATATCAGGGGGGTAGTGTATCCAGCGAAACGCGTCCTTTCTGCTGATGAGTCTAACGTCGGTGAGAAAGCGGCTGTCGTAAAACTCGGGGACAAGTTCTTTCAGATTGTCGAGGACGGGCCGGATTATACGTTTGATTTGCCTGCTGCTTAGTTTTGCGCATGCCGGGTAGACACCTCCGCTGAAGAATTGGTCGGGGTATTCGCTTTCATCGCTGACCACCGTGAACCGGGGATTAGTCAGTTGCACCTGGTGTTTATAGAGGGCGGTTTTGCCGGAGGCCATTATGACCTGGCCCGGCTTTAGCTGGTTCTGGAGGTAGGCGCCGTGGAACCATACAATCCTGCAGAAGCCCGTGTCGTCGGCGACCATAGCCTCGAATATGACGGGCCTTCGATGGCTGCGGCAATATGTTGACTCCACCAGGCCTATGATGGTGACGGTCTCGTCGGGTTGTATTTTATCGATCTTGACTGGTTCGGGCGCAAAGACCCAGTCGCGCGGAAAATACTCGAGCAGGTCACCGACGGTTTCGACTCCGAGCTCGGCGAAGACGGCGGCCCTTGCCGGGCCGACGCCTTTTAAGAACCGGACGGGCATCGAAAGTTCGACCTTACTCTGTGATTTCGGGCCTGGTGACTGCATTTATTGATGTTGTCCCTGGGTGCCGCTTTTTGTTTGCCCGGCGGCCGGTTGGTCTTTCTGCTTCTTTCTTTCCGAATGCTTTGTCTTCAGGCCTACGTCGAGCGCCCAGTAAAGGCCAGCAATTGCCGCACCGACAATGAAAATCAGAAAAAAGCCCAGCAGCATTTTAAGAACCGTACTCATGTTTCATTTCCAGAAGGCGTGTTTGCCCAAGAGCTTTACAAACCGCACGTCGCAGAATGCTCTGCTGGTAACCTGTTCGCCTTTTTTTGTGGACAGCATGAGCTTCTGGATGCCCGCACCGCCGACGGGTGCGACCATGAGGCCGCCGTCGGCGAGCTGTTGAACGAGCGGCTCGGGAATTCCGGGCACGGCGGCTGTTATCATGATTCTGTCAAAAATCCTGGGTTTTGGCCAGCCGCAACTGCCGTCACCGACATGGAAGTTCACATTGGCGAATCCTAATCCGCCCAGAACCGCCCGGGCCGCCTGCGAGAGTTCGGCTAATTTTTCAATCGTATAAACCTGCTTGGCCAGCCGGCAGAGGACAGCGGTCTGATAGCCGCAGCCAGTGCCTATCTCCAGGACGTCGCAGTCGCTGGTGACGTTCAGTTCCTGTGTCATCAGCGCGACGATGTACGGCTGGGAAATGGTCTGGCCCATCCCGATGGGCAGCGGACCATCGGAGTATGCGCTCGAGCGATACTCGCTGCGTACGAACTGCTCGCGTGGGATGGTGCTCATCGCCTCAATCACGCGGCTGTCGGTTATTCCTCTGCCCTTGAGATCGAATTGGACCATTCGCGTGCGGGCATCGGCGAAGATGTCTTCATTTCGGTGTCGAGACATGACTTAATGATTGCCTGCAAACGGCGGTATTGCAAACTAATTCTGGAAAACAGCAGCGTTTTCAGAAGAACAGATTTACGCCCGCGGCTGCGGCGAGGATCTGGACGATGGTTTTGAAGAGTTTCTGCGGGATTCGCTTGAGGACGAGTATTCCGGTGATTGCTCCAATTGCGATAAAGGGCAGCATAACCAAGTCAAACTTGATGGTCTGGGCGGTCATAAGCTCAAGCCTGGCGCTGAACGGGACCTTGAGCCAGTTTACGATGAAAAAGAACCAGGCGCTGGTTCCGACGAACTCGATTTTGGGCAGCTTCATGGCGAGCAGATAGATGATCATTATCGGCCCGGCGGCATTAGCCATCATGGTTGCGACACCTGCCAAAAAACCAAAGGTAATCGCAAACCATAACTGCCGGGGAACCGGGGCGTCTTGGCCGGCTGTCCTTTGTCGCCACAGGTTGGCCGCCAGCATCGCCAGAACGATGCCGCCGATAATAGATTTGAGAAGCTCGTCATTGCCCTTTAGGAACACGACGGCGATGTATCCGGCGACGATTCCGGCAAAGGTAATCGGCAACAGTCGGAGCAAATGGTGCCATTGCGCGTGTCGGCGGTAGTAGCCTGCGGCAAACAAATCGGCGAGTATAAGTATTCCGAGCAGGACGCCTACCGAGCGGTGTGCTCCGAGGACGCCGGCCATAAGGGGGACAACGAGGATACCAACACCGGGGACGCCGGTTTTGGCGATACCGACCATCATCGCACACAGCGCCGCCACAATCCAGCCGGTTATGTCAAGTTCGAGCATATTCCATTAACCAGTGCGTTTTTACTTGCAGATCGATTTTGCAGGCTGCAATCTACAGGTTTTGCGCTCTGTGGGCAAGTGATGCATTGCTCAACTCGGTGGGGTCGAAATTGACTGTTCGGCGGAGCACGGTATACTGTACAGCCTCAATGAACCAATTAACCAATAAACTGACTGAGCTGGACAGGCGTTATCTCTGGCATCCGTTCACACAGATGGCGGAATGGCTGAAATCCGAGCCGGTGATAATCGATTCAGCCGAGGGGTTCTTTCTGATCGACACGGAGGGGAGGCGCTATATCGACGGTGTAAGCTCCCTCTGGTGCAACGTGCACGGCCACAGGGTCAAAGAAATCGACGAGGCCATAAAGTCGCAGATAGACAAGGTCGCGCACAGCACGCTGCTTGGGCTGGGCCAGAGCAGGTCGATCGAACTGGCCGAAAAACTCGTGGGCATAACGCCGCCCGGGCTGGAAAAGGTATTTTATTCCGACAGTGGGGCAACGGCGGTGGAAATCGCGCTGAAAATGGCATATCAATATTTCCAGAACACAGGGCAAAGAACGCGGACAAAGTTTATCGCGCTGGAGAATTCTTATCACGGTGATACCATAGGCTCGGTGAGCCTGGGGGGCATCGATGCTTTTCATTCGATATTTCGACCTTTGCTTTTCGAGACATTCTTTGTCCCTGCGCCGCATCCGTACCGCTTCGACGGAAGCGAGCGCAACTGCGCCGAATACAGCCTCGGCAGAATCGAAGGACTGCTCAGGCGGCGCGGCGACGAGATTGCGGCAGTGGTAATTGAGCCTCTGGTCCAGGGTGCGGCAGGGATGATTGTGCATCCGCGAGGTTTTCTCGAGGGTGTTCGTCGGCTAACAAAGGAATACGGCGTTCTTCTTATTGCCGACGAAGTCGCCACGGGATTCGGGAAAACAGGCAGGATGTTCGCGTGTGAAATCGAGCAGGTCTGCCCCGATATCATGTGCCTGGCCAAGGGCATTACGGGGGGGTATCTGCCGCTGGCGGCGACGCTGACTACGGAGAAGATCTTCGATGCCTTTCTGGGCGGGGCGGTCGAGCATAAGACGTTTTATCACGGCCACACGTATACGGGCAATGCGCTTGGCTGCGCGGCGGCTTTGGCCTCGCTGGAGTTGTTCGAAAAGAACAGGATTATCGAGTCGCTGGCGAGTAAGATAGAATTGATGAAGCGGTTCTTTGGCGGGATTTGCTCGATGCCGTTTGTTGGCGACGTGCGTCAATGCGGCCTGATGGGTGCGGTCGAAGTCGTGGCTGACAAGGCCGCGAAGGAATCCTTTCCATCCGAGTACAGAGTTGGGGCGGAATTTTGCTGTTCGATGCGGTCGAAAGGGGTTATGCTTCGGCCTTTGGGCGACTGCGTTATTTTGATGCCGCCGGTTGCGATCGATATCGAACTGCTCGGGGAGTTGCTACGGATAGTGTCGGATTCGGTTGAGAACGAATTGCCTGGAATTATCGAGAAGTTACAATGCCGATCGAGTTAAACCTTCCGAAGAAAGACGGCCTGTTTATAACGGGCACAGATACGGGGGTGGGGAAGACGCTGGTGGCCGGGTGCATCGCGCGGATTCTGACCAGCGCCGGGCTCAAAGTCGGTGTTTTCAAGCCCATCGCAACGGGGTGTCAGCGAACGTGGGAAGGTCTTAGCAGTGCTGATACCGAGTTTCTCGCCCGCGCGGCGAACAGCGATCTGGGCCTTTCAACAATCACTCCGGTCGGATACGTGACGCCGGCGGCGCCTATAGTCAGCGCGGCCTGTGAGAAAAAACCGATAGATTTCGGAAAGGTCGCAGCCGCTTACGAACAGATATGCGCCGGGTGCGACGTTGTGGTTGTCGAGGGCATCGGAGGTGTGCGGGTGCCTTTGACGGGGCAGTTCTATTTACTGGATCTGGCGGTGGAATTCGCTCTGGCGGTTGTGATAGTTGCGCGGCCGAACCTGGGGACAATCAATCATACGCTCATGACGATAGACTGCGTGAAGGCTGCGAAACTCAGGATAGCGGGGGTGGTTATTAATGGTTATGACGGCAGGAAGACATCAATAGCCGAAGAGACAGCCGAGCAGGTGATAACGCAGTGTTCGGGTGTAGAAGTGCTTGCGGTGGCGCCCTTTGATGAGGGTGTCAGTATCGAGGAATCGAGGCTGGGGGAGATGCCGCTTGAATCGTTGGCAAACGTTGATTGGGCCAGCCTGGCGCGATTGTAAAGGCCGGTTCCTGGGAAGTAAAAGTGATATCCTGAGAAGAAAAGCAGGATGTGCTTTTCATACTACGGGCGATTGCCGCTTTTCAGAAAGGGCGTTTTCGGGTATCATAAGGCAGCGTCAGGAAGCAGTTTAGGGATAAGTTTTGAGCGGATCGGGTTGACGAACAAGGGCTTATGAGTGACCAGTTGGAATCAAGGCGGTATCTGATAGATATCGATTCTATCTCGACGCATCAGCTTTTCACTGACTGTCTGGTGTTGGGCGGCGGAGTCGCGGGTCTGCGTGCGGCTATCGAGGCTGCGAACCGCGGCAATGTCATTATTGTGTGTAAGAGCTCGGTGCAGGACAGTAACACGTGGCTGGCCCAGGGCGGAATCGCCGCGGTGGTGGAGAAGGCTGACTCGTTCGAATCGCATATCGCCGATACCATCAGGACCGGCTGCGGTCTGAGCGACGAGAAGATCGTCGAACTGGTTGTGCGCCAGGGGCCGGAACTTATACGACAACTGCTTGACTGGGGCGCCGAGTTCGACATGGAGAACGGGCATATCGCCACTACGCTCGAAGGGGGCCATACGCGGTCGCGTGTGGCCCACGCCCACGGCGATGAAACGGGTCGCATAATCGCGCAGGCGCTTATCGGCACGGTCAAACACATACCGAACGTCAAGATAGTTGAGAACTTTTTCGTAATAGACCTGCTGACCAGCGACAACAAGTGCCTCGGGATAATCGGGCACGACGGGCGGGGACCGCAGATTATCTGGGCGGCAAACACGATTCTGGCAACGGGCGGAGCGGGCAGAATCTATCGCGAGACGACCAACCCGCCGGTGGCGACGGCGGACGGGATCGCGATGGCGTACCGCGCCGGGGTGGTGCTGCGAGACCTGGAGTTTATGCAGTTTCATCCGACGACGCTTTATGTAGCCGGGGCGTCACGGGCTTTGGTTACCGAAGCGGTGCGTGGGGAAGGGGCTTTTCTGGTAGACAGCAACGGGCATCGCTTCATGAAGGATTATCATGAGTCCGCGGAACTTGCGCCGCGCGACATAGTGAGCCGGGCGATACTGTCGCAAATGCTCAAGACCAATTCCACCCACGTTTATTTGGACTGCCGGCATTTCGAGAAGGACCGTTTCGCAAAGCGATTTCCTTTTATCAATGATCTTTGCCGGAGTTTTGACATAGATATCAGCCGGAACCTTATACCTGTCCGGCCGAGCGCGCATTACATGATCGGGGGACTAAAAACCGACGCGGGCGCCCGGACAAATATCGAGAACCTTTATGCGTGCGGCGAGGCGGCTTCCACATGCGTGCACGGGGCGAATCGCCTTGGGAGCAACTCTCTGCTGGAAGGTCTGGTGTTCGGAAAGATCGCGGGCCGGCAGGCGTCGAAGCAGATAAAGGGGCGCAGCTCGCACATCCGGCACCCCGTCGTAAGATACCATGTGCCACATTCGGACCGGACGCGGCTGGATACGAACGATGTGACAAATTCTCTGCGGGCGCTGATGTGGAGAAACGTGGGGATCACAAGAAAGGCCCGGCAGCTTACCGAAGCGCGGGAAATCATCCGGTTCTGGCAGCGCTACGTTATGGACAAGGTCTTCGATTCGCCGGCGGATTGGGAATGTCAGAACATGCTTACCGCTTCACTGTTGATGGCTTCGGCTGCCCAGCAGCGTGAGGAAAGCAGAGGCGTGCACTTCAGAAGCGATTTTGCCGCAACCGACGAGAAAAACTTCAGCAGACACATAGAGGTTTCGAGACAGCCACAGGCAGGCTGAAGCGCATGGTTGGGTGTCGCCTGCGCCCGCAGCCGGAGGAGCTACTGGGCGGGCTCAAGGTTTATAAGGTGCTTGACGGTTTCTTTCTCGCTGGTCCAGAGGTTGCTTTCGTAATCCTTGAATCCCTCTTTTTCAATCCGGACCCGTGCCATTTCCATTTGGCTGGTTATTTTCTCGACACCGCGCTGACTCGTTTTGTTCACGTAGGTTAGGACGGCGACGGACTGTTGACGCAGCGGAGTAGTCCCGAGAAACAAGGATTGGCCGGTGAGGGGACCAATCTGATATACTCTTGCGCCGGCAGGTTCGGTGTCAATGGAGATTTTTCGCCGAGCGAAGCGATATTCGGGGCCTGAGTGGCAACCGACCAACAGAGTAACCGCCGACAAACAAAGAATGAGGACTGTCTTTTGCATAAGAATGCTCCTTCACTGCAAAGTTTGTTAAGCAGGTTTTTCATGCTTACCACCAATTTATGCGATATGCAAGGACTTTTTTTTGACCTGATTCGTAAGGATATTTTCGAACGGTCGTCTTCTTGTTATAATAATGCTGAACAGTTGATAGTGAACACTCATATAAAAAAAGAGTGGGTCGGGCGGTCGCCGGCGTATCAGGCCGGAGGAAAGTCCGAGCAGGACAGGGCGCGGTGGTGGCTAACGGCCACCCGGGGTGACCCGCGGGAAAGTGCCACAGAAAAGACACAGCCGATGGTCCGCTTTCGGCGGATACAGGCAAAGGTGAAAAGGTGCGGTAAGAGCGCACCGCGGGGTCGGCGACGATTCCGGCACGGCAAACCCCACCGCCTGCAAGACCAAGTAGCTGCCGGCCCGGCCCGGGCGTTGACAGCGGGTAGGTCGCTTTCGGTATTGGTCGGGCGTTGGTTCGGCCGGTATCGAAGAGCCAACCGGCAACGGTTGGTCAAGTTAAATGATCGCCGCCCCCGGATAACGGCGGGATACAGAACTCGGCTTATAGACCCACTCTTTTTTTGAGCATGCCACAAAAAAGAACCGCCGGAAGCACTCAATTGCCTCCGGCGTTTTTTTTTCGGAAGGATGAAAAGCTCAATTATCTGTTCGGCGGGTCAATAATCTTCAATGCTTTCGATTTTTTCCCATCGTTTCAATGGCGAGCCAAGTACCATCTTTACCTTGACAATATTGCCCTCGACAAGCATCCGGATTCTTCCTTTGTCAAGATTTATGTGGTCGAATTCGGCGCCGAGGGGGTCGCCGAGTTTTGCGGCCAGAGCGGGGGAGGCATCGAGCTTGACTCGTAAAGTCTCAAAGGCCTGGTTGACCATCATGCCGCTGATACTGAGCTTCTTGTTGTCGGCGCCGAGCTGGTCGATATCTTCGCGGAACTTTTCCAGGACCCAATTGTAAATCGCAGCTTTCTCGGCGTTTTGATTTGCGTACGGTTCGGCGAGCACGTCGGCATCCAGCACCATGGCACAATCGAACCTGACGCTTTCCCACGGCTCAACAAAGAGGCGCTTGGGTCTTTCGTCTTCCACAAAGCGGTACTTGCGTTTTGCGGTCTGCTCATTCTCATCGAAAGCAACCATGTTGAACCAGACTTTGTGTCCCCTTTTCTTCTCGCCCTGTGTGGCGATGACGCTCGTGCTCTGGCTGAGCAGTTCGTATTGGGGGATATGTATTACACCCAAAACCTCGGAAGACGTGCTCTGGTTCAGCTCTATTGTCTCGTAAGCCCTTTGGATGTCGGTGTCGTTGGGATCACCGGCCGGTGTCAAAAATTCAACCGTGTCCATCAGTACGCATCCGGATATGTTCACCGTACAGACGCTCAGCCCACAGCACAAAAGCAAAGCCCACAATTTCGTCGCTCGCATAACATTTCTCCTAAACTTATTCTACTTGTGGTGGATCAGACGCGCGGTCGAGCGCGTTTAGACTTCTTTGGAGTCTATCCATTTCATCATTTTTCGCAAATTTCTGCCAACCTGTTCGAGTTGGCAGTCATGGTCTTTCTGATACAATTCATTAAATCTCTTCGCTCCGGCGGCGTATTCGTTCACCCACTCCTTGGCGAATTTGCCGCTGGTTATCTCGGAAAGTATCTTTTTCATCTCCTTCCTGGTTTTCTCGTCGATAATTCTGGGTCCGCGGGTAAGGTCGCCGTACTCGGCAGTGTTGGAAATACTGTATCTCATGTAGCTCAGGCCGCCCTGATACATGAGGTCAACGATAAGCTTGACCTCATGGAGGCACTCGAAGTATGCGATTTCCGGCTGATAACCTGCTTCGACAAGTGTTTGAAAACCAGCTTTAATCAGGGCTGTAAGGCCACCGCAAAGAACGCACTGTTCTCCGAACAAGTCCGTTTCGGTTTCTTCCCTGTAGGTGGTCTCAATGATTCCGGCCCTTGCGCCGCCGATTGCGGCGCCCCAGGCAAGAGCGATGCTTTTGGCGTCGCCGGTGGCGTCCTGTTCAACGGCCACAAGACACGGCACGCCACCACCTTTTTCGTACTCACTTCGCACCAGATGGCCGGGGCCTTTGGGCGCTATCATTACGACGTTAACATCCTTCGGCGGGACTATGTATTTGAAATGAATGTTGAAGCCGTGACAGAAACCGAGGGTCTGGCGTGCGACGAGATTGGGTTGAATCAGCTTGGAGTAGATTTTTGCCTGGACTTCGTCCGGTACTGTCATAATAATCAGGGCGGCGCCCTCACATACGGTCTTTATGTCAGCCGGCGCAAAGCCGTGCTCCTTTGCGAGCTTGAAATTGTCGGTTCCTTCCAGCTCAGCCACAGCGACGTTTACGCCACTGTCGCGAAGATTCAAGCTGTGCGCGTGACCCTGGCTGCCATAACCGATAACCGCTACCTTTTTGTCTTTTAAAGCATCCAGGGAGGCGTCATTTTCATAATAAATCCTTACCGCCATTATTTAGACTCCTTACTCCGATCGGGTTACCATAAATATTTCATCGGCCAGATATACCCTGCATTATATTAAAACATGCCTGCAAGGCAAGTAAAATTCAGCATTTCGGCCCTGCATGTGTTCAATTGCCTTTTGCGGCTTCATTGGCAGCAAGAATCCCCAACAGAACAGATACTTTCCCGCCGCCACAGGATTGTAAACGAGTATTTTTTGGGACGCTTTTCGCACTTGTATCGGTTTTCATTCATTCGCCTTGTCTTCAAGGCCGAGTTTCTTTCTGAATTTCTTAACGGTGTGGTTTTGACATAGTTATTCTTAGCCGGCCTTGTTGCAGCGCAATTGCCTTATATCCTCCGTGCAACAGGGTGAATCCCGCCCGTAGGGTACTGTTTCTGCTCAGTGTTATGAATTGGTCTTGGCCTGTCGTGGCATGGCGATAGTTCCGGTTCTGGCAACGCTTTTGATGCCATAGGGCTTGCAAATGTCGATAAAGGCCTCAATCTTATTTTCCGGGCCGCTGATTTCGACCATGACAAATTTCTGGCCGATGTCAACAACTTTGCCCCTGAACATTTCTATCAAGGAGAAGATTTCGGGTCTTTTTTCGGGAGGAGCCGATATTGTTATCAACATCAAATCCCGCGCAACTACGGGCTGGTTGACAAAATCCTGCACCTTTACGACCGGCACTATCTTTGCCAACTGCTTCCGGACCTGCTCGAGAATCCTGTCATCTCCGACAACCACGATCGTCATGCGGCTGAGTCCCGCATCCTCGGTGCGGCCGACAACGAGCGAATCAATGTTGAACGCCCTGGCCGCGAACATTCCGGCAACGTGCGCTAGAACGCCGGGCTTGTTTTCGACCAGTGCACTTATTATATGCTTCATTTTCTCATCTCACTTTCTGAGGCGGTTTACCGACGGCGCCCCGGCGAGCCGCTGTTCTCAGGCCATGCTCTCGAGTATATCCAGGCCGTCCATCTCGTTGAGGCTCTTGCCCGCAGCGACCATAGGCCAGACATTTTCTTCCCGCTCGATCTTGAAATCAACAACGCAAGGTCTCTTTTCAGCGAGCATTTTTTTGATTGCTTTGGGTACATCTGTTTTCTTCTCGACGGTAATTCCCGCGGCACCGAGGGCCTCAGCCACGACGGCGTATTGCGGATTTGACACATAGCTCTTGGAATAGCGTTTATTATAGAAAAGCTCCTGCCACTGGCGAACCATTCCCATGTAGCCGTTATTTAGGATACATACTTTTATGGGCAGCTTATATTGCACAGCGGTGGCAAGCTCGGTCATAGTCATATTGAAGCTGTGGTCGCCGTCGATGTCGACAACGAGAGCGTCGGGGCATGCAACCTGGGCGCCTATCGCCGCGGGCAGACCATAACCCATCGTTCCGAGACCGCCGGAACTGATGAGTTGTCTGGGCTTCTTGAACCGGTAGAACTGTGCGGTCCACATCTGATTCTGGCCGACGCCCGTTGTGACAATCGCTTCGCCTTTTGTCTGTTTGCAAAGCTCCTCGATGACGTACTGAGGCTTTACCGTGGATGAGTTCCTATCATAACGAAACGGAAATTTTTTCTTCCACCTGGCAATCGTGCTGAACCAGGCCTTTCGCTCGCGATATTCGACTTCTTTTATCAGGGCTTCGAGTATGACCTTTGCGTCACCAACGACGGGAATATCGACGTGAACGTTCTTCGATATACTCGACGGGTCGATATCAATGTGGATTATCTTTGCATTGGGCGCGAATGTTTTCACCTGGCCGGTAACCCTGTCGTCAAAACGTGCGCCTATTGCAATGAGTAAGTCACACTCCTGAACGGCGTAATTGGCGTAGGCCGAGCCGTGCATTCCGAGCATATCCAGAGATTCGGGCCTGTTCTGGTCATAGCCGCCGAGGCCCAGAAGCGTCATAGTGACCGGCAGATGGGCTTTTTCAGCCAGGGTCCTTAGTTGTCCGATGGCGTTTGCGCTTATGACACCGCCGCCGACATAGAGCACCGGCCTGTCGGAGCCGTTTATGGCTTTGGCTACGGTTGATATCTGGCGTGCGTTGCCTTTAGTACTGACGCGATAGCCGGGCAGCGCCATATTCTCCTGTGCGTCGGTGCTACACTTGTTGACCTCGATATCCACGGGCACATCAATAAGGACCGGGCCGGGGCGACCGGTTGAAGCAATATGGAAGGCTTCCCGAATCGTGCGAGCGAGGTCCTTGACGTCTTTGACAATGCAGTTGTATTTTGTAACGGGACGGGTAACGCCGGTGGTGTCGGCTTCCTGGAAGGCGTCATTTCCGATAAGCTCGGTTCTTACCTGCCCGGTAAGTGCAACCAGGGGAACCGAATCCATCGCCGCGGTGGCCAGACCGGTGGTGAGATTGCACGCTCCGGGACCGCTGGTAGCCACAACGACGCCCACTTTTCCGCTGGCTCGGGCGTATCCGTCGGCCATGTGGCATCCGCCCTGCTCGTGACGGGGAATGATGAAGTTTATCGGTGCGTCATAGAACCTGTCGAATAATGGGAGCACGACGCCGCCGGGATAACCGAAAATCGTATCGACACCCAGCTCGATGAGCGTGTCGACGATTATTTGAGCACCTGCCTTAATCGAGGATTTGCCGGCAGAATCAGCCGAGGACTTGTTCCTGGATTGCATTTTTTTTACCCTTTTTCCTGATAAACGTTCTATCGTTATTCCGGTCAATTACAGCTTCGCTGGGTCGAGCCCGGCAATCCGCCCGCTCTTAGCCAAAAAAGCGGGCGAACAAGCCGAGATTTATGACCCGGCTATAATCCCAAAACCACAGCCAAATCTGTGTCTCAGGTCTGCGTTTACATGTCTTCACGCAAACACATAATTAGTATACAGGAAAACGCCGTATACTGTCAATGATTTTCGGCTGATTCTTCAACTTTCGACAAAAAATCCCCACCACAAGCCGCTTTTTGGGCGATTTTCTCATTTTTTGATGATGACAAATACGGTAAAGCGGCTCTTTCGGAAAAAGAACTGGCCCGGAAACATGTTTGCGGTATACTCGTAGACTTGATGAAACTGTTAGGAGGTTTATTATGTGCGAAGAATGCGGCTGTGGCGAGACGAACAGCGAAAACACCTTTGAAGAGAAGGTCCAAGAGATGCTCGAGGCCATCCGCCCTATGCTTCAGGGCCATGGCGGAGACATCGAACTGGTGGGCTTCGCGGACGATAACGTTGTGAAAGTGCGGCTTAAGGGGGCGTGCAGTGGGTGCCCGGGAGCTATGATGACGCTTAAACAGGGTGTGGAGCGTCTGCTGAAGGAAAAAATCCCGGAAGTGAAGGAGTTGGTAGCGGTTGATTGACTGTTGTGCGGGTCTGACGGTGCTTTACTTTACGGGTGATTATTGAGCAGGAAGCCTGGGGTGTATTACGCCAGGTGCTCGGTAATTTTTTGAGCGGTTGGTTTTTCTATTACGCCGCGTTCGGTGATAATGGCGGTGATGTTGGCTGCGTCGGTTATGTCGAAGGCGGGATTGTAGACATTTGCACCATCCGGTGTGGTTTTGTTTTCCCCGAAGAACCTGATTTCTTCAGCGGCTCTTTCTTCGATTGGTATTTGGGCCCCGTTTTTTATACTCAAATCAAAGGTGCTCGACGGGGCGGCGACATAAAAAGGTATGCAGTGCCGGCGGGCGAGAATGCTGAGGGTATAGGTTCCGATCTTGTTTGCTGTGTCTCCGTTTGCGGCGATCCGGTCGGCGCCGGTGATGACGGTGTTGACGTGATGCTGCTTCATTAGCCAGCCGGCCG
>Ga0180437_10004947_pt1 | contig 18593 bp, 17 predicted proteins | sample SS_ome_4_FD_132410 | JGI IMG/M metagenome (GOLD analysis project Ga0180437, IMG submission 132410) | Hypersaline lake sediment archaeal communities from the Salton Sea, California, USA - SS_3_D_1 metaG | ecosystem: Environmental > Aquatic > Non-marine Saline and Alkaline > Hypersaline >... | reverse complement strand
TTCGCACCAGAAACGAGACTAGTGCTTGTAGTCGAGCAGGACCACCTGGGTCTCGTTCGGCAGAGACGACTTGGTGACCTTGAGCTCCGGCTGGGCAGCCATGGCCGCCAGGCCCATCTCCTTAAGGAACTTTTCCACGCCGTGCAGCCGGGTGCTTTCCACCGGCGTCTTGTAGTGCATGGGGACCACAACCTGTGGCTGGATAAGGCTGATCACTTCGGCCGCCTTGGGGGCGTCGATGGTATGTAGACCACCCACCGGGATCAGTAGCACGTCTACATCGTTGAGGGCTTCCACCTGGGATTGGCTGAGCACGTGACCCAGGTCCCCCAGGTGGCAGACTGTCACGCCCTCAAAATCAAAGACGAACACATTGTTGGGTCCCCGGACCGACCCACCACGGCCGTCGTGATAGGCCGCAATGCCGGTGATGAACACCCCCTTGACCTCGTACTCGCCCGGCCCGTCGAAAAACCTGGGGCCACCCCGGAAGCCGATGCGGTTATTGTGACCGGGATGGTCGTGGCTGATGGTGACCAAGTCGGCGCGGATGCGGGGCCGCTCATAGCCGAGGTCATCGCTGGGTGGATCGGTAACGATCGTCACGCCTCGCTCGCTCAACCGGAAACAGGAATGGCCAAACCAGGTGATATCCATGATTGACGCTCCCGGAGAATAGTCATGGCATTTGCCGCTTCCGATTATACCGCAAACCACGGTGAAACGGAAATCGCTGACCGTTTGACTGTGGAGCTCAAGCTCGACGGGACTACATTGACTACAATCAGGAATTCCTGTATAATGCAACTGTCTCCACCCAAGGCACAAATTGAGTGCTGTAACTGTCCGTACAACTGGCTCAGCCCAGGAAAAAGGGTAGACAACGACCGTCTCACCCGCTCAGAATAGGAGGAAAGGGAGTATGAACAAAGGGAGGACCCTCACAGTTCTCGCACTTTTTGTGTTCCTTGCAGGCACCTTGTTGACCAGCAGCCCCGGGCCCACAGCGACCGCGTCGGTGGACCCCGCGGCGGCCGTCGAGATGCTCGAGGACTACTGGCTGTCCACCTACCAGGCCCCGCACACCCCCCAGTCCGAGCTCACTACCCTTGCGCTGGACACGCAGCTCCTGGCCAAAGCCGAAGCCGACGAATGTTTCAACGGTCCTGGCGTGCCCTATACCGGCACGGTTCCCTTGTGCGAATACGGCGTTCCCAAGGTGAACCAGGCCTACGTGTGGGGATTGGCCAAACCTGGGGACGAACTCTGGTTCGGAACTGCGCCCAACACCCACTGCCTGGTGCTGGGGGGCTACCTGGGGATCACCACTACGATCCAGACTGACTCCTACGTTTGTGAGTTTGGCGACAGCCAGTACTCTCCGCCGCTCCCACCTGCAGCCGGTGACTGGAGACCCCCTGACATGTTCGTGTACGACACCCAGGCCATGACACTGACCGAGGTGACACCGGCCGACCCCTTTGCCGCGGCGTCGGTCGGCATCCGTTCTGCCGGAACCCTTGACGGCGTCGTGCTCCTGGGAGGTCCAAGCCTCCTGGGCGGCATCAGCCTTTTTGCCTTTGACGCACAGACGGATGCCTACCTGGGTTCGACCAATCTACCGGAATACAACAACATCCGCAAGTGGGTGGAGGTCGATGGTGTGCTCTACGGCGGCGTGCGAAATACCGCGACGGGGGGAGGGCACGTGCTACGTTGGATGGGTAGCCTGGCCGATCCCTTCCAGTTCGAGGTTGTCGCCAACCTGGCCAGCGAAGCAGTCGAGCTCGCCGCGCACGAAGGCCGCCTCTTTGTGACTACCTGGCCCAACCTGACCGCCAGCCCTGCCGAACCAGCCAGCCTCTTCATGAGCCCCCCCATCCCCCCGGGCGGGCTTACCAGCGCTGATGCCGATGCCTGGCAGCGGATGTGGCAGGCTGGTGACTATGAGCCCGATCCGGTCACGGCCGCCACCTACGGGGGTGGCGCCCTGCACTCCTTTGACGGCTACCTTTACTGGGGGACGATGCACGTGCCCTTTGTGGCCACAGTTGCCCATTTCACTGTATATGGGCCGCCTGACAATGCGCTCCAGACGGTGGCCGCCATCTTGGGCACCCACCGGGCCATCAGCATCTTTCGCGGACGCAACTTTGGCGCCGCGGACCAGGAGGTCGAACTGCTCTATGGGGCTGCATGGCTGCCAGCCTATGTTCCACCCATAGGCTGGTTGGTTGTGCCGAACAACATGGGGGGGGCGGCACCTCTATGGGGTGCCGCAGGCTTTGACAATTTCTACAACAACTATACCTGGACCATGGCCGAGTACGGTGACCAGCTCTTTGTAGGCACCATGGACTGGAGCTACCTGCTCGACGAGGGACTGCCCCTCATCCTGGAATACCTTGGCCTTCCCCCGGGCACCCCGATTCCACTGCCTGAAGGCGAACATGGTGCCGATCTGTATCGCTTTGTCTCGTCCGGCTCCCCGGCTGAGGCGGAGAGCCTGGCCGGGGTGGGCAATCCCTCTAACTATGGCATCCGCACGATGGTGTCAGACGATGCCCTCTACCTGGGGATGGCCAATCCCATGAACCTGTTGACCGATCCCAACGATGAATTGCCGGAGGGGGGTTGGGAGTTGCTCAGCCTGTCGTATCCAACCAGCATGACGAGCATCTATCTCCCAATTGTCGTGCGATAGATGGACCACAACAGCCCTGAGATTCGATATCCGCGCCGGCGTTTCATCCGTGGTGTGCTCCGGGGCGTGAACCGTGTTCTCTTCAGCCTGCTGACCCATCTTGAGGTGAGGGGCCAGGAGAACTTGCCACACGGAACCGATATCTATCCGTGGCACGATGACCTTGAGCTCTGACCGATTTCCTGGCGGTGGGTTGTTGAGCAGCAAAGGGGTGCATGTAGTCAAGATGTGCCCCCATGGCACATAAGATTTTGACAGCATTAGGTGGAGGTAGAAGAGGTGACAACCCGCGACTTTGGCGACTATATGGACGAGGTCGAGTCTTATCTGAGGGGATACATCCCGCCAAAGAACACCTGGACGCCAGCAGACGAAGCGCTATATGGACCACGAAACCTCTTTACCATCCCTGTGGCAGATGCGGAGGTGATGCAATTCAAGGCCATCCGGTTCGCCTTTGACCGCCACTACACCAACAACACCATGTACCGGGGCTTTTGCCAGGAACATGGTGTGTCACCCGACGACATCAAAACAATCGAGGACTTGGACAGGATCCCGCTCATCTCGGACCGCTTCTTCAAAGAGTATCCAGCGGGCAGGGACATGGCCACCTGGCTGGCAAATGTACATACGGGAGAGCTGCCCCGGATCGTCATCAAGGGCCAGGCCCCCACCTTTGACGAAGTAGTGAACGCCTTCAATGCGGCCGGCATGGCCGTGGCCCACAGCAGCGGCACCGGCGGACGCCACACCGTCATCCCCCGGGACCGGCGCACCTTTCTGGCCGCAGAGTATGCGGCGGCCAAGTCGGCGGCGATCATGTTCTATCCAGAATGGGATCATGCCGCGTATGGGTACCTGTTGATGCCCAACCCCCGAAAGACCAACGTCTTTGCCGGAAAGGTCTGTGGGGTCTATTTCGACATCATCCAGGATGTACAGGTGGCCATCGACCGGGAGATCTCGGCCGACGTGATGCAGATTGTGATGAGCGGCCAGAAGGGGCTGCGCAGCACCGTGATCCGCTTTATCAACAGGCTTGCCTCCGCTCGCCTCGTCGACAGGATTATCCGCTGGCTGGAATACCACGCCAAGGCCAAGAACAAGATCACGCTGGTGGGCGCTCCATACCTGCTGTGGGCGGTGATGAACAAACTGCAGCAGCGGGGCCGGAGCTTTGATTTTGGCGAACAGGGGGCCATAGTCACCGGCGGGGGTTGGAAGATCTTTGAGAACGAACGCATGCCTGTCGCCGATTTCCGCAGGCAGGTCGGGGAGGTCTTGGGCATCCAGGATCAGTATTGCCTCGACGTCTATGGCATGGTGGAGGGCAACGGCTGGATGATACACTGCCCGGAGGGCCATTATCTCCACGCGCCCTACTCCTATTACAAACCATTGGTGCTGGATGAGGAATACAAGCCGCTGGGCTACGGGCAGTGGGGCCGCTTTGCCTTTCTCGATGCAGTGGCCCACAGCTATCCTGGGTTCATTGTCACAGGGGACACAGCCCGGCTGCTTCAGCGGTGTCCCGTCTGCGATCGACCCGGGCCCGTACTGGAGCCCGAGATCCAGCGCGTTTCTGGCGAGGAGATGCGTGGCTGCGGGGAAGAGGTACGCCGCATGGTTGCCGCGGACATGGGAGGATAGAAGATGACCAATACCGGTGACAGGCGGGAGGAATTTCGAGCACAGACAACCTATCTGAAGCTGATGCTGACTGGCGCATTCTCCCTGACCAAGCTGATTGTGACCAGCGTGGGCGATCTGAAACGGCTCAGGCAGCTACAACCTTCGGAGGAGCAGTACGTGAGGCCGCCGAGGCGGTATGAACTGCCGCCCCACACCCCCGGCATGGCGTTCTGCGACTCGGATGAGAAATACCTACGCCCAACCCGCTATTGCAACCCCCGGGCGCCGGAGGTGGTCGCCATGGCCCACGCGCTGGGCGCCTATCAGAAGTCTGACTACGAGTTCGCCGAGGCGGCTTTCGAGTTCGCTAAGGAAAAGCTACCCCTGGAGATCTTGCCCCTCGACGGCGTGGAAGACACGCTGCGCAGGGGGACAGGGACCTGCTTCCAGCTCATCTCTGTCTTTATCGCCCTCTGCCGCGCAGCAGGGATCAAAGCCAGGTACAAGATGTATGCGGTGAACATGATCCAGGCCTGGCAGGAGGCCATGGTCGACGTCGATCCCTTACTCAAGAAATGGTACGACTCGCTGGGATATTTCATGATCGAGGGGGAGGGGGAAGCATTCATAGACGGCCGCTGGGTCGTCGCCCACGTGGGACCTACCGCGGAACGGCAGGCTGCAGCGGGCATCCCCATCACACGCTTTGGCGAGGATGCCCTCGGCATTTGGTTCTTTGCCCGGCCGGGCACCATCATGCGCATGGAATCGATCCCATTTGGGCTCGGCCCAGGCTCCAGGCTGTTGCGGCGGATCGCGCCTGGCTCGATGCAGAGGGTGAGCCTCAGCGTGCTGAAGCAGATCGAGCGGGGGCGCCAGATCATCGAAGAGGCAGGTGGTGTGCAGGCCTACGACCAGCAGATGCGGAGCGCGCTGGGACCCAAAACGCCAGAGATGGAACTGGCAGCCCGAGAAGAGATCGTCTTTGTGGAGTGAGACCATGAGCAGCACGACTGAGCTAGCCCAAGCAACCGGCGCCGTCCGGCCAAGAACCCGCAATTACCTGATCTATCTGGTCGTCCTGATGGGGCTCGTCGCCATCATGGACCAGTATCTATCCACGATCAAGACCACGGCCATTCCCTTCGTCCTCGAGGAATACGGGATCACGGCATCCCGCTTTTCGGCACTGGAAGCAGTCTTCCTGATCTGCACCTTCTTTGTCTTTTTGCTCAATGGGCTTAATGACATGATCGGGCGGAAGCCCGCCCTTCTTGTTCTGGTCCTCCTGATGGGACTGTCCTCCCTCGCCATTGTGCTTTTTACACCTTCCCTGTACCTATTCATGGCGTTCTATGCCCTGGCCATGCTCACAACCGTGTCCAACATGTGGACGATCCCCGTCAGCGAAGAGGCGCTGGCGAAGCAACGGGCCAAGCTGGTCTCCATCGCATATGTCATCGGCCTTATTCCCCTGCAGGCATTGCTCCCACCCCTCCTGATGGACACCCTGGGACTGGATTGGAAGTGGATGTACGGGGCCATGCTTGTGCTCATGATCCCGGTGCTCATTCTCTGGCTGTTCATGAAAGAGACAAAGCGCTACGAAAGGATCAAGGAGGAACGGCAGCAGGGAGTCAGAAAAGCGCATATCTTTGGCCTGGGGGCTATTGACAGGCGCGACCTGCGCTACCTTGCCATCTCGGCTGCCATCTGGATCTGCTGGCTCACCAACTCGACCCTTTACTTCTGGGCAGGCTATTATTTCATGACCCTCAAGGGCTACACGCTTGGCCAGTGGTCCATGGTGCTGTTGGGGACCCTCATCATGGCCATGGTCGGCGGCGTCGCCGGGGGCTGGATCATGGATCGCATAGGAAGGAGCACAGCGCTCATCATCGGCTGCGCTGGCCTGACCGTTGCCCAGGCCTCGATGGGTTTTGCCCCCGGAATTCTTCTGCCCATCATGGCCGTGGTCTCTGGATTCTTTGTGTCCTTTGCCTATACCTGGGTCGTCGTCTATGTCCCCGAAGTCTTTCCCACCGAACGGAGGGGCGCCTGCATGGGCTGGACCACCACTGTGTCCCGGATCTCGTACGTGGCGGGCCCTGCACTGGCAGCCGTGCTGCTGCAAGCTTTCCCGACCATGGATTGGTTCTGGGTGATCACTGGCCTGATCATGTTGATCCCGATAGGCGTCATCCTCCTCTTTAATCCCTACGAAACCAAGACCAAGGAGCTGGAGGAGATCGAGCGGGAACGATGAGGGGGCAGGCAATTCTCCTGCAGAGGCGGCGCCTGCACGAAGGCACAGTTCCGAAAACGCTCGAGCCCTCGTCACGGGAGTACCCCGAGGACAGAGCCTGTTTCTCCGAAACAGGGGCTTTGAGCGAATTTTCGGATAGGTACTCAGTGGCTTTGGAGAGAGCCTGATGCTACGGCGCATCTGGGCAGTCATGCAAAAAGAATTCATCCAGACACTGCGGGACAGGCGCACGCTGGTGATCTTGATCAGCATGCCCATGATCCAACTGCTCCTCTTTGGCTATGCCATCAACATGAGTGTGGATCATATCCCGACCGTCGTGTTCGACCGGAGCCTCGATACCGCGAGCCACGCCTATGTGGATGCCATGGTTGCCTCCGGTTCCTTTGATGTCACAGACTATGTCTCGAGCCAGGCCCAGGTCATCGAAGCCATTGATGCGGGTCGTGCCCAGGCAGGCATCATCGTCCCCCCTGACTTTGCCGCCCAGGTCGAGCATGGCACAGCCCAGGTGCTGATGTTGGTGGATGGTTCAGACTTTTTCACCTCCCTCTCGGCCTACAATGCCGCCGAAGTCATCGCTCAGGTTCACGCAACCGAGGTATTGATGTCGAAAGCGGAGCGCTCGGGCTTGCCCCTCGGACGTGACCCAGGCCAGGGGAGCGGACAGCAGAACCTTCTCCCGCTGGACACCCGCCTCCGCATCCTCTACAATCCCAACCTGGACGACCTGTGGTTTGTCATTCCAGGCATGTTAGCCATGCTCATTCAGGTTCAAACCATCGCCTTGACTGCCGCGGCCGTGGTGCGCGAGCGCGAGAGGGGCAACATAGAGCAGATCCTGGTGACTCCCATCCGTTCTGGCGAGTTCATGCTGGGCAAGATGGTGCCCACTGCCCTCATTGCCATTGTCAACCTGCTCACCGTGTTGGGTGTGGGCGTCTATTGGTTCGATGTCCCCTTCCAGGGAAACTTTTGGCTCTTTCTCTGGCTCTCTCTCCTGTACGTTCTCTCGGGCCTGGGCCTGGGACTCCTGGTCTCGACCGTATCGCAGAATCAGAAACAAGCCCATCAACTTGTCGCAGTAACTACACTGGTCGGTCTCATGCTCGGAGGGTTCATCTTTCCCCGCTACACCATGCCGCCGATCCTTCGCGTCGCCGGCAATCTCTTTCCCCTGACCTATTTTATCCCTATCTCGCGGGGCATCATCACCAAGGGGGTTGGCATCGAGCTACTGTGGGAGCAGGTTGCAGCCCTGTTCGTCTATGTTGTGGCAGTCCTCTTGTTCGCTGCTCGTGCCTTCAAGCCAAGGCTCGACTGAGAGACGGACCGCATGGGCAAACGGCTCAAACGTCTGGTGGCAGTCATCAAGAAGGAGATGATCCAGGTTCTGCGGGACCGTCGCACGCTGGCGATCGTCCTCATCACCCCCCTGCTCGAACTGTTCCTCTTTTCCTACGCCGTGGACATGACGGTGGATCATATCCCGATGGCTGTGGCCGATATGAGCCTGGATAATGAAAGCAGGGCGCTCATCAAAGCCCTGACCGCATCCGGTTATTTTGACATCACCCTGTCTGTGCGGGATGAAGAGCAGGTGGTCCGGGCCATCGACGAAGGGCGGGTCCAGGCGGGCGTCGTCATCCCGCCCGATTTCGCACAGCAGGTCGAACGCGGCGATGCCCAGGCCCTCATCCTGCTCGACGGCTCTGATTCGTTCACGGTGCAATCGGGTTATAGCGCAGCGATGGCCATCGCCCAGGCCGAGGCAATCGATTTGCTGGCCCAACAGGTAGGCCGGCTGGGCATCAGCGTGAGCCTGGATTCACTGCCCGTCACTACGGCAACCCATGTCCTCTACAATCCAGCCCTGGATGACATGGTCTTTATCGTGCCAGCCCTGGCGGTGTTGATCCTCCAGGTGTTGTCCGTGAACTTGACGGCCATGGCCGTGGCACGCGAACGCGAGCTGGGGACCATCGAAGGGCTGCTCATAACGCCCATCCGCCCGACGGAGCTCATGCTGAGCAAGATGACGCCGAATCTCTTTGTCAGCGCCGTCGGCCTGGCAAGCATTACGCTGCTCGGGATCTACTGGTTTGACGTACCCTTCCAGGGGGATCCCTGGCTATTTGCCTGGGTATCCCTGCTCTTCATCATCTCCGGACTGGGACTGGGACTCCTCATCTCAACGGTCTCCCATACCCAGCACCAGGCCCAACAGATCACGGTGTTGTTGTTCCTGCTGAACCTATTGCTGACCGGGTTCATCTATCCCAGGGCACCGATGCCACCCGTGGTACAGGCGATAGGCAACCTGATCCCGCTTACTTATGCCATCCGCATCACGCGGGGAATCTTTACCAAAGGAGTCGGGTTGTCCTTCGTGTGGACGGATGTATTGGCGCTGGCGTTTTATGGTGGTATGATGATCATCGCCGCCTCGGTGACGTTCAAAAAGCGGTTGGATTAGTGTTACAGCATGAATGGTGATACGACAGTCTCAGCACAGGGCCTCGTAAAAGAGTTTCGCACCAGGAGCGGCATCGTCACCGCCGTGAACGGCGTGGACCTGCAGGTGGCACGCGGCGAGACTTTTGGCCTCCTGGGACCGGATGGGGCGGGCAAGACGACGGCCATCCGTGTCATCCTCGGGCTGCTCACGCGAACGGCCGGCGAAAGCAGTATCCTGGGCTACGATTCGATGCGTGACACGTATGCCATTCGCGAGCGCGTGGGATACATCGCCCAACAGTTCGCCCTCCCTGCCGACATGACGGTAGCAGAAAACATGCGCTTCTTTGCCAACGTCCAGGGTGTGAGTCGCCGTGTCCAGCGCCAACGCATCCCCGACCTGCTCGAGTTTGCTGGATTGAGCCGCTTCACCGACCGGCTGGCTGGCCAGCTCTCAGGGGGCATGAAAAAGAAACTGGCCCTGGCCTGTAGCCTGATTCACGAACCGCAGGTGGTGATGCTGGATGAGCCGACGCTGGGCGTGGACCCCGTCAGCCGTCGCGAGTTCTGGAACCTGTTGGGCACCCTACGCGCCGAAAAAGAGCTTACCATCTTTGTCTGTACTCCCTATATGGACGAAGCGGAACGCTGCCACCGCGTAGGCCTGATGTACGGAGGCAAGATCATCGCCTGCGGCACACCCAGGGCCATCAAAGGGCTGGTGCCAAGCCGCCTGCTCGAATTCACCCCTTCTGATTCGCAGCAGGCCATGTCACTGGTGTCCAACCTGGAAGGGGTGCTGGAGGTGCAGGCCTACGGGCTGATGCTCCACGTCTTTGTGGACGACGTGGCCCAGCGCAGGCCCGAGATCGAAGCCTGCCTATCGAAACAGGGGATCGCTATCAAAGGGATGCGCGAGATCGAGGCTCGCATGGAGGAGGCATTCATCTGGCTAATCCGCCGGCAGAGCGAGGAGGAAGACAGGGGGCCAGAAGGGTCATCAGAAGGACCACAGCGGTAGGCGCTTCTCTCCTCCAGGAACTGTAACTCACGTCGTCATCACGATCTTGGCGAGGGCACCAGTACGTACCACAGGATGCGGCGCCACGGCAGAAAATGCCGCCGGTTGCCGGCAACACAGAGGCCTATGGAAGAGTACACCATCGAGGCCACGGATCTCACCAAATATTTCGGCGACTTTCTCGCCGTGGACCACGTCAGCTTCAAGGTGAAGCGGGGCGAGGTCTATGGCTGGTTGGGACCCAATGGCGCGGGCAAGACGACGACGATCCGCATGCTGCTGGGCCTGCTCAAGATCACCGAGGGCCAGGCGCGGGTCCTGGGATACGATCCCGGCACCCAGGCCAAAGACATGCAGGCCCACGTCGGCTACATGTCCCAGTTGTTTACCCTGTACCAGGATCTCACGGCGGCAGAGAACATCCGCTTCTATGGCCAGGTCTACGGTCTCAACCGGCGCACACTGCACCGCCGCCAGGCTGAGATCATCGAGATGGCTGGATTGGAGGGGCGCCAGCACGTGCTCACGTCCAACCTGTCAGGTGGCTGGAAGCAACGTCTGGCCCTGGGCTGCGCCATCATCCATCGTCCCCAGGTGGTCTTTCTGGACGAGCCTACCGCTGGTGTGGATCCCATCAGCCGGCGCCGGTTCTGGAAACTGATCTACGACATGGCCCAGGAGGGCGTGACCATCCTGGTGACCACCCATTATATGGACGAGGCCGAATTATGCCAGCGGGTTGGCTTTATCAGCGAGGGACGCCTGATCGCACTCGACACCCCAGATCAGCTCAAGCAAACCCAGATGCGCGGCCAGGTGTTAGAGATCGACTGCGACCAGCCTGCCCTGGCCATCCCGGCCCTGCAGGCCATGGGTGCCTTCGAGGAAGTGGCGCTGTACGGGGCGCTGATCCACGCCGTGGCACCCGACATCGAGACGCTCAAGCCACAGATAGCAAAGGTGCTTCAACAGGCAGGCATCAGCGTGCGAACAATGGATGTCATTGCCCCATCCCTGGAAGATGTTTTCATCTCCAGTGTGCGCAGGCCCGCAAACGAACGTGTACAAGCCTAGGCAGCGCCAGGCGTTGGGCCGGCGGCAGCTTTCCGATCCGGGCGACGCCGGTCCGTCCAGCCGGCGTTCCGGTTCCTGGTCTGGCCACCTGCATTCGTCACTTTAGCAGGATCACGACCACAGCCGTCGCCGTCATCAGAAGCGACGCCGGTAGTAGCAAGCGAAAGATCCCTCCCCACGCAGCCAGGAAATACTCCCGGGTCAGGGCCAGGCAGAGGTGCAAAGGTGAGAGCATCAGGCCGACGAATCCTCCGGTGTAGGCCAACAGCCCGTAGCCACTGGTTATCAGGTCGGGCCCGACCAGGGGAAAGACGATGGGAAAGCCGATGGCAAAGGCACCCACTGCCAGCCCGGTGAGCAGACCGGCGAGCATGGGCACCACAAAGACGACGATCGGCACCGGTATCCCCAGCGTGGCGAATGCCTCAGAGGCGACCTCGACGGCGCTGCTGGTCTCCAGGACCTGCTGAAAGACCATCGCGCCCAAGATGACGGGCACTGTGCCCAGCGGCATACCTTTGGCCACCTCAAAGAGCCGCCGTGGGCCCAGGTGCTGGACGACGGCCAGGATGGCGATGGTCATTAGCAGGGCCAGGACCAGATCCACACCCAGGAGGATCGCCAGGGTGAGCACCAACACGATGGGCCAGATGCTTTTCAGCAGGAGGACCAATGTACGTCCACGGTCAGGTTGGTCATCGCTCGGGATGCTGGCTCGCTGGATGCCCACGAGGCCAAGCAAGATGCCACCCGCCAACGCTGCCAGGAAAAGCGGCAATTGGGTTACCGCCAGCGTCTGGACAGAGACCCCCATCAGGCCGGCAGCCAGCACCAGCGAGGGGTACAGGGGAACGATCGGCTCCATGGTGTGGCGAAACCAGTAGTTGACAAAGGTCTGGCGTTCGCGGGTCAGGCCCATTCCCTGGCTGGCTTCCTCCACCATCGGCGCCGAGAACATGGCCCCACCCACCATCGGCAGCAAGCCGATCAACATCGGCAAGGGGGCCAGCAGCCAGCGCCGGTCTGTGATCAGGTCGCTCAGCGACTGGATCAACCCCTCCAGTTGCAGCGTGGTGCGCAGGAGCCCACTCAGGAACGTGATTAGTAGCACGATGGCCACCAGTCGCAGGGTCAGCGGATCGGTCGCCGCCTCCAGGACATCCAGCGCCAGGTCGAGGGGATCACGGCCGAATAGCAGACCGGTCACCGCCGAGGCAAGCAGCAACACCAACCCCAGATTCCACCGCAGCCGGAGCAGGACGACGATCAGGGCCAGGATGCCCACCAGTTTTAGGAAATCGAGCATTTCAGGCCTCTTCGGCCGTTGTGACTGCCTGTTCCAGGTCCTGCACCGCTTCGTCCAATTCGTCGACCAGGGGGTGCGCACCAAGGCGCTGGCGGACGATGGTTGCGATGCTCCGGTAGTACCACAGGGTCAATTCGGGCCCGCGCGCAAGGTTTGCCCAGAAGGAGGGACCCTGGCGGCGCAAGTCCGACGCCAGAGAACGGGCGTTGTGGAGGGAATCTGCCGCCTTGACAGCGACCGTCCCCAGGCTGGTAGTCTGGAGCTGCTCGAGTTTTTCTCGCTTGCGGATCTCCCAGCGGCGCTCGATGCCTCCCTCCCGCTTCTTTTCCGACAGGGCAGCCACCATCTCGGCTACGGTCGCACCGAATTCAGCCTCGATGTCATCCAGAGGCACATCCTGATCTTCCACCACGTCGTGAAGCAGCCCGGCGATGGCAATGTCCTCTGAAAAACCATGGCGGAGCAGGATCACGGAGACATGGACCGGGTGCACGATGTAGGGGATGTCGCTGCCTTTGCGTTTTTGCACCCGGTGCGCAAAGGCAGCCAGCGTCAAAGCTTTATCGTAGCGTCTCGAATAGCCTGCCATGGACCTGCCCTCCAAGTCTACAGATGGGTAGCCTCGCAAACACCACACCGGCTCGTTTGCCCCTCTGACGTGCCGCATTATAGCACCAGCCCCTCGAGACCGCAAGAAGCCACCCAGCCCCCACGATCGCACTTCCACACCGGCCCAACAATCAGTGCCGCTTGCCCTCAGCTTGCACCTGTGGGTTTGCCTTCACCTAGTTTTTCGAGTATAATGCGAGCCACTGTAATGAAGGGAGCCTATGAAACCAGCGTGCCGCCTGCGCCTTGCCAGGAGCCGCCGTCGCCCGCCCTGTTGGTGGGTATTGAGGAATTCAACCGCGGTGAGTTTTTCGAGTGTCATGAGACCCTCGAAGCGTTGTGGATGGCCGACCAGCGGCCCATCCGCAGGCTGTACCAGGGCATCTTGCAGATCGGCGTGGCCTTCTACCACCTCCGAGTTGGACGGCATCGTGCGGCGGTCTTTCTGCTCCGCCGGGGCAGCAACTACTTGCAGCCCTTTGCGCCTATCTGCATGAACGTCGACGTCGCCCAATTGCTCTCGGCAGCCGGGCACTGTCTGGCCGAGGTCGAACGGCTGGGATCGGAAGGGGTCGGAGCATTCGACTGGTCACTGGTGCCCAAAATAGAAATGAGAGACTAGAGATCAGATATGGCGGATGAAAAGTTAAACTATGGTGGACAGGCGGTTATGGAGGGCGTGATGATGCGCGGCTCCAATACCATGGCCGTGGCCGTGCGTCAGCCCGATGGTGAGATTGTGATCCACACCGAACCGCTGAACCCAAGCATCTATGCTGGCGCTGTGAGCAAGGTGCCCTTTGTGCGGGCCCTGACCAGTCTGTGGGATACGCTCGTGCTGGGCATCCGCACCTTGATGTACTCGGCAGACGTCGCCCTGAAAGAGGAGGGTGAGGACATTCAGTTCAACGGCCCCATCGCCTGGGGGACAGTGGGTGTTTCCTTTGTGGTGGCCATCGCCCTGTTCTTTGTCGGCCCGCTGCTCCTGGTGGGTACCATCGACCGCTACATCGAATCCTCATTCCTGAGCAACGTCATCGAAGGTGTGATCCGCCTGGCTTTCTTCATCGTCTACATCTGGGCTATCGGCTTTGTGCCCGACATCCGAAGGGTGTTTGCCTACCACGGCGCGGAGCACAAGACCATCAACGCCTACGAAGCGGGCGCAGAGTTGACACCTGCAGAAGTTGCCCGCCACTCCACAGCCCACTATCGCTGCGGTACGGCATTTCTGCTATCGGTGATGGTCATCTCCATCCTGGTCTTTTCGCTGCTGGGACGCCCGCCAATGGCGCTTCGTATTCTGTCCCGTATCTTGCTCATCCCGGTAGTGGCGGGCATCGCCTACGAGTACATCAAGTTCACCAATCGACATCGGGACAAGGCTATCGTTCGCATCATCGCTGCGCCCAATCTGGCCCTGCAGAGCCTCACGACCCGTGAACCAGACCCTGCCATGCTGGAGGTCTCTATCACGGCCCTCAAGCAGGTCTTGGGCACCGAGAAGGTGACACAGGCTGCGGAACCGGCCCAAGCCTAGGCGTTGTCGCAGCCAGCGCTGAGATTTGAGCCGTTGCCGATTGTGGCGGACAGACCACAGGCCAAAGTTGCCGATTCTCTTTGGACCGTGCTATAATCAATACACCGCACTGGCTCGCAGGGAATCTGGCGATCCGGTAGCAGCAGGTTGCGGTCTACGGATAACTATTCGCGCTGTCTGACAGTAGTGTGTGAATTCGAGGAGATGCCAGAATTCACACCAGATCGCAGGAGATCTCCAGCCCGGCTGACCGCTGAGACATTGCTTGGAGGAAAGATCATGGCCAGGAAAGGGACAACTTTGTCAGTCACGCTCCAAAAAGCTCGCAAGACGAACGCCTTGGGGCTGCAGCAATACGAGCGTTGGGATATCGATGAGGCCGTCAAGTCGTTCGAAGAGGCCAGCCGGCTCGCTCCCGAGGAACCAGAGTTTCACCTCAACCTGGCCCGGGCCATGGCCCGCTACGGTGATTTCGATGCTGCCAAGCGGGCCCTGGGATCGTATATCCGCTTCGAGCCCGACAAAGACCTGGCCGAGCGCTTTGAACAGCTTTTTGGCGAGGGTATGGACGAGGTTGAGACCTGGGTCACCGAAAAGATGACCGAAAAGGGTGTGCCCCTGGAAGAGGTGGGGGCTGCGGTGCAGATGTGGCTGGAATACCGGATCTGCCTCGGGAGGCGGCCGCTGATCATCCGCAAGCCGGAGACCTGGGCCTCGGCGCTGGACTATACCATCCGCAAGATCAACTTCCGCGAGCTGACCCAGCGCGAGATCGCCGAGCTGTACGGCGTCAGCCCTTCGACCGTGCGAGCCTATCACACAGACCTGGTCCAGACGCTGGACATCATGCCTTGCGACTATCGCTACTTCCGTGGTGACGAGAATCCACTGGACAAGCTGGTCGAAGCCGCGGCCATGCTGGAGGAACTGGAGGAAAGATTCCGCCGGCCTTAGTACCTGATGCGCTCCAACTGGGAAACGCCGGTGCACAAGCATCCCTGACGCACCCAAGATCAGCCAGGGGCCTCTCAAGGGATGCAACCGGTGAGCGAGACCCATTTCGGCGCAGTTGGCCGAAAATCCAGTGGAGCCACTTGGCCGCCTTTTTGACGGGCCCATAGCAGTCGTGACCAGGCTGCTCACCAGGCAGGGTCGACGGCAACGAGGCCAAAGAACGACGAGACACATTGGTGGGGGAGACGGAGCGGTGACGGACACCGGTCAGGTAGCCCCCATTTTATATTCTCCATTGATGACAGGAAGGAGGAAGGTATGGCAGACACAGGTACAATCGTTCAGGCAGAAGCGCTGTCCGACTTTTGCGTACGCGTGTTCGAAAGAATGGGCGTCCTGCCTGAGGATGCCCGCATTACCGCTGATGTGCTGGTGCAGGCCAACCTGCGGGGCATCGACTCACACGGAGTGGCTCGGCTGGCACGCTATGTGGATGGCTTGCGCGATGGCGTCATGGTGGCCCGTCCCAAGGAGGAAGTGGTGGTCGAGACCCCGACTACCGCTACCCTGGAGGCCGGGGCTGGCCTGGGACAGCCGGTCAGTTTCCGGGCCATGACCATGGCCATCGAAAAGGCCAGGGACTATGGCTGCGGCTTTGCCACGGTGCGCAACAGCAACCACTATGGTATCGCCGGTTATTATGCCATGATGGCCCTGGAGCACGACATGATCGGCATATCGACCACCAATGCCGCTGTGCTGGTGGCCCCCACCTTTGGCCGCGATGCAATATATGGCACCAATCCCCTGGCCTTGGCCGTGCCTGCGGGCGAAGAGAGGCCCTGGATCCTCGACCAGGCGACGAGCACTGTACCCCGTGGAAAGCTAGAGGTCTACAACCGCCAGGAAAAGCCGATCCCCCTGGGTTGGGCCACCGACGAAAAAGGGGTGCCCACCACCGACGCAAGCCGCGTGCTGGACAACTTTGTCAAGCGGGCCGGCGGGGGTCTGCTCCCTCTGGGTGGCGCGGGCGAGGAGCTCAGCGGCTACAAGGGCTACGGGTTTGGCATCCTGGTGGAGATCCTGTCGGCGGTGTTGCCCGGCGCGGCTTTCCTCACCTCTGTCTATCCCAAGGATGCCAGCGGCAAGTCGTTGCCCGCAGATCTGGGCCATTTCTTTGGTGCGTGGCGCATCGACGCCTTTCGCGAACCGGAAGCATTCAAGGCCGACATGGACCGCATGATCCGGGAACTCAAGAGCGGAAACCTGGCCGAGGGCGCAGCACGTATCTATGTCCACGGTGAGAAAGAGTTCGAGGAGGCCGCCCGCCGGGCCGAGGAGGGCATCCCCCTGGGATCCAAGGTGGAGGCCAGCCTGAAGCAGATCGCCGCTGACCTGGGCGTCACACTTGACCTGTAAGAAGGGCCCGTGATGCAGGACGATCGACGAATGACGGAAGGCAGGGTGGCACTTGTCGCCCCGGTGGAGGCATGGGTGCGCGAGAGGCTGGAAGTGAGCGGCACGGTCGCCCACGGCTGGCTGCACACCGACCGGGTACGGCGCAACATCTTGGCGCTGGCCCGTGCCGAGGGCGTAGATCCGGTGTTGGCCGAACTGGCGGCCCTGCTGCACGACGTGGGCAGAACCCAACCAGGGCCGGAGGAGGAGCATGGCGCGCGGTCGGCAGCGCTGGCTGTACCACTCCTGTCCGGGCTACCCCTGACCGATGACCAGCGGGCAGCAGTGCTCCACGCCGTCCGCTGGCACAACAGCGCGCGGGGTGATACGAAATTGCTCCTCGTGCTGCGTGACGCTGACATGCTGGACGGCCTGGGCGCCATCGGCCTCATGCGCGCTTTTATGAGCAAGGCTCACCTGCTGCCGTATGACGCGGAAGCACCTTTTGACCTGGACCGCGCCCAATGGCCACCCATCTACACCAGCGACCAGATCCGGCTGCAAAGCCAATTCTACGACTGGCTCAACACAGAAACGGCACGGCGCATAGCCCAGGACCGCGTTGCCCTGATGGTTGCTTTTGTCGACCAGGCTCGCCGAGAAGTGCAAATGGCTGACCACTGACTATCATCAATCTACCAGGTGACCAAGCGACCCATACATGGATTGAGAGGAAACTATGGCACGACTACACGAGTACCAAGGCAAGGAACTGCTGAAACAGTTCAGGATCCCCGTCCCTCGGGGTGGCGTGGCGCGCAGTCCGGAGGAGGCCTACCAAATCGCCGCCGAGATCGGGGGCGAGACGATGATCAAGGCCCAGGCCTGGGTCACTGGCCGGGCCGGGCTGGGCGGCATCAAAAAAGCCAGCAACCCTGCCCAGGCGGAAGAGGCCGCCCGCCATATGCTGGGCATGAAGGTCAAAAACTTTACTGTGGAGGAGGTGCTGGTCGAGGAACGCCTGGAGATCGCCCGCGAGTTCTACGCCGGGGTCATCATTGACGATGCGGCCCAGCAGCCGGTGATTCTCTTTTCCAGTGTGGGTGGCACCGGCATCGAAGAGATCGCCGCCGCCCATCCTGACAGGGTGGCACGGATGCACGTAGACGTGGGTACCGGCCTGCTGGACTTTCAGGCGCGGGACCTGGTGCGCCGCACCGGTATCGGCGGCGGACTGCAGCTCAAGCTGGGCGGCATACTGATGAACCTCTTCGAAGTGGCCCGGGAATACGATGCCCGCGCGGCCGAGATCAATCCCCTGGTGCAACTGACCGACGGAGGGCTGATGGCCGCTGACTGCCGTATCACCGTGGACGACTATGGTGTCTTCCGCCACAAGGATCTGGGCATCGCCATCGCCCGCGAGTACGATCGCCCGCCCACACCTCTGGAAAAGATCGCCTACGAGGTCGAGGCCCACGACTACCGGGGCACCTTCTACTTTATCCAGATGGCCGAGGACTTTGAAAAAGGTGCGGGCTACGTCGGCTTTCATGGGGCCGGCGGCGGCGGCTCGATGATGAGCATGGACGCCGTGATACGCCAGGGCTACAAGCTGGCCACGTTCGT
>Ga0180437_10004944_pt1 | contig 18597 bp, 18 predicted proteins | sample SS_ome_4_FD_132410 | JGI IMG/M metagenome (GOLD analysis project Ga0180437, IMG submission 132410) | Hypersaline lake sediment archaeal communities from the Salton Sea, California, USA - SS_3_D_1 metaG | ecosystem: Environmental > Aquatic > Non-marine Saline and Alkaline > Hypersaline >... | reverse complement strand
ATGAGAGACTCGTATCGTCGCTACGTCCTCCCAGGTGAGCTGTCGATGGAAGAAAAGGCTTGGTACTCATTTGCCCTGTGCCACGGCAGGAAACTGCACGGGCTGCTCACGTGCATTCCTCTCTTGCCGAATCGTATGAAATATATGTCAGACATTATGAGGCATCGGGGCAAGCAGGGGTGTTCGGATATAGTGGCTGTGGTCGGCCTCGCGCATGAAGAGGATTTGTCATATGCGTTGCAAAACCAAAACTGTAACGCCTACGAGATAACCAGCCGGCTGTTCAGACATAGCGTACTGCTCTGAGGTCACACCCATAGCGCGTCGAAGGTGTCCTGAATATTGGAACCGTAAGTTGTCCAAAGGATGCGTAGTCTCTCAGCCGCTTCTGTCCGATTCTTAATAGCAAGTATGCTTCCTACGTACTGCCTCCCTCCAAAACGCGAAACGAGCTCTTGTATTGCTTCCCGGACTGCCTCATCACGGATGGCCAGATGAGAAAGGAGATATGCCGCAGCCTCCAGCCACTGTTTTACGTCGTTGGCACGATCGACTAACTGAGAAAGCATTGGATCGATTCTGTCTCTCTCTTTCCCCGACAAGGGAATGATCGGGCGAATCCAAACGGATCCCTCTATTCCCCGAGACGCATGCGCTGCAGCGGGCACGACGCTGCGAAAGAGCCGGACCTTCTCCCCTATCTGATCTGCAGCACGCCAGCACTGTAGCGCTGAAAACGCTGCAATCTCGCTCCACAATCGCTCCTCGTTCTCTGGGCCACCTTTAACGTTTGCTACATCTCTTAACAGCTTATCAAACCATCTCGTTTCACAAAAATCCTGTTGTCGGCTCTTGTCATCATGTTGTGCCTCCAAACTAAGTCTATAGAAATTCCTTGGGCGTGAAGCGAAGTTCAGAAGCCTCCCTAACTCAGAGGCAGTCGGTTTCGTGCCACAGAACAGTGCCTCACAGGCCGTCGACAGACCCCTTTGCCAGCCCATCAAATTGGTGTACTCGAAATGGCATGAGTTCGCGGTCGCCGTCGTGTCTCGACAACTTACTAGGGCATTGAGAAGTTGAACTACTTCTGCTTCGGTTGCATTTTTCACTAGTGTTTTCGAGATCAAACTTAGATACGATTGACCAATGGAGCTGGCGTACACTTCTTCGTCGGAACGCAAAGCTCCGTGGTGCGTTGCCTCTTCCCGGCCTACAGGGATAATTCTGCCTGTTTCAATCGGCAGCGCAAACGCGCACCAAGCGTCCTTAATCTTTTCCTCCTTTGGTGGTTCATCAAAACTGTCATATATTGGTATCGGTCCATATTGGCCGCGTACGACCCTCCATATCGTGTCCACGTTCGGGCTGTGCTTAGGGTCCAGAAGATAGTTCGCAGCCAACTTATACGCCTGTGCGAAACGAAGGCCACGTGCACCACTGCCCGTTGCAAATTCACCGAAAAGCACGTTTAGCGCATAAACACTCTGGGCAAGGGCTGCTTCTTTTCGGCAGCTGACTAGAGAGAGTCTTCTCGGAGCCACTCTCTGAATGTTTGCAGCCAGCCCGCGAAACAACATGCGTTTTGGATCTTTCCACCGTACATGATGATAGCGCGTGAACTGACCGACGCCGTACGCCCGAACCAGCCACTTTTGTCTCTCGCCATCGAGGTCCAGCTCCCGCACGCGATAGCAAGGATAGATTAGCCCGCAATCGAGCAGAACATCCAGCGACTTGGAAACACTATCTCGAGGAACAACGTCAACGAGAGCATATGCCAACTCTGAGAAAGACACTTCCCCGTACCGCCCATTCCTTCCTGCAGCACGACATAGCTCGTAAAGCTTCCAAAGAACCAGTCTCGGGAGGCTGCCGAACATATCAAACACAGTGTCTACGTTAGATTCTGGGGATAGCTCTAAGGTCTCTAACATCAAACTGCTCCTAACTCCTGCCGGACCATGTCAAGCCAACGCCGAACTACGCCTACAACATCCGTCCAGAGGCACGGGTACAGTAACCATGCGTGGGCCAAGTCAAAGTAAACTTCCCCGAACGCTAGGCCGTTGTCTCGCGCGTGGTAAGCAAACTGCGAAAGGAACTTTCTACCCATAATAAGCGAAAAGTTGAACTGAACACACTCAAGACACAATCTGATGTCTGGATTCCTAATCTGCGGTTTATTCAACACGCGGAGCGTCGAGAGCACGCCATTAGCTGGAGGCGATTCGCAGAACCTAAACATCAGCGCAGACTTCCTGCACTCCGAGCGCACATCTTCAATGGTTGCCGCTTCAGGCACAGCAAAGAAACCCATGGGAACGAATGTAATGGCCCGGGGAGAGATGTGAAAACGAACTTTCATAACACCCTCTTCCTTGAAAACCTCTGGCAGCCCAAACTCATGAGACCGGAAGAAATCTGCTCCAACTATGTTGACTGATCCGCCCGAGAGCAAAGAGGGGGGCAACATCTCCTCTGCTACCTTTGCTTCGTGGGCCGATGAGAAACTTAGTACAGCATCAAGAAGTCTTTGATGATCTGCAGCAGAAACCGGCAGTTTGAACTCCAAATGATCAACGTCAAGCGGCACGCCCGAGCGTGAGAACAGCGTTAGAAGTTCCGTTGTCCATCTGGTATACTCGTTATCTGAAACAAGGAAGTATTTATCATACCTATACTCGGGCCAAAACTCCTGAGGCGCCTTATCACAAACGAGGAAGATTGCTAAGTTAAGTTGGTTTCTGACGGCACCAAGTTTCGCTAGATTCTCCATCTCATCCTCGATTTGTTCCCCTGTTCTGAGAGCATCGTCGAACAGAAGTATCCGAGCGTTTCTAAGCTTCTCAGAAGGCAGAAAGGCAATGCGGTTCGATAAACCTGTTTTAAACCAGAAAGGTTCCCTGCCCTGTGTTGCAAGTTTGAAAAGACCGATGCCCTTTCTTGCCCGCAGCAAGAGCAAATCATATTCTTGTCGAACCACGGCAAGGACGAACTCGCGGATCTCTTTTCGAAAAGAGGAAAGACTTGTATCAGTAACACTTTCTTCTGTTCGGCTACGCCCAGTCGAGAACATTAGGAATACTCCGAGGCTGACACTTCTCGACATATATGCACATCAAAGCCGCTTTTCTCGTCAATGACGAATCGTCATTACAACGCCTAGTAATCTCTTCTTCCAACACGTCCGCGCTCTCGAACACGGACTTCAGTTCGCGTTCAATGTCGTTACTCGTTCTTATGGTGCCTATGTCCCAAGTTTCATTTACGACGTTCCTCTGATAAGATGGATGGAATTCGCTAACAATCCATTCCTGCCATTCCCTCGTCTTCTTTGCCAGCCTTGCTACTAACACTCTTTCTGCATCATTAAGTCGGTAGTCGTCCATCGCATCCCGCAGCTTAAAGTAGAGATCGGCAAGCTGGTAGTACGTCAGCTCTGGAAGGCTTAGATCACCAAGTCTGCTGGGTGGTATGGGGAAAAGCACGCATTCGAGACGTTTCCGCTTAGCGTGAAGGTCTAGTCCGCGATAGTTCTTCAGATTATTCAGTGACATGATCCCCGACTTCAATGGTGAGGGCAGACTAGTTGAGACGCTACGAAAGTATTGACGGAAGGTACCAAAATCCCACTCCGTGTTGTCCAACTCTCCGAGCGCGTGCTCGAAGGTGCACGAACCCACCGTCTCTCCACCTACGAGCAACCTGTCATACAGGAAGGGAATCCTCCGTGGTCGAGTTGTCACTCTGTCCATGCTTGTAGGGTGCGCCACGCCTTCAGTTCTCACAACCTGCCGAGGCACAACAATGTTAGCTGCTACGATACCCTCTTCGCCCTGTTCTAGTGGGAGAATGTGGTCTCCCCGCAGGATCCGGGACTCCCAGCTTGACACGTCGCGGCGGATGTCCGACTTCGTGAATATGGTGCTGTTGCCATATTCAGCATCGTTGGCGAACAAGGTCGGCACACCAAAATGCGGTTTGAGGAAGTAACGGGCCCTTTTCCAGAAACTCGCATAGTCCTCACTGCATGATGCCACTATAAACAAGCAGCATTCTTTCATCTCTTCGATAAGAGCATCTTTGCCGTTAGCAGTTGGCAAGAACTCGTTGCATAACGCTACCCCTAGGAGCAGATCATCCGCACCTCGCCTCACAAGAATGCAGCGCGGGCCCGTGCCCGGCCTCATCGTAGGAGGCTCAAACTCGCTGGGGATATTCTTCGAAACAAAATCCGGTGGCAGGTTCCTACGAAAGACGGGGCACAACTCAGTCTGGAAGTGGAGTTTCTTGCCTTCGTGCGTTCCAAGGCCCAGTTTTTCGTATACTCTGGCGCAATCGGATGTCGCAAAATGGCTGCCAGCGATCACTGCCAGCAGCTCCTTTGCGTGTGTTGCTAGGTCCTCCAAGCACTCAGCTGGTATAGAGTATTCTGGGAACACCAGAATCTCGATACCGTCCTCCCTGGCGAACTCGACGATTCTCTTGAGTCGAACTCGAAGCCACTCTTGATAGTCATGCTGTATACCCTCGCGGATGTATGAAAGCGACGCAGAAAGAGTGTCGGAGCAATCTGGATGTTCATGGAAGTACTGCAGCATGTCTACAGGCAGCTCTTCGCCTTGTGCACTCCGCGATTCTGCCGACTCGCGCTTCGATCTTAAGACGGCCTGTGAGATAAAAGGATACGGCATTACTTCGCGCAAATAATCGTTTCCTATCGAGCCGCCAAAGCCAGCGATTCTGTAATGCATTTGGACTACCCCAACCCTCAATACGCTGGTGTCCATATTGCCCACCTCATGTACCCGAATCTGCATTTCTCACGGACCACAACTCTCGCTGCATTTCGTCCGACGAAAGCATCCCACCAAGAACTGATGCTTCGGAATACACATTGCTCTGGCCCTCAGTCCGAAGGACGAATCTTCCTTTAGCCACTGAGTGTCGACAATAAGTCTTGTTTGTCATGCATCGTATGGCAGTCCCCTCGCTGCATGCCAGTCCCGTGGATCATCCAGATACTCTCTTACCGAACGCAGTCCTTCTTGCGTTAGTGCCCCTATCTTCGAACCAACTTCGAGTGCGGTGTCCAGGTCCGTGATCGAATATAATTGCACACCCTGTTCTTCCAGCGTTTGCCCGCCTCCCTGTAACCTGTCGAAGACCACCAAGCATGCTTTCACTGTGCACTGTGCTCTTGTTATCCCACTGATGAAATTGATCTTGCTCTTGCCGTCAGTGATCAAATCCTCATACAAGAGTACGGTTCGACCTTGTTCAATGGCCCCTTCGATCTGGGCTGACAAACCATGTCCTTTAGCTTCTTTCCTTACGTATATGAAGGGAAGTCCAAGCCTCTGTGCAAGCCAAGAGCCATAAGGTATCCCGGCAGACTCACCACCAGCGATGTAGTCGGCGTCCAGTCCTTCGTTGACATAAAACCAATAGGCAAAACTCGTAATCATGTCTCTATATACGGGGAACGAAATCATTCGCCTACAATCAATGTAAATAGGACTCATTTTGCCGGACGTAAGTCTGTATGGCTCTTCGTCGGAGATTTGAATAGCCTTAGCATCCCAGAGAATCATAGAAACTAGCTTCCTAATCTGGTCTTTCACCACTCTTTCACCTGTTAGAATCTCGGCGCCTCCTTGTACAGTTCCTCGTAACTCACCCCTATGTCGTTCACTCCTCTCCATCTCGCCAGCTACCGCATTAGCAGATTTCATCTCGGCTGCTTTGGAGCGCGCTTCTAATCACCAATTCAACTTCTCAGCGCGCGCTAAGGCCTCTGTTATTTCTCGCTTCATGTCCAAAGCCGCAGCCCGCGCAGCATCTCTAAATTTGGCGGAGGAATATTGGGTTCTGTATGGCTCATTTCGGTACGCGAAGATTATTCCCCTTGAAGAATTCACTATGGATCCCTGCCCATCTTCATTGAATGTGTGAACAACATCTTCTGCTCTTGCCCCTTGCGCTCCATAGCCAGGAACCAAGAATATCGAGTTGTGCATCACTGCACGCAACTCTCTCGCCTCCTTTGGATAGGTTGCTCCGACAACAGCACCTACAGATGAATAACCCTTTTCCCCCTTCAATTCCTTCCCCCACTCATCAATGAGCATGGCGACTACGATGTACATCTTGATTGTCCGTCCCTCAGACTCTACAGTCCTATCTTGTAAGTCGCGCGCGGAGGGATTAGAGGTTCTAGCCAAAACAAAGATCCCTTTGTGATACTTCTTGCAGCTATCAATGAAAGGCTGTATTCCGTCAACACCTAAATAGGGATTCACTGTCATGGCGTCAACGTCAAAAATCCGTGCCTCAGAATCTCTAAACAGATTAACCTCTCCAAGGTGTCCGTCTGCATAGGCCCTCGCAGTGGAACCGATATCGTTTCGCTTCGCATCTTCGATAACTACTAAGCCCTGTGACTTAGCGTATCTGACGGTTTCTTCAAACGCTCTTATGCCAGCGCTCCCATACTGCTCGTAAAAAGCAATTTGAGGCTTGACCGCTGGCACAACATCCGCCACTGCCTTAATGATCATGGTGTTAAACTCGACTATCGTGTTTGCAGCAGCTTCCAGCGTGTTCCCATATCGTCTCAAGCTGGTCTCTTTAAGTTGCTCCGGCATTAATTCAATTCTCGGATCCAAGCCAACACAACTTGGGTTTTTTTTCTCCCGTACAGCTTCCAATAATCTATCGGCAAAATTGCTCGAGTTGGCCGTCATTTCACGATACCATTATTCAAAGGCTAGAGCCCGATCGCAGAGTTCTCTTACAGCTTTTCCCAGATTCCCCGCTCTGTAGATGGACGTACCAATTACCGCATAAGAAGCCTGACCTCCAGATGCTTTGAACGCTTGCTCGACGGTACCTCCCTGCCTTCCAATCCCGCAGAAAAGGAATTTCGGCTCCTCTATAGAGCCGGCGATTAGACCGACATGTTTCTCAATGAATTCGAGCCTGTTTCCTGGCATAGCAAAATGCTCAACTCCCATCTTGGCCGCGATCTCATAGATCTTAGAAGGAGCATTATTATCGATAAAACCTCTTTCACTAGCAAGATATGTGCAGTGAGTCATGCCTCCCCCAATGACCGGGATCACGTTATTACTCTGAGCAAGTTGAATATACGCCTGTTCTATTTCTGGACCTGCTAGAGGAAACACGTATACAAAATCTACACCGGCCAGCCCACATATCGTCATGATCTTCTCTCCGATATACGAGATATCTGTGCCAGCTTTCTGATGGTCATAGATGATGGGATAGTCGCAATAGTCCCTGACCAATCTGCAGACCCTCTGAAGACCATACCTTAGTGCAAGTGAGCAACCTATCTTGTACCCCACAATCCCGCTGATGTTGCTAGTGCCGCTTAGAATCCACGCCAACTCATCTAAACTGTCGACATCGCACGCCGGGATTACCCCGTGATTCAGATGAAAGGAACTTTGCTTCATCGAGGTTTCTCCCGCGTCAGTTTCCGGCTCGCGGCCCCTATTACTTCATTGCAGCTAGATGCAAAGAAAAGGAGGCACTTCGCCACGACAGTAGCTCAGTAGCCTATTACTATGACATTACGCTTCGTCATCCCGACATTTCATTCGAATACACTCCGCCCTGACATTAAGGAATATACACCGAACCTCGTCCTCTGTCAAGAGAATCTGTCCGTTTCTTGATAGATTTCATTCGCCATGCACAAGTCACTGATGGATAATATTTTAGAAGAACAAGCGTTTTTACTCGGTACGATCCAAAAACCGTTCGAGGCTCCTGGCGCTGTGTCTCTTAGTTCTCACCGGCGACGGAACCGCGTTCCGCGGTGTGTGCCTGTGTCACTGACGCAGGCCGCACGAGACATAGCACCTTCTCTTGTCCATACGAGATTCGATAGAGTGCACCGCATTGCCGGCACGGAACGCACGCTTCACACGACAGCGCCTTAAAGCGCTCTCCCATCAATGCCGTATGAACAGCCATTCTGTTATCGTAAGCGGTCGACCAAACGCGCTATCCGAAGATATGATCTGCAGCGACCGCGAGAACGAGAAGAGTAGGCACCGCCGAGCCAACGGGGTGCACGGAAGAATGAATAGCAAAGACGAGAACGGAAGCCTGCCGAAATGGGTATTATACATCCTTGAGAAGTGGAACTGTCTGGAGACCAAGAGAGCGAAGCCCATTGGCCAGCAGGGGACTGAAGACCGAGTATGAATCACGAAGATGCTCACTTATCTGAAATAGGGTCCCAAATCAGCAGCGCTGTCGCGAGAATAGTCCTGCGTCTTCTCCCACGAATTCCTCGAACAGAGTGGAGGAACAGGATAATACCGTTCCCAGCTATCTACAAGAAGGTGGGATACGCAATGAAGCTCAACAGAAACGCAACTCGGAGGGTTCTCGGACTCTTATCGATGAGAAATGAGATAGGAATGATAAAGCTCCATCGCGTCGTTTTGCAGGAGAGAGTAGCGGAGGACAAGCTGTGGCCTCAGGTACGTTTTCCTTATGCTTCCGCGTGCGCCTCCGCCAACTGCTCCACCACTTGGCGAAGTCACCTACCACTGTGTGACGTTATTTGCCGTGAGCCCCGTTCACGCTTGCCACCTTCTCCCTGACGGTGGCGGGGTGCTTCCTAAAGCTGCCCCTATGAACCTCCGTCATTGTAACGAATATTGCGTTAAACACGACTGCTTTCGTTGTTATAACGCGTGCCATCTATACATTCAGCATTTGTCGCCCAGGGTTTCGCTGAGATCAGTGCACACCCCACGATATATCCTGTTCATCCAAGAGCGCAACGTGCCGCTGGTCGAGTCCTTCCGCCAGAGTTGTGTACTCTTCTGCCAGCTCGGGTAAAGCTTTCTCCAGCGCGGCGGCAAGTTCCCTTGACAGATATACGGCAATATCGCAAGCTTCACAGGCCTGTTCGAGAAAAGCGATCAGCTCGCGGTAAATCTGAACACCGGCTCCCAGCCCCGCTGGATCCTTGATGCTTGTGAGGTGCGCTGGCGGCTGGACCGTCTGGAGCGCGTCCGCAGCCTTTCTCCTGCCCTCTCGCTGCTTGTAGATGAAGTCAGCAAGCTCACCTTTGGAACGCTTCATTACCTCGTCGAACGCTGTCACCGAGAGTGCAAGGTATTTCTGTTTGCCGGCTTCGTCTCTGTAGAGCGCGTTTCTCACAAGCCAGTGAGAATGCTCAAACGCGACAGCAGCCGCCTCCTTAATATGGCCGCCATCAAGGTAGGCGTCCATAGCTGCATTGTAGAACCCGGTGAAAATGGTAGTCCTACCGTAACTTCTCTCCGATTCGCACTGCATCCTGTATAAGTCGCCTGCCATCTTGCAGTACAGGTTGAAAGTCTCGCTCTTATAGGGCTGCTTTTCCGCTACCGCCATCGCAGCGGCGCCAGCCCGATTAAGGTCATAGTTGTCCTTGCATAAGTCTGTGATGGTCTGAAGAGTAGCTTCATAGTCCTCGGCGGCTAGCCCTTCCTTCAGCAGGTCGGCGATCTTCTTCACGAAGGCTTCGGTATGCGACAACCCGCCGCTCACATGTTCTGTTGGTTCTTCGCCACGCGTCTTCATCGTAACGCCCGGATAATCCCTACGTCCCTCATGTCAGAACCTTCTCTCGCGCAACCGTCTCAGGTCGAGTATCAACTCCGCCACCGATTGGTACCTGGAGGAAGGCTTCTTTTTCAGGGCTTTCAACGCGACTCGGTCAATATCACGCGGCAGACTCGCCTCCACTCTTGAGGGCCGCTCGAACTGGAACGAGCTACTCGCCAATTGCTTCACCACGTCTTTCGGTCTCGGACCCGGCGCAGGATGTTTTCCGGTAAACAGCTCGTACATCGTTATTCCGAACGAGAAGATGTCAGACCTCGCGTCCAGCGGCTTATCCACCAGCTGCTCTGGCGACATATATTTTCGAGTTCCACCCGCTCCCCATCTCTCCCCAAAAAACCAACGACGTTGACGCCTCGACAACCCGAAATCGGCTATCTTTGCCTGACCATCGCGGGATATAAGAAAGTTCTCCGGCTTCACATCCATATGCACAACGTTGTTCTGGTGGAGGTAATTCAGACCGACACATATATCCAGACAAAGGTCAACCGCCTGTTCCCATGTGAGGTCTCTCTCGCGGATATGTTTGCGCAGGTTGTGCCCGTCTACATATTCCATCAGAAGACAGCGCCTCTTGAATCCCTCGGTGTCCGGCGCCTCTGCGATCTCCGGAAAGATCTTGACTATGTTCGGGTGCTCGAGACCGGCCGTGATCAGGATCTCGCGTCCAAGATAGTCTCTTTTCCGCGCTTTCTTATCTATGTCGTACCGGCGGAAGAGAACCTTAATAGCGATCGTCTCGTCCTTCTCCCTATCAATCGCCTTGTAGACCGTGCCCATACCGCCCGAACCTATAGGGGCGATGAGCTCGTATCTTCCTACCCTTTCGATCTCCATATCCGCACCACCGACTGTTGTGACTATGATCGCAACATAATCCCGCAGCACCTACCGATCATGCTACGCGATGTTTACTCATCACATACGCCCCTTCCTTCTACTCGCTAATCAGCCAGCTTGTTTACCAACCTGGGCAGAGAGTCTCGCAAGCAAGAGATGAAACTCGATGTTTTGCGTCACGTCGTCGGCGAACCTGACCGCAATCCTTCTCCGTTTAGGCTCATCTCTGGCGCTGCCAAGCTCCGTCCTCACGACCGCACCCTTTATGTCGAACGTACCGTTAGGTGCCTCAGGGTCACGAACACATATTTCCAGGTCTGCACCGTTCTCGACGTGAAACTCGGTTTTCAGGTACGCCCCCTCCGCACCCGAGTTGATCATCGTCGTCTGCTCCTCAAAGGGCTCGCTGAGCACGCCCTTCCCTCTGACAGTGACCGGCGTGTTGAGCCGGAAGCGCTTCACCTTACGTTGCTCTCGGCGCGAGTTCGCAGCATACGGTTCCTCCCAGTCACGACTCTCTTTGTGGTACTGGGATCTCTCTATTCTAAGGAATCTGGCTGCGGACTCGATCTTACCGATAAGATCGGATTCGTCGAACATCTCCGCAAGCACGTAGTCCGCCTTGTTGAGGACTTTCCGATCGGGACACGCCTTCTGTAACTGGGACCGGCTCTTGGAAAAGAGGATGAGTATGACTTCTGCGAGTCTCTGGCTATCCTTGAGCTGCTCCACTATGGCGCCGGTTCGAGTCCGGCTGAACCCGACGTCGAGCACGATGATGTCAGCGCCGCTCTCCGAGAGCTGGGCGGCAATCGCTCGTTTGGGCGCGAGCAGCGTTACTTTAAAGCCCCTGTATTCGAGCGAAAGCTTTGTTGCATGCAGTAGGTCGGGATCCGTTGACGCCAGCAGGACTCTCATACTTCTACCTCGTACCACGCACCTGGCAGATGGACCTTCTTAGCCTTTCACTGAATACACACGCGTGTTTCCTTCTCATGTGTTTCCTTTCCTTTTAGCCCCCGCACATACACCGTCTTGTGGTCCGGGTTGACGGCCATGGACAGCCAACCCGAAGCCAGCACCGGGTTCGCTGCCAATTGACCGAGCAGTTTCACTGCCTCGCCGAAAATGTCCGAAACATCTGTATCGGGTACTTGTCTCAATGAGGTGGTCAGTTTGGTTACTCTGTCGCGCCACACGTCGCGAGCGGGGTTGTCCTCGGGCATGTCCATCACGAAACAGCCGACGGATTGCAGCACTATGTAAGCGTGTACTCAGTGAACGCGCCTATTGTGTCATCCCCAGGACTGTAATATGGTTGGACGATCTGGCCCGCTCAGAGTCGATTCCATGCTCATCTTGTCTTGCTGTTAGTTAGGTTTTGACTACTATTTCCCCGTTCTCGTTGGTGAATGTGGCGCTGGCGACTGTGTCCGTTATATCCATAGCGGCACCGTGGATGATGATGCGAGTTCCCGGGAACGCTTTCCCTGTGACGACGATTTTGCCTCCCTCAGCCCTGTTGAGTTTTTGTTGCAGCTGTTCAATTTCGCGGGAGAGTTCGCCTTCTTTTTCTTTTCCGGCGCGGATCTTGTCTAGCAATTCTTGCAGGGTGTTCTCAACTCTTTCCGACAGGAAGCCGCCCTGTCGCTCCTTAATCTCGCTGAACCGTGAGTACTCTTTGTTAGCCCCTTCAATCTCTTTTTTGATCTTGTCGAGTTCCGCCTTAAGACTCCCGAGCCGTTTGATGATCGTGGCGTCAGGCGCTATTTCGAGCAGCGTTTTGGGTTCAGAATCAGGGTTGCTGGCATTTGTCACTCGGATCTCACGGCACGCTCTGAGAGTACCGCCGATGGCAGAACCCTTAGGTCCTTCCAGTACTACCTTGTCGGCCTGAATGGATGACCACAGCATCTCGCCGCGCACCAGTACGCACCCGCCGGCGACCAGGTTGGCGTTGTCGGCAAAGCTTGCCGTGATGTCAGCTCCTGCTCTAACAGAGACCGTTTTCTTGCCTAGAAGGCCGCCCCTGACCTCGACTGATCCGCCAGCTTCTATATGCCCTTTATCAACGTTCCCGAACACGGTGACGTCACCTGTAGCCTCGACCTTGAAATCCTCCCTAACGTGTCCTCCGACTATCACGTCGCCCACGAATCGTGTATTACCGGTTTCGTAGTCCACGTCACCGAGTACCCTGTATATCGGGAGAACTTCGATCTTGCCATCCTCAAAGGTGACCATACCGTCCTGAGCAGCCACGGCTTTCAATCCGTCTTCCTCGATTCGTACACCGCGTCCGATCCTGATCTTGGCGGCTTTACCGGGCGAGGCGGGTATCTCATCGCCGAGGACGTTTCTGCCGGGTACGCCGGGTTCCGGCTGAGTTGCCTTTGCCAGCGTGTCACCCTGTTTCACGTTCTGTATAAGATTCAGTTCGCGATGGTCCACTTTACCGAGGCGCCCCTGATCTCCTACGGTGCGTTCACGATTCGTATCGAAACGGTACTGAATTTGCCCGTCTTTGCCGTCTTCTGGAGGGACTCCTTCAGCAATGATTACGGATTTATCAGGTTCGATATTGTTCAGCAGAGCTGCGACCGCATCCTTGTCTATATCCTTAATCCCAATTGCTCCGAGAGCCTTGACGATCTCGGCAAGGAGATCTGACTCGCTATCGCCTGTGACGTTAGGGTTGATCTTAAGCAAAGCCCTCAGCTTGAGTTGGTCAAATGACAGATGCACGCCCCTTGGTAAAGGTTTAAGGTCGGTCTGTTGTGAACTCATCTCAGTACCTCGCACAAATCTGGCGCCCGTTCAGCCTTCTCAGAAAGCCGGCGGCCGTTTGACTGCATGAGCGTGCCCGTGACGCTCGCCCACCTCGGTCCCAATCCGAAAGAAATGAAAGTATCCGCAACGGCGACCCAAAGCAGACTGAGTGCGTAAAGAAGACGACTCGATATATGTCTGGAGAGAACAGGGATGGAGAGCTAAAAAGAGTGCTAGCGTTCAGCTCACAGTTGATACTCAGAACTCGGAAGAATGCCGTGCTGGTCAACGTTCCTGGCCCCTTGGGGGAACTGCCCCGCCCGTTTAAGCACCCCATAGACCCCGTTAGGACTCAATGCCACCCCACCGTGCTTTCTAAGGTACCACGCCAATAGCACCGGTCCATATCCCTTACGGCGCCTAGCACGTATCACCCGCGCTTCCAAAGGCTCCGCCGTGAGACGAGCCAATCGGTTCGGTCGCGTGCTGCGCTCACTGAGTCCCTCCACCCCTTCCTCCTTGTAGCGCTTGCGCCACTTGTAGTACGTCTTGCGACTCATGCCAAAGAGCTCGCATATTCTCGACACTGACATCCCTTCCTCACGACACCGAATCCACGCCAACTTGCTCTCTACAGGCTGCGATCTGCTATACTTGCTCTGCATGGGTAACCTCCTTCTGCGGCTATCCTCGGAAAAACCAAACTTCCTTCTAAGGATAAACCAGAAGTGTTACCCATGTCTCGGTATTCTTCATAACAGAGTGCGTGCGGTGCCATCGTTTCAGGCATTCTGCACATGAACAGTGCCAGTCCTAGCCACCAACAGGATCGAACACGGTCTTCTCTCTGAGCAATACTGCGGACAGGTACATCCGTGAGCTGAATGGCTTATCTTCCTTAGGAGTCCCCGCCTGCAAAGTGACTACTACTTCTTACGCGCCTGAGAACCGAAAAGTATTTAAGTAACGGCAGACAATAATAAACCAAAGAGAATCCTGAAGTATCCGGCGGTACTCATAGGATACGGACCCTGCCCAATACTAGTCAGTTGCATCCCCGTCGGCACCCTTAAGCGGGGTGCATACACGCGTAGCATCCCATATACCCCAGGCATTTCCGGTTTCCGTCGTAAATGCACCCGCTCCCCGTAACAGCGGCTCATTCAAGCGCCCGTTGGGCACGGCGCGCATGCAGCATCCTTAAAGGCTGCCGGTAATCTATCGAGACCAGAGGTCGAATATGAAAGACACCTTCTTGCACAAAGAGGACAGGACAGTGGCCTCACTCCTCGCCAGGATCAGAGGGGATGAGATGAGGTGGAGGAAGGATCTCGAACCCATGTATAAACAACCGATACCCGAGCCCAACAGGAGCAAGCTGCTGAGCTTTTACAGGAGCGTCGTGACAGAGGAGCTGAGCCTCGGCAGGATCGCCGTGTTGCTCGGCAACATGTACAGGATATCCATCTGGCTCAAACACAGACCGTTTGAAGAGCTGACGAAGGACGACTTGATAGACCTCGTCGAGAAGATAAGGAACATGAGGGTGAAAAGACACGCGAAGGCAACCGTCAAAGAAGGTTACGCGGAACAGACTGTTGAGAGTTACAAGATTACTGTCAAAAAGTTCTGGCGATGGCTGAAGAACCCAGGGCTGTCCCCGGAAGAGCTCAAGGAAGCTCCGTATCCTGCAGAGGTGAGGTGGATAAAGCGTAGGAAGAAAAAGAACGGACTATTACCAAAGGACGTCTGGACTCCTGAAGAAGTGAACAAGGTAGCACGGCTCGCGAGCAACACGCGTGACAAAGCTTTCGTTCTTGCTCTGTTTGGTTCTGGATGCAGAATAGGTGAGTTCCTTCCGCTGAGGCGGAAAGACGTCATATTCGACAAGTACAGCTGCCAGATACTCGTGGATGGAAAGACCGGCTCGCGTCGGGTGCGGCTTACACCTGCCGCCAGCGTGGCTCTTGCGTCCTGGCTCGACGTTCACCCCAACAAGGACTCAGAAGCGCCGGTCTGGATAGACATACAGGCGCGGAAGCAGATCCCCAAACATCACCTCAGCTACGACTGGGCCCACGAAATGCTCAACGACCTGGCGAAAAGGGCAAACATAGATAAACCCATCAGACCGCACCTGCTGAGACACTCGCTGGCAACCTACTATGCTCCAAAACTGACAGAGGCAGTGATGAACGAACATTTTGGCTGGCAGCAGGGAGGAAGAACGGCTGCTATTTACACCCACCTCAGCGGCAAGCAGGTTGACGATCAGATACTGGCTGTCTTCGGAAAGAAGAAGCTTGATCCGGAGAGCAGTCAAGCGGTCGATGTGCTGTACTGCCCGAGATGCAAGCTGGAGAACGACCCTGCTTCGGTTCAATGCAGCAAGTGTGGATTCCCGCTTTCGGATGAGGCAGCGAGGAAGCTGGACGAAAGAACACGGAAAGCCGACGCAATAATGGACCTCGTCACAAACGATCCGAGGTTCGCCAAGCTCGTTGCTGCAATCATCAAGAAGGAATCCGCACGAAGACCCGAACTGTTCCAACGGCTTCAGTAATATCGTCCATCCCAATCCGCCTCAAGCGCTGTTCTTTCTTGCCGTATTGATCTGTTTGCTCGAATCCTCGGCTATGGCAAGAACTCTCGCTACCCATGGCGGTTCCAGGGGCAGGACCTTTTCACGCGCTCTCTGGACAGAGCGCGTTTGCGGTTCCCCAGCTGCTCGGTCCGGGATCGGCTTCTCCCCGGACTCGCCTGCAAATGGTGAACGCTTGGACGGGAATTTTCCTGAGTGTCTCACAGGATATCCTCAGACCAGAGCTTTAAGAAACTGCCGCGCGCATGATGCGGGGGATGCATCTACCGAGGCGAGGCTGTGCAACACTGAGGACATGGCAGCGGTACCACCGCGATTATGTTCTTGAGACGATATTGCGCTAGCTCCCTGGCTTTCCTTTTCCTGGAATAATGTTGCGCACACCGCCTTCTGGATCTGCAACGTCTCCTTGGTAGCGGGGTATAAGGTGAACGTGCAGGTGCTGGATAGTCTGTCCTGCGTATTCTCCAATGTTCACACCAACGTTGAACCCATCCGGCCTATACCTCTCTATTACCGTCGCCTTGGCACGCGATATCATCTGGTGTAAAGAAAGAATTTCGTCCTCTGAGAGCTCGAAAAGAGATACTGAATGGTTCTTCGGAATCACTAGAGCATGTCCTTCTGCCACGGGATACTTATCCCATTTGGCGAACCAATACTCGTTCTCCGCAATAATCCCACGCTTCTCCCGTAAGCACCTGCAAAACTCGCAGTCCTCCATGCGATTGCTCGCTTGAGAGCGTCTTGCCTTCGAATGGTATTTGGCTCGCAACTTACTCTCATGGCTTTCAGCGATTCGCTTAGCAACCGAGAACGGCCAAGGAAAGTAAGGAGACGGGTCGAGGAACGAATATTCATTTTTCACTGAGTACTCTTTCTCCCTCTTCAGATCATAGACGTAACAATATCCAGTGGCCCACCTGAAGAGTCCGTACCAAACGAGCCCTGCGACCAACAATGCAGATAATAGCACACCCCACCAAGCGACAGGGATACGTGAGAACTGAACGACAGACTCAAGGAAGCACCATACGGAGCAACCCGCAAGAAGCCCGTTGACAGAGCTGATATAGATTACTGTGTACCATTCTGAGCTCGGCCTCCGCAAATAAGGCGGACACAGCCTAATCGCCGTGATCATTTTCAGAAGGCCGCCAAGCTCGTGATTAGCTTCAATCATTCTCTCCCGAAATACAGCTATCTGCTCTAACGTCTTAATCTTTCTTATTCGGAGCTCAAGGTACATAGCAAGGATGTAAAGGCCCAGGAGGAAAATGACGAGGGCCAACGCTCCCAAGAACGTATGGAACAACCTCTCTGTGAGAAACCTGAACAGCAAAGCGCTAATCGGAGTCACGATTGCAAGCACCGAATTGTAGAACTTGAGAAGGTCTGCCATCGAACCCTCGACGTTGTTGAAGTAGTTGTGAGTCTCCTGGTACTCACGCAGCAGGAAATCTTTCTCGAAGTCTTGCACATTCATCAGTGCTGCTCACGCCTCAACAATTAGCCTTTTTTTAAGCTCTCGAGTGGGACCTGATTTCCATTCTCATAGATGAATGTGAATCGTCCTCGTTGGGCTTTTTCAACTTCAACAAGCTTGTCGAAAATCTCTGGGTGAATTTCTAGCAGCTTCTCGAAATCCGCTCTCGTCTTGTACGCACCGCACCAGCACTCGGCCGAACAACCCAGACACTTGGCCGGACTCTCCGGTAATCCGCTCGTCTCGATCCGGCTCATTACGTCCTCATCCGACCAATCGAGGAGCGGGCTGACCGAAATGCATCGGAACTCGGGATGATACCATACAGGAAGATAGGTACTCCTCTGATTGGACTCCACGGCTCTGATGCCGTCCACCACCATCTTTGGTTCGGGTACGCTCTTGAGAAAGTCACGAACAGGTTTTACCTTGAGTTCCTTGCAGCACCATCTGGCGTTAAAGCTAGGAATGCCCCAGCGCTTCGCCAGTTCGAAGTATTCCCGCTTCGCCCGTACAATCTCTAATGGAATGCCAATCTGTTTGCAGATGCGGCGCACGTACCTGGTGACTTCTGGGAAGCCAGCCGTCGTGTCAACGTGCACTGCTGTTAGGTTGGCGCCATCCCCATCTGCGACATCGAGCAAGTACAACAAGGTGCACAGACTGTCAGCTCCGCCGCTGAAGAGGACCAACGTCTTCATTCTCCTAAGCAGCTTTCGCAGGTCACCACGGGACAGAGCAACTCGTCCCCTGATGTTCTCCGCGTCCTTTTCGCCTATTTTACACTCGTTGATGACTTTGTCAGCACCTTTATGGAAGATGGAAAGCGGCTTCGTCTTCCGGCCTTTCACCCATGTCGTCGTCGCTAAGCCTGGGAAACCGCATTTGGGGCACTCTACTGTAAGGCTCTTCAGCCGCATGCCCAACAGCCCTCCCAGAGAGTTAGCGAACCCGTTCGATTTGTCCATGCTACCTTCCAGTGACCAATCCCTCCTAGTTCCCTCCATGAGCATCCTCCACGGCTCGCAGCCTTCGCTGGCATCGACTTCGGAAGTCGGCAAGCGGGACCGGGCAGAAAAGTTCCTCGTCGTCGGGGAGTTTACCAACTACTGCTCCCAAACTCTCTTGCTTCAAGCTCCTCGCTATCACACTAATGCCGAGGGGTTCATCGATCCTGCGCAAGTACATATCAATCGCATTGTCTCTGGTAAGAGAAGTCAATATCTCAGAGACAGCCACATGT
>Ga0180437_10004943_pt1 | contig 18598 bp, 14 predicted proteins | sample SS_ome_4_FD_132410 | JGI IMG/M metagenome (GOLD analysis project Ga0180437, IMG submission 132410) | Hypersaline lake sediment archaeal communities from the Salton Sea, California, USA - SS_3_D_1 metaG | ecosystem: Environmental > Aquatic > Non-marine Saline and Alkaline > Hypersaline >... | reverse complement strand
TCGAGAGACGAGCATCCTAGGTCTAAATGTGGCCAGCCCTTGAAGACTTCATCGAGTAATCCAATAATCTCCCTCATGTCACCTGATTGAAATGGTCTCACAAAGGGCTCCATAAGCAAAGACTCGACATGTAGTCTTATTTAATTCAGACGTGTACGCTACCAAAATATTCACCCATAATATTATGTAAAATTCTACGTGCTCAACGATAATACACATCGCGTGCACGAAATCTGATCAGGAGTTCATAACTTTTTTTAAACACAAAGATAATAGTGAAAAACCTCAATGACCTTGATAGCGTTACTTGCCATCGCCTCAGCCACATCAATAGCGGGAATCATGGCATCTTCGGCTAGAATGAGGAACGAGAAGAAACAACTAATCAAGGGTTAACGCAGACGCAGGTCTAGTATGGCAATTAGGCGGCCCTTCTGTCCCGAGGGCTACATGGATTCAGGGTATTTCAGCGCGCGCTAAACAGAAATGTCCAGACAAGTTTTATGAGTAAAAAATAGCTGCAACAAGGTCTATCGCAGCGCCAAATAATAGATATAGAGTGAGACAAAGGGAAAAGAACTAAAAAAAAGATAATACTTTTTTTCGGGAAACGCAGATGATATTGTATGCCTGAGTATAAGGTTAAGATTACGGTTGTGAAGAACTTCAGCCCTGAAGAAGTCTTCGGCGAGAAATTCCATCGACCCTCCGGCAGGGAAATCCAAAAGTGTGACCTCGGCGAAGGTGACACCTTCACCGTCACCGACGGTAACATGCCTGACGGTTTCTGTCACCACGCCTGGTTCGGCATGTACCCAAAGGTCACCTTCATCCGCTACGGCGGCGAATTCGATGACTGGGCCGGAAGAGGCGTCGACTATGTCTGCTGCCCCGACGGCATCCGCCCCGTCGTCTTCAAGCTAGAGAGGGTAGAAGATTAAAGACGCGCGCGCATTTACTCCCATAATCTCATGCGCTTTTTAATAACATCTATTAACTTGGCTTCAAGTTTATTCACACCTCTTATATCGACGTGAAAGAAATGAAGTATTGTAAATTCGGTCTTTTGGACTGGGAGGTTTCTGCACTAGGTTTCGGAGCCATGAGACTTCCAATAATAGGTAAGGACGCTTCAAAGATAGATGAAAAACAATCAATAGAGATGATAAGGTATGCAATAGATCAAGGTGTAAACTACATAGATACAGCTTATGTCTATCATCGAGGTAAGTCTGAAGTTCTGCTAGGAAAGGCGCTGAAAGACGGGTACCGTGAAAAAGTAAGAATCGCTACTAAGATGCCTGTTAGACTTGTGGAAAAGAAGGAGGATCTTGAGGAATACTTCAATACTCATCTTGAACGGTTACAGACAGAGTACATCGATTTCTATCTTCTGCACGGCATGAGAGAGGCAACATGGACTAAGGTCAAAAAATTCGATGTTTTAAATTGGGCTGAGGAGAAAATTGACGAGGGAAAGATAAATTATCTTGGCTTCAGCTTCCATGACAAACTACAGCTCTTCAAAGAGATAGTCGACTCACACGACTGGACTTTCTGTCAGATACAACTCAACTACATGGACACTGAATATCAAGCGGGGTTGGAGGGCTTAAGGTATGCCGCTGATAAGGGTCTCGCAGTGGTTGTAATGGAGCCAATAAAAGGAGGCAAGCTAGCTGTCACGCCTCCAGAAGAGATCCAAGAGATCTGGGACAAAGCTGAAGAAAAGCGTAGTCCTGCTGAATGGGCGTTACAATGGGTTTGGAACTTACCTGAGGTCAGCGTCGCCCTCAGTGGTATGAGTGAGATGCGACATGTCGAGGAAAATGTGAAATACGCTGATAGAAGCGGACCTGGAAGTCTCAGAGAAAACGAGTTAGCCCTCTACGAGGATGTAAAAGATGCTTACACTAGATTGGGTTTCATAGGGTGTACAGCATGTCAGTATTGTCTGCCGTGTCCAGAAGGAGTAGACATTCCAACTATTCTTGGACACTATAATGAGTACTACATGAGTGGAGGTAGCGAGGAAGTAAAGGAAACTTACTGGCAAAATAACAATCCTGAAAATCATGCCTCTAACTGTATAGCTTGTGGTAAATGCGAGGAGAAATGCCCTCAACAGCTACCGATACGTAAATTCATGAATGAAGCGGTAAGACTTTTTCCCCTTTCAAAATAAGGAAATCTCGCTCGCGCTTAAAATACGTTAAGTACATATTATTCGCTAGGCGCGCGAAATCTTATTCACGATATAGAATACTTTTTTATATTTGGACTTGAAAGAATATTTTGATTAAAATGGAATCATATTTTAGAGGTTTTATTGAACAAAAGATTGAAGGTTGGTTGGATGATGATGAAATAACACAAGTGTATGACATCCTAAGCTATTTGCAACAAATAAAAATAGGAATAGAGGAAGTAATATTAGGATTCATTATCGCTAGTTTATACGATTCTTTAATTAATTTATGTTTTGCTCACTATTATAGAGTACCAAATGATGATGAAATAGAAGAATTTATGGAAATAATAAAGAGAAGAACTGGAGAGATAAAACAAAAAATAAATCATGTCGTGAACAAATAAACTAGAGATCGTAGTAATTTGCGCGCGCAAATGTAATGAAAAGTAAAGACTAATATCATTCATATCTTAGAGAGACATCTCTCTCGCACGAGACTCACTGTAAATTCACGCGTATTAAACTCTTAGAGCTTACTCCGAGCTCTGCAGTTTCATTATAACTACTCCAATCGCAATTCCGAGAACTCCAAAGAAAAGGCCGACTCGCGTTCCCTCGCTTACACTCGACACAGTCAAGATCATGATATTAGTCTCAGCCCCTCTGAACCAGACGAGATGGCCGTATAAGAAGGCGGCAAGAAAAGAGACTATTAACGACTTCAGAAATCCTAAAACAACACTGTTTAATCCATCCTTGTCAGAGACAAAATAGCACCCCGCTGCGCAGCTTATACCACCGATAAAGATGGAGAGGGCTCCACCTTGCGATAGAAGCCCTGCTGCAACTCCGGTGAAACAGCCAACGATGATTCTAGAGTATTTTCTTGCGATGGATGCGAGCCACTCTGGCTCATATGATTTATAGTAGATGGCGATAATTCCGGAGACCATGCTGAAAAAAACAACTCCCCAGAGCGCTCTTGAGCCTGGTAGTAACCCCGTCCGGGGATCGTTAGATATCGTTGCCACGCCGTTTCTCTCGGCTACGAACACCTTGTCACCTGTTGATGTGACCGCAATGTCCACCACGCTACTCCCGGCATCGTAAATCCAGAGAGGTGTAGAGCGGGGGGCATACATGAAGAACAGGCGTCCATCGGGGTTGAGGGCTACGGCGTACGAGCCGAATAGGGGAGCCCAGACCGAATGGATCTCTCTTGGAACTTTGAGCTGCCTCCCATTGACCCCTTCCGTCGCCTTTGTGAGTAAAAAGGCCTTTCCTCCCTCTTCGTTCAAAACCACCCGTGAACCATCACCAGACATAGAAACGGAGCTAACAGGTGAAGAGGTCCGCCAATCCCAGCTCCTCTCGCCATCATCCAAGGAGAGTGAGTAGACCCGCCCGCTTCCAGAAGGGTCTTCTCCACCTACGACCAGCCATGAGGCCTGAGAGAAGGATAGGACCGCATCCCTAAGACCAGTGGGGGATACCCAGATAGGTTGAGAGTCGTCTATGTGGAATAGACTGGTTAAACCATCAGCGTCAACGGCCGCCACATATCTTCCGTCAAAGGATATCTTTGCTTCGACATGGTCTGTGCCAGTTGAGTAATTCCATAGCAAACCGTCTCTGTTCGTGAAAAGATGGACGCACCCACCTTCCGTGGTCAGGATATATACTAGAGCAGGCATCGCTCCCGTGACATGGATCCCTGAGATCTCTCCATCGTCAAGAGGGTAGGTCCATTTAGGTGTGATTACTCCACTGCCCAGTGAGCGGAATAGGGTTATGGTGTTTTCCTCGTCCTGAGAGATGAAGTAGTCTCCATTACAGGACATTAGAACAGAGAGATAACCGACGCCACCCTTATACACCCATTCGGGGATCGTTCTACCCCTCTGGTAGAGAGATACAGTACCCTCCGCCGTTCCTATGACGATGGAATTCCCAGTGTTGGATATATCGAAGCAGCTCAACTCCTCTATACTACCGTATATGAGAACTGGACTCCTCTCTCGGACTGTGTAGTTGAAGACATAGAAAGAGAGCCCTAGCTCAATCAGTAAGAAGATGGATGTGAAAAATATTTTCCGACGGTCGTTCATGTGCGGGCTCAACTCTCATCTACATGAACATAAATTATATGTAGAGATCAGATCTCGTTTAGTGTGTCTGCCTTAGCCTGATGCGTTGGAGAGTTAAATTTACGCGCTCGTTTCGCCAAAAAAAAAGGAAAGAAGCCGTGCTGACAGATACACTATCATTTCCATGATGAATAGTGACCAGAAAATGGTCATGAGAAATAGTATGCCTTGACCGTTGAACACAGCGATCGAGATAACCTGCGCTTTTATCCCCATCACTAAAAGGTTGTAAAAGGATTCTTCGCATACGAGACAACTGCCTTAAATATAGAGACTTTAACACCTTGCTTTTTACCATGACACTAATATTCCTGAACAAAATTGATGGAAACAGCTATTATCTCTTACAGAGATCGTGCAATAAGGAGTGTTCTCTAAGATTTGGAAATCAGGATACTCTTTATTGGGTGGTTCCCTGGATGGTCGAAGGATCTGACCGAGCCTTCCACGACACTGGTGGGGACTGGGTTCGATACGGGCACGAACCATCTGGAATATGAATTTTACGAGCACCTTGCGATCCATAAAATCATAGAAAAGACGGTTAACGCGGAGAAAGAGGGATTTGATGGGGTGGTAATCGGATGTTTCTACGACCCGGGGCTCAGAGAGGCCAGGGAGTTGGTGGAGATCCCCGTTGTCGGAGTCTGTGAAGCGAGCCTCCATGTGGCCTCTATGCTCTCCGCGGGCAAGTATTCAGTGCTAGTTGGTAGGAGGAAGTGGATCCCAAAGATGGCGGACAACGCCAAGATCTACGGCTTCGACTCCAAGATTGCCTCATGGCGAGTTCTGGATCTGACTGTCCCCGAAATGAAGGACGTGGAGAAGACCCAGGCTTCCATAATCAGGGAAGCGAGGAGCGCTGTTGAGGAAGACAGGGCCGAGTGTGTAGTTTTAGGCTGCACCGGGATGATGGGGCAGGCGATGAAGGCCCAGGAGGAGCTCGGTGTGCCAGTCCTTGACCCAGTCCTGATGGGGGTGAAGGTGGCTGAGATGAGAGCGAGCCTTTGGAAGAAATACGGGATATCTCATAGCAAGATCGGCGGTTACGAGCCTCCACCCGCCGACGAGCTCAGACCCATCTATAAAAAAGCATACGGGGAAAAATGAGGCTCCCCCGGTCCTCCGTCTAAATTATCAGAGAGGCTCCGAGTGGCATTTGACGAAGTGCCCTGGCTCCACCTCGATCATCGGAGGATCGTCCCTCATGCAGATATCTTTACACTCGTTGCACCTCGGATGGAAGTAGCAACCGCTCGGAACATTCACGGGGCTTGGGATCTCCCCTCTCGACACGACTTTTTCGGGTTTTACCCGTTCCTCCTCATCAGTGATGACTGGGATAGAAGAAAGCAGCATCTTGGTGTAAGGATGGAGGGGCTTGGAGAAGAATTCCCCCGTTGGCGCCACCTCACAGAGCTTCCCGAGGTACATGATCCCCACCCTAGAGGCGACGTTCCTCATCAAGCTCAGGTTATGTGTTATGAACAGATAGGAAAGGTCTAACTCCTTCTGAAACTGGATCAGCTTGTTGATGATCTTCGCCTGCATCGAGACATCGAGGGCCGAAGTGGGCTCATCGAGGGTTATGAAGCGTGGATTTGTCGCCAAGGCCCTGGCTATCGCAATCATCTGCTTCTCTCCGCCACCAATCTTCGTCGGCTGCCTCTCTAGATAGTCCTCAGGCAGCTCCACCATGTGGAGTAGTTCGATCACCCTCTTCCTGCGACCCTCCGCTGAGACGCCATGCACCTTCAGGGGCACCTCAAGGATCTGCTGTATACTCTTTTTAGGATTGAGTGATGAACCGGGATCCTGAAAGACCATCTGCATCTCCTTCTTGAGTCTCAGAGGCCTGTCCTTGACGCCAATGGAGATGTCCATCCCCTTGTAGGTGATCTCCCCCTGCGTCGGCGTGTAGAGCCCCATTAGAGTATAGGCGGTAGTACTCTTCCCCGATCCCGACTCTCCAACGAGGCCGAAGGTCTCCCCTTCGTTGATTGTGAAGCTAATACCGTCGACGGCTCTGACGACTCCTTCGTCGGTAGTGAAGTATTTTTTCAGGTTTTTTATGGCGATTATCTCCCCACTCATCTCAGTTTCCTCCATAAAGGTAACATGCGACCTCGTGGCTCTCTCCGACATCAAAAAAGGGTGGTGCCCCTTCCAAACACTGGGGCATCGAATGTGGGCATCTGGGGTTAAACCTGCAACCAGGAGGTGGGTTCAAGTAGTTGGGTATCCTCCCTAAGATGCCCTCCGGGATTCCACCTCCAGTTAGCTTAGGCACGGCATTGAAAAGGGCCTTGGTATATGGGTGAAGTGGATCAAAGAACAGGTCAGCTGTCGTTGCTGCTTCCACCATGGAGCCCGCATACATCACATAAACCCTGTCTACGAGGCCTTTCACGGCTCCGAGGGCGTGGCTTATCAGTATAATGGATGTGCCTCTTTCCTTCACGAGGTCCCCAAGAAGTCTAAGAACCTGATCTTGGATTGTGACATCCAGGTTCGTTCCAGGTTCGTCTGCGATAAGGAGGTTTGATGCCGAGACCAAGGCCATAGCTATACAGATCCTCTGACGCATTCCCCCGCTGAGCTGGATGGGGTAACTGTTCATTATCCTTTCGGGGTCTGGCATCTGTACCTCCTTCAAGACTTTGACAGTCCTTTCTTTGATTTCCTCTTTGGTCACTTTCTCCTTGAGAGCTAACTGGGAGAACTTGATTATGTCGCCTATCTGGTCTCCAACCTTGAAGACAGGATTCAAGGCAGCTGTGGGATCCTGGAATATCATCGAGACAGTTTTACGCCTCATTGTCTGAAGCTCTTGCTGACTCATCTTCAGCACGTCTTTGCCCTCGAGGAAAATCTCGCCGCCCTCAATGATCGCTGGAGGAGTTGGCAGTATCTTCATTATAGACTTCACTGTCGTGGTCTTCCCACAACCTGCTTCGCCTATTAACCCCACTTTCTCGCCCCTTGCGACCCTGAAATTCACACCGTTGAGGACCTTAGTCAAACCTTCGTATATGGAGAAGTAGACACGCAGGTTTCGGATGTCTACTAGTTCTTCGCTCATATTCAATCACCTGCCAGCATATCTCTGACACCATCTCCAAGGAGATTGAATCCCAGTATAATCAACACTATGAAGAGAGCCGGAAACAGACTTATCCACCACTGGCTGGGAATGTACTTTGATCCGTCAGAGACCATCGTCCCCAGATCTGGTGTGGGCGGCTGGGCTCCCAACCCGACGAAGCTCAAAGTCGATCCGATGAGTATCACCCACCCAACATCAAGAGTCATCTTTGTGAAGATTGGAGAGAGACAGTTGGGTAGGATCTCCCCGAACAGGATGCTGATAGTGCTAGCTCCCGTAACCTCGGCTGCCTGGATGAAGTACTCGTTCTTGATTGAGGATGCCAGTCCATAGACGAGCCGGGTATACCACGGCCACCACATGACCGTTACAGCGAGCATCGCGTTGTAGAGGGTGGGCTCAAGCATGGAGCAGACCGCTAGGGCAAGAACCATAGATGGTACACTGAGGAAGACATCGGCCACCCTCATTATCACTGTGTCCACCCACGTGTCCCTCATATATCCCGCTATCAGTCCTAAGAGAACCCCTGGTGGCGTCGCCACCGAGAGTACGGAGATGGCCATGAGGAGGGAGTATCTGAAGCCGAAGAATATCCTGCTTAGGATATCCCTGCCAGCTAGATCTGTTCCACAGAGGTTCTTGAGTGTCGGAGGGCTCTTCGCGTTCTTGAAATCGACGAAGACGAAGGCGTGCTCAGGATAAGGAGCAACATAGTCTGCGAAGATCGCGATGAGTATTACCGAGAGGACTACGATGAGGCCAACGATGGAGAGGGGATTTCTGGAGAACTTGTACCAGTTTCTCTTCGCCCTCTCCTTCATGAGTTCGCTGTTCATTTCAACCACTCTTCATCTTCATCATTATCCTCGGATCCAAGTAGGCTGTGATCAGGTCAACTATTATGTTCATGAACGCGAAGAAGACGCCGGTGAGCATCACGACGCCTACTATGGCGTTTATATCGTTGCTGAGCATCGCGCTGATGCCGTATCTCCCGATGCCTGGCCAGTTGAAGATGGTCTCGATGATGAAGGACCCCCCCATGGATCCGGCGATGTCCATCCCCATTACGGCCACCGTCGGGATGAGGGAGGGCTTCAGGAGATTCTTCAGAGTGATGGTCCTCTCAGGAATGCCGAAGGACCTAGCAGCCATGATGTAGTCCTTGTTCAGGTTCTCCACCACGCTCGCCCTGGTTATCCTGGCCTCCTGGGACAGCCGTCCCAAGACCAGCGAGGAACCTGGCAGAATCATGTGATAAAAGCCGTCTATGAAGACGTCCAATCTCCCTGCTAAAAGGCAGTCCAACATCAACAGCCCTGTCACCTTCGGAGGGGTCGCCACACCCGCACTCAGCCGTCCCAATGTCGGGAACCACCTCAACAAATAACCGAAAATGAAGACAGACAGGATGGCCCAGACAAAACTGGGGATGGCGATGCCCACATACGAGGTCACCCGGACGATGTTGTCCCACCAGCTATTAGCATACTTGCCTGCTGTAACGCCTAAGATAATGGCAAGGCTTGACGAGATGATGACTGAGAACATCACCAGCTCGAAGGTCGCAGGGAAGAACTCGAGAATGTCGCTGAACACCCCACGTCTGGTTACCAAGGACTGGCCCAGGTCACCCTTGAGGACGTTGGAAACCCAGTAGAAATACTGCATATATATGGGCTCGTTAAGGTGGAGTTGCTCTCTAAGTCTGTCGACGGCCCACTGGGGAGCCATGGGCCCAAGGGCGAGCCTCGCAGGGTCCCCTGGAACAAGCCTTGAAAGTGTGAAAATAAGGAGTGATAATCCAAACAATACAAAAAGGGAGGATAGGAGTCTGTACGCAACGTACTTCTTGATGTTCATCGGTGATCCTCAGTGCCTAAGGTGGATTTATGCCTGTGTATAGACCATAATAGGTTCTAAAGCCTAGTGGTGTACTGTAGACGAACCCGCTGACCTGTTCCCCGTATTCCACGTAAGGATTGACCACGTAGTCTTGCACACAGCGCAGTGTCGTCGTCTGTAACACATAGACTGTTGGGCACAGATCATAGATGTACTGCTGTATCTCGGCGTATTTCTCGAAACGCTCCATCTGGTCGACGGTCTCTAGGGCGTCTTCGATCATCGTGTCCAAGGTCTCGTCGAGCAGCCACTCGTTCTGCTCCCATGTGGGAGCGGACTCTGAGTGGTATCTCATCACGTCGCCTCCCACCTCGGGGAAGTGCACCGAGTTGTAGACGACGACAATGTTGGGGCTCAGCTCCTGGTCGGCCATGGTCTCAATCATCGAGAGCCAAGGTTCCTTGACAATCTTAACACTGATACCCAGGTCAGCCATATTGTCCATGAAGAGAAGAGCCACCCTCTCCTCGGCAGGGACCTCTGCGCACCAGTGGATCTCGATCTCGATCTCGTCTAGCTGGTCGTAGTACTCTGACTGCTGAAGCTCCTCCATAGCTCTGGTTAGGTTCATTCTATAAGGCTCAAGGGACGGGTCGTAGCCAGGCAAGACCTCGTTAACTACGCCTTTAACCATCGTCGTGTGTGGGAAGATGTCAGTTACGACGGTCTCGTAGTCGAAGGCGTAGGCAATCGCCTTTCTGAAGTGGACATCGTCGGTTGGAGCTTTCCTGGTGTGCATCATCAGGTTCAGAAGAGACGAGCCGACCTCTCCTATCATCTCCACGCCCTCCGTCTCCACCATCTCTTCCAAGTTCTCGATGGGCTGCCAGCTGTCGGTGCGTTCCAGCTCCTTTCTGGCCATCATAGTCCTGACGGTGATGGGCTCCGTGGTGCCTATCATCTCCATGATGTCCGGGGCGTTCTCGACGAACTTGTGACCTTCAACGTCGAGGGTCTCTCCCCAGTAGTCCTCGAACTTCTCCATGACGAGCTTCTCTTCCAGCAGGAACTCACTCACCATGTAGGGGCCTGAGCCCGCGTCATGGGTCATCAGCCACTCTTTTCCGTAGTCTCCAAGGTCGCCGTACTCGCCCTCCCCGAGGTGCTCCATCACGGTCTCCTTGTCCAGAACGCCGAAGTTTGGCATCACGGTCAGTATCGGCCCGAAGTTCTTCATCAGATCGAACTGAACAGTGTATGTGTCGACAGCGGTCGTCTCGTCGATGTAGGGCAGGAACAGGTAGGCCAAGCCTTCACCCATGGTGAGCATTCGATCCATGCTGAAGACGACATCCTCGGCCGTGATCTCGTTTCCGGAGTGGGACATGACCCCCTCCCTTAGCTTGAACGTGTATGTCAGACCATCATTTGAGACATCCCAGCTCTCAGCCAGCTCGGGGCCGACGACACCCTCTGGAGTAATCCTAACCAGCGAGTTGTATAGGTTGGGAATAGCCGCACGGCTCGAACCGTCGGACCCCACGGCGGGATCTATTCGAGTAGGCCACGCCCAAGTACTCCTGTAGAATATTGGCTCTGGTTCCGGCTCTGGCTCTGGTTCCGGCTCTGGTTCGGGCTCCGGCTCTTGTGGAGGCTGAGTCATCCACCAATATCCAGCAGCAATTACTACGATAGCGATAACGATTCCGACGTACATCATATTTCTATTTGAGGTAGACAATTTTTGTCACCTATCGAGTAGATATTTATTTTCTATATAATATTTACTAAATGGTATATTTAGAAAAAAAATTTCCAAAAAAAAGGGGATTTTATTCTTTCCCTAATTTCTTGGCTAGCACTGCAAGTTTTGGATGCACGCATTTTCCGTTATCTAGAATCTGCTCTCCATCCAACCAAATCGATACATTAAGACAGATCCCGTCGGAATGTGATGCTGCAGGTCTCCAAGCCATATTGCCAATGCCGAACTCCACGGAACCCCAGATCCTCTCATCCTCCACGACATCCCCCGTTAGCTTCGCCCCTGGATTGAATCCCGGGCAGATGTGAGCTATTTTAAGCATGTTTGGGTCGTTGAAGCTTCTCAGCCAAGCCTCGTATTTCACTGCATCGTTGCCCTCCCCAAAGGCGAGGATGTCACCATTCTCGATTGTTAGCTCTATAGGATCTTTGATGAGCCCCAGCGGAGGATTCACTGAGCCATCGAAGACGATCTTACCATTGAGGGTCGTTGCGTCCATGCCCCAGTAGACTTGCCCCGACATCATGTGGGCGCCGGGCGTGTCAGCGTAGCCCAGTGCGTAACCCGCCCGCCTCTCCTTCGTTGGCTTGAATGTTACATCCATACCTGCGGGAGATGTAATTCGGAACTCGTCTGTGCCTTTGGCTATCTCTGTGAGTTTATCGAGGAACTCCTTCAGTGCGGGATAGTCGACCCTGCCAATGGTCCTCACCATCATGTCGACGTTCATACCGACGAGGCAGCTGTACCTGAGTTTCTTGTTCTCCTTCATAACCCGGTCGTAGACGCTGGAGTAAAATATCCACTGGTTGTTGTACTCGACCCAGCAGTCCGCACCGTTAAGCGCTCCGAAGAGAGATTCGGTGGGAAACATGGGATCAGCAGCTTTACCAACTCCTAAGGGAGATGCAAGCCAAATGACCATGGGCTTTCCTCCAGCAGCGAATGCGGCCCTTGCGGTCGCGTTCACGACCCTCTCATCGGACTCGGTGTCCGCCGTGATCACCATTGTTTCTCCTTCTTTCAGCTTGAAAAGTTCGTTTACTAGAATATCGGCTGCTTTTCCTAACTCAAATTCATACCATTTGGGCATACAAGCACCGATTTCATCTCTAATGTTATCTTTATAACAGTTTTCACCAAATCATATTATGCTATTAATATCGAAATTAATGCTACAATTTTACAGCTGTGTATAATTTTTTATGGATAATTATAAAATAAATTGAGAATATCTAGTATTCGATGGACTCCTATTTTAGGGTGGGCATCGACATCGGTGGGGCCTTCACCGATCTCGTTGCTTACGATAGCACCACCAAGGTTCTGAAGTGGGTGAAAGTGGAGACCACTCCTAGGGAGCTCTCTAACGGAGTAGTCGACTGCATTAATAGAAGCAACATAGCCCAGAGTGAGATGGAGCAGATAATCCACGGTCAGACCGTCGTCATAAACACAATCATAGAGAGAAAGGGAGTAAAAGTAGGCCTGATCACCACAAGGGGGCATAGAGACGTCCTCGAGATCCAGAGGGCCAACCGCAGGGACATGTACAACTTCAAGTACAGGAAACCCGAATCCGTTGTTCCAAGACATCTGCGTATTGAGATCGATGAGAGAACAATGGCGGACGGCACTATCCTGAGTGAGCTCAATAAAGGACAGGTAGAGGAAGCCTCCAAGAATCTCATCGAAAAGGGCGTAGAAGCCATCTGCGTCTCCTTCCTCAACTCATACGTAAACCCCGAAAACGAGAAACAGGCAGGTGAGATAATACGGAGCGTACACAACGTGCCCGTCGTCCTCTCTCACGAGGTGACCAGGGAATGGAGGGAATATGAAAGATTCTCGACGGCAACCCTGAATGCGTACGTATTGCCAATCTTGGATAGGTACCTTAAAAGGCTACAGAACTCTATCACCGAGGACTCCCGTAAATGCATGGCGATGGCCTCTGACGGAGGCATGGTTTCCTTCGAGTTCGCGAGGAAGTACCCAATATACACTGTTGAGTCAGGGCCTGTAGCAGGAGTCATCGGCGCCATCGGCATCGCAGAGACCATCAAGGAGAATGACATCATCTCCCTCGACGGAGGAAGTACAACCACTAAAGCTTCGCTAGTAGAGAGACTCAACCCTGAGGTCACCACCGAGTACTACGTCGAGAGAGACAGGTTCAGGCCCGGATACCCCATAATGATACCCGTCGTCAGGACGGTCGAGATAGGCAACGGCGGGACAAGCATCGCCTGGATCGATGAGGTGGGAAGAGTAAGAGTGGGCCCCCGGGCTGCGGGTGCTGACCCCGGACCAGTCTGTTATGGTAAGGGAGGAGATCAACCCACACTCACAGACGCATATGTGGTCACCGGCATGCTGAACCCCGAGCACCTTCTAGCAGGCGAGTTACCAATCCACAAGGAGCTGGCAATGAAGGCGATAAAAGGGATAGCTAATGAACTCGGAACGAGTCTCGAGGAAGCCGCCGAGGGGATTATTAAATTGGCTAACGAGAATGCGGCTTACGCGATAGATCTGGTCTCGATCCAGAGAGGATACGATCCCAGAGACTTTACGTTGATCGCGTACGGAGGGTCGGGCCCTATGTTTGCACCTTTCATCGCCAAGGAGCTCGAGATAAGTAAAATCGTTATCCCGGCTATCCCTCCAGGGGTGTTCTCAGCCTGGGGCATGTTGAACACTGACGTGCGACACAATTCAATACACACACATATCACGAGACTGGACGCCACAGACGTCCTTGAGACGCTCAACGGGTTCTACTCCGAGCTGGAGGAGGAGGTCATAGAGATGTTCCGCTCGGAAGGCATCGAAGAGGCCATTTTCTTGGAGAGATACGCGGATATGAGGTACTACGGGCAGGAGCACACAGTCAAGGTTTCGATACCCGCTGGGATCCTCAAGGCCGAAGATGTCAAGACAATCCTCGAGAGCTTCCACGAGACGCATGAAAGGGAGTACGAGTTCAAGCTGCCCGACGATGCCGTCGAGATCGTCAATTTCCATGTCGTGGGAGTGAAAAGGGTCCAGAAGCTGGAGCTGACGGAGCTCCCAGTTATAGACTCAGGATCGATTGACCCGTTAATCACCGAGAGAGAGGTGTATCTAAACGGAGAATACGAGAATATACCCATATACGACAGGCCTCTCCTTAGCGCAGGATTCGAACTAACTGGCCCTGCTATTCTAGAGGACCCCACCGCGACAATCATCGTTCTACATGAGCAGAAGGCGTCGGTGGACAGGTATGGGAACGTCGTCATTGGGAGCGTGAGAGCATGAGCGGAAAGAGAGAGGTATCCCCGTTCACACTTGAGATCATCAAGAATGGCCTCATCGTGGCCTCGGAGGAGATGTTCTACGCTTGGGGTAGGACGGCGAAGAGTCCGGTAATTTACGAGGTCTTGGACTACGCCGTGGGTCTCATAGATGCTCCGGGGGAGAACCTGGTGACCCAAGCTCCGGGCATTCCAGGTTTCACTGGGGTGCTCGACTTTGCCGCCAAGGAAGTGGTGGAGATGTGGGGAGAGGATGTCCTGCCCGGGGATGTCTTTGTGAGCAACGTCCCCTACCAGTCTGGGACCCACCTGAACGATGTCACGCTGATAATGCCAATTTTCCACAGCGACACTAGGCTTGGTTTCGCGGTTGCGAAGGGCCACTGGAGCGAGGTGGGAGGGATGCACTTCGGTAGCTGGACTTCCGACTCCACTGAGATCTATCAAGAAGGGATCCAGTATCCCTGCGTCAAACTCTATGACGGGGGAAAGCCAAACCGCAGCATCATCGAGACCATTAGGTTCAACTCAAGAATGCCGGACTTCGTCCTCGGAGACATGTACGCCCAAGTGGCCTCCATGAGGGTGGCCGGAAGAAGGGTGAACCGGCTGGTGAACAAGTACGGCCTTGACACCATACTATTCGCCATGGACAAGCTGCTGGAGGACGGGGAGAATTATGCGAAGTTAAAGATGAAGGACCTTCCCAAAGGGACCTTCACGGCCAAAGACTGGATCGACGATGATGGCATAACGGACGACCCCATACCTGTAAAGGTAAAGGTAGAAATAACAGACGACGAGTTCCTTGTCGACTTCACCGGAACGGGCAAGCAGGCCGCGGGGTCAATCAACTCCGCCCTCCCAAGCACAGTCTCCGGGGTCAGAGAGACCTACATGGCCATGATCGACCCATACACCCACCCAAACGGAGGCTTCTTCGCACCACTCAACATCATCGTACCCGAGGGGACCGTTTTCAACCCCCAGAGACCAGCGCCCACATCAACATTCTGGGAGGGAATGTCTCACGCGGCTGACATCGTCTGGAAGGCTCTCGCACCCCACTCGCCTGAAAGGCTGAGCGCTGGGCACTTCCTATCGATAGAGGCCACAATACTGGGTGGAATAGACGACAGGACCGGTATGCCCTTCGCTATCGTCGAACCCCAGCCTGGGGGTTGGGGAGCCAGCTTTGATATGGATGGGGAGAGCGCCCTCGTGGCCTGCGGAGACGGTGAGACCTACATCGCCTCGAGCGAGGTCTATGAACGCAGGATGCCGATAATCGTCGAGCGGTATGACCTGAATACTGAGGACGGCACCGGCCACGGCACTTTCAGAGGCGGCTTTGGCGCCGTAAGGAACTACAGGCTTCTGTGCAGCGAGGCAAACTTCACAGTCTCAGCAGGGAGATCAAAATTCCCGTGCTGGGGCGTTGATGGGGGTATGAAGGGAACCCCCAACTATGCTGTCATCTACAAGCAAGGGGAGGAGCCCATGAGAGTAATGAAGATCGCAGCTCACAAGGTTAGGAAGGGAGACATGGTGAGCCTGATCACAGGCGGTGGCGGTGGATGGGGAAATCCCGATAAGAGGAACCCTGAAAGTGTGCTCTGGGACGTGAAGAACGAGTATGTGACTCTTGAAGACGCTCGGAACATATATAGAGTTGTCATAGACGGGAAGACCTTGAAGCTTAACCTGAAGGAGACACAGAAACTCAGGAAGGCCGAGAAGGGCTGACAGAACGACTTGCTTTCATATTTCTCTCCTTATTAACAAGCATTTTAAACCGTACAGGCAATTAAGTTCGCGAATAAAATGATTATTTCTAAAGACCAAGAGAGCCACGCCTTGGCCCTGCACAAGGAGGCGCTCGTCATCGATTTTCACTGCGACGGCGTCCTAGCAACGCTCCCCGATTCTGCCTATATCATCGGAGATGCGGAGAAGAGGACTCTTCACGAGAGATCAAATAACGGTCACGTGGACATCCCCCGGCTAATCGAGGGAGGGGTAGACTGTCAGGTCTTCTCCCATTTCGTTGAGCCCATATACAACCCCATAGCCCCTCATAGAATGCTCCAGGTCCTGGGATACTCTCTTGGAGAGATAGAGAAGACCGAAAAGCTGACTCTAGTAAAGAACTACGACGATATCATCGCGAACGAGGGAAAAGGCGTCTCCTTCATGATCGGATTCGAAGGAGGCGAAGCCTTGGGGCAGGATCTCCGACTGTTGAAGGTATATCACAGGATCGGTCTCCGGAGGCTCACCCTGACATGGAACAACAGGAACATGATCGCCGATGGCGTGACCTGGCAGAGGTCCAAGGGAGGTCTCACTGAGTTCGGGGCAGACGTTGTGAAGGAGTGTAACAGGCTGGGCATACTTGTCGATGTCTCCCACATTACCGATCAGGGATTCTGGGACACCTTGGATGCAAGTGATGAGCCGATCATCGCCTCCCACTCCAATTGCAGAGCTCTTTGTAGCCACAAGAGGAACCTCACCGATGAGATGATCAAGGCACTGGTCGAAAAAGAAGGAGTAATAGGCGTGAATTATGTGCCCTTCTTCCTGAGAGACATTGACTTCACAAAGCTCCGATCCGGGGATGAGAGTGAGAAGAAGAAGGCGGATTCAGTTACAGTTGAGACCGTTGTGGACCACATCGACCACATGGTCGAGGTCGTGGGGAACGCCGATCACATAGGCCTGGGCTCCGACTTTGACGGGGTGCCTATGATCGCTAAAGGCCTCGACGACGCCAGCAAGCTGCCTAACCTTACCAAGGCTCTTGTCGCTAGGGGATATTCAGATCAGGAGATTAAAGGTGTTCTTGGGGGTAACTTTCTCAGAATAATCAAGAATGTTTGTGGTTAAGCTACAAACTTATTTTATTCTTATCTAATCGAAGATCTTTTTTGAAAAACTCAAGTCGCTATTTTCTACAACCGCGCGCTCAAGGTGTCTAATGTACGCCTAAACTCTCTGGAACATCGTGGGAATGAGCCTCGGGATGCTATACCCTCTGTAAAGGAAGCTAAATCAAAGATACTATGGTATTAAAGGCAGAGCTCTTCTCCAATCAAGCACATAAATTCGCACGAAAATATCACATATTCATATTATAATTTTATACTACATATGTTATTTTGATTTCTATTATAGAGATAATAAAAATTCATTTCAGATGAATTTGATTTAAAAATTTAAACTTCTATATTATACACAGAAAGATTGGGAAACTGCGAACGTTGGATGACAAAGAGTTCAACGAACTAGATGATACGCATATAAAGATAGAACTGCTCAGAGCTCGATTACAAGCAAGGTTAGCTCAAGAAGACCCCGATGAATCTGAGCACACGGATAGCAAGAAAAAATTGAGAAGGAAAAAAATTAGACAAATTAGGGTTCCCATAATTCCTCCTGAGTCCGTAGAGGAAGACATAGAATCAGATAAAAAAATTAAAAAATCAATTAAAAAAAATAAAAAAACTAAGAAAGAACACTTAGTTAAATCACGTAGAATAAAAAAACGATTAACTCAACAAAATGAAATAAATAAAGATATAAAACAGAAAAATGACATAATTGAAAAACCACATTTAATAAAAGCACGTAGAATAAGAGAAAGGCTAACGAAACAGGAAGAAATAAAGCGTATGGAAATAAATAAAAGCTTTTACGTTAGAAGTATGACCCACGGCCGCATGGTTTTTGTGTTGCTCTTTATCGTCTTTCTCTCCACGATGGGTGGCATTTTATCAACGGGATTTCTAAATTTAAATCATGAAAACAACCTCATCAAATTAGCAGAAATAAATTATGGTTACAACAAACTAGTAGCCACTCACACTGGAAGCAACTTCCTAAAGATCTACAGCGCGCTATACAAAGCTCTTAGCCCTACATTCATCCAACTCATTTCCACCAACATGGTGATGCGTTATTCAATGAGAATTTTATTGAGCCCACTCACAATCATATTCAAAATTTCAGAGACGATACTCGACCATCTCTCCATCAATGGGGAAATTGCTGCCACCGCATCCATTCTCGTGGCCGCATCCCTATGCGGAGCATTTTATTTTACTCCCCTATTCATGTTTTCTTCAAGAGTTAGAAGATTGTTTAAGAATAGAGGGGCGTACATTCTATTGATTGCGTCAATAGGTTTAGTCATATTAAGTCAGAACATCTATTTCATATTTATGAACACAATGGGAATTC
>Ga0180437_10004941_pt1 | contig 18599 bp, 29 predicted proteins | sample SS_ome_4_FD_132410 | JGI IMG/M metagenome (GOLD analysis project Ga0180437, IMG submission 132410) | Hypersaline lake sediment archaeal communities from the Salton Sea, California, USA - SS_3_D_1 metaG | ecosystem: Environmental > Aquatic > Non-marine Saline and Alkaline > Hypersaline >... | reverse complement strand
GAGCAGTAAAGATGGAAAAGGTTAAATTAACTAAAAAAGAGAGATCAAGATTAGCAGGAGAACTTTTTAGCTTCCTCTTCTTTTATTTTTTCCAATCTGTTTTTTTCTTCTTGACAGCGCTGTATACAGCGTTTTAAAATAAACTTTGAAAGGAGAAAAAATTATGCCGATGCATAGAACGCAAGTTTATTTTCCAGAAGAAGTTTTAGATCTTTTGCGAGAAGAAGCAGAAGAAAAAAATGTTACTTTAGCTCATATTATAAGAAAAAAGGTGACAGTAGATATGCCGGTTGCCAAGAAAACTAAAAAAAAGAGAAAAAAGAAAAAAATGACCGGAGCTGATTTTTTGTTAAAAATGGCTGAAAAGGCAGAAAGGTTGGGTTTTAAAGGACCCAAAGACCTAGCTTCTAATGTAGATAAATATTTATATGGCAGCTAAAACTGTTTTTATTGATACTAATTGCTTTTGTGGGATTTATAATTCAAAAGACAGCTTACATTTGAAGAGTAAAAAAGCCTTCAGAAATCTAAAAAAACAAAAACACAGATTATTCACCTCAAATTATATTTTTGCAGAAGCCTTAACTATTTTATCTCAAAGGGCTGCCAAGAAAATATCAATAGAGTTTGGGAAAGATATTTTTAGACAAAGGAGCTTGATTAATATTTTGACAGCAGATTTAAGCACAGACCTGGAAGCTTTTAAGATTTTTAAAAAGGTGAGGAGCAAAAACCTTTCTTTTGTTGATGCTTCAATTCTAGCCCTGATGAAGAAATATAAAGTGGATTATTTGTTGACTTTTGATGAAAGGTTGATAAGACTTGCTAAAAAATTTGGCTTTGGGATATTATAAAAACCGCTCTTTTTATTTTTTTCCGAATTACTTTTTAGAGTGTGGTAAAATTGGTTGGAAAATAAAAGATTTTTTTACTTCTGCCTTTTTATTTTTAAGTACACTTTATGGGGAGAGAAAGAGAAGGCCTGCCATTGCCTCAAATAGAGATTGAAGAAATTGCTTTAAGCAAACAGAAAGAGTTATTAAGAGATATTCCAGTTGACCAAATTCCGGCAGGAACGGCCTTTCATTTACAAACAGTGGCATTACGACTGCCTGATAATTTTTTATTGATGGACCTCGGATGCGGAATAGGAAAAAAGACTGCGCTTATTGCAGAGATGGCTATTTGTGGAGGAAAAGGCGGTAACGGCTTTTGGGTTATTTTGTAATTTAATCGGGCCAGACGCTGAAAAGGCCGTATCTCAGATGAGAAGAGTTTTAAAACCTGACGGATTGCTTTATGTTTCTGATTGTTTGCGTTTGGATAGTGGGTTTGACTGGGCACTTCGGGTTGAAATGTCCAGAGCAGAGCTTTTAGCTTTGCAAGAAAGATGGGCAAAAAGATATAGAGAAAATGCAAAGCTTGGCCTCCCTTATGGTACGTTTTTAGTTTTTAAAATGGGCCATAAAGAGAAAGAATATGATGGGGCAGGTAAGTTAAAAGAACATTTGAAGAACCCTGAGATTTTTGAGAGATTTACCAGGCATTGGGGCTGGGATGAGTTTCAGAGGCTTTTTAGAGGTTCTTTTTGGTGGGATTATATGGCGCCACAGGTCTTTCGCTCGCGGACAGGTGAGCCTTTATTGGAGATAAGCATGGTATTTAAAAAACAAAGATCTTTAAATTCTTATTTTTAAAGGTTATTATATTTTTAGTATGAAAGTTTATTTTGGGGCGGCGATTACCTTGTCGCGCAGGCCTTTGCCTACTTACCAGAAAATCGTTGGCGAAATCAAAAAACATGGGCATGAGGTGCTTTCCGAATACGTTGTTGACCCAAAGCTTAAAAAGGGCGATGGGCTTTCGGCAGACAAGCTTTTTGAAAGAGAAACAGAGACTATTGGCAAAGCAGACTTGATGGTGGCTGAAGTAACGACGCCGTCTTGGGGGACGGCTTTTTTAATGGAACATGTCTTAAAAAACGACAAGCCGGTGCTTGCCCTTTTTTATAAAAATCATAAAGGCGAGATTCCGATGATGATAAAAGGCCACCCAAAACTTTACGTTGAGAATTATAATCTTTCTAACTTGCGAAGTACCCTAGACCATTATTTGCGTTTTTTTGAAAGGCAAAAAAAGAAAAAGGGAAAGCTGATTGTTATTGATGGCACTGACGGTTCTGGCAAAGCAACCCAAAGCAAGCTTTTAATAAAAGCATTGAGAAAGAAAAAGTTAAAAGTAGCCCATATAGAATTTCCCCGCTATTATTCTTCATTTCATGGTCGGATTGTTGGCCGTTTTCTAAAAGGCGAGTTTGGCGATCTTGATAGTATAGATCCTTATATTATTTCCTTAGCTTATGCTTTGGATCGGTTAACTGCCAGAAAGCAGATTCGCGATTGGCTGGAAGCAGGGTATTGGGTGGTTGCTGATCGCTATACAACAGCCAGTATGGCCCACCAGACAGCAAAATTGCCAGCTAAAAAAAGAAAGAAATTTCTTGCTTGGCTTGATGAGATGGAATATAAACAGCACAAGATTCCAAGGGAAGACGTGGTGGTTTTTCTGCATGTGCCGGTTGAGACCTCTTCTAAATTGGTTACCAAGAAAACTAAAAGAAAATATACAGGGAAAAAGCAAAAAGATATTGCTGAAGAGAACTTGAGGCACCAAAAAGAGACTTTGAAAGTTTATTTAAAATTGGCACGGGAAAAAGAGCATTGGATGAGGGTTGACTGTGTTGATAAAAAAGGCAAGATGAGAACGAGAAAGAATATTCACAAAGAGATTTTAGAGAGACTGAGGGAGAGGAAAATTTTTAAAACTTGGCAATTGTTAATTTTTCTTCTTTTGTTTTTAAGGTTTTCATAGTAAAATAAAAAATCTATGGCTACTAAAAAGAGCAATGATCTTGATGTTTCTTTGACTGAACTGCTGGAAGCAGGGGTGCATTTTGGGCACCAAGCCAGGCGGTGGAACCCGAAGATGGAGCCTTTTATATGGCAGGCCCGGGACGGGGTGCATATTTTTGATCTTCTAATTACCCGGCAGAAGTTAAAAGAGGCCTGCGAGGCGGCCAAAAATTTAGTTAAAAAGGGCGGGACAATAGTCTTTGTCGGCACTAAAAAACAAGCCCAGGAGATTATAAAAAAGCAGGCAGAAAAAGCCGGCATGCCTTATGTTAATACCCGCTGGGCCGGCGGGCTTTTGACAAACTTCAAGCAGATTAAAAAAAGTATTGATAAGATGAAAGACTTGCAAAAAAAGGTCGCTGACGAGGATTTTAAAAAAAAGTATATAAAAAAGGAAATAATCTTATTGGAACGGGAAATTGCTCGTCTTGACAGGCTTTTTGGCGGCATTGCTGGGCTGCAGGAAGTGCCGGAGGGTCTTTTTGTCGTTGACATAAACAGCGAGAAAACAGCAGTGAAGGAGGCAAACAGAAAAGGGATGACTGTTTTTGCCATTTGCGATTCAAATGCCGATCCTGACTTGGTAACTTACCCGATTCCCGGCAATGATGATGCCGTCGGGTCGATTAAGATGTTGGTGGGGAAGTTTGCCGAGGCGGTTTCTCAAGGGGTAGCCTTGGGAAATAAGAAATAGCTCACTGATTGTAGCGGTCCGATCCAATCGGACCATAAATAACATGACCATTTTATTTTCTTTAATTTAAGATTTTTAAATTTTTACTTTTGACCGCAAAAGTAACAAAACTCGCAAACACGGAAAGTTGCTTCAGATGTTTGCAATTTAAGATTTAATTATGCCAACTTCAACGGATTTAATTAAAAAACTTCGAGTTCAAACCAAAGCCGGTATTATGGAGTGCAGGCAGGCTCTTGAGGAGTCCGGCGGAGATATTGGGAAAGCCAAAAAATGGCTTACCAAAAAAGGCTTGAGCAAAGCGGCCAAAAAGGCGGAGAGGACGACTAAGGCCGGTTTGGTTGAGGCTTACATTCATGCCGGCGGCATGGTCGGGGCAATGGTGAAATTAACTTGCGAGACCGACTTTGTGGCGAGGAATAAGGAGTTCAAAAAACTGGCCCATGAGATAGCGATGCAAGTGGCGGCAACTAACCCTAGGGATACCAAGGTTTTGTTAAAGCAGGAATACATCCGTGACCCTTCAAAAAAGATTGGCGATTTAGTAAAAACAGCGATTGCCAAGCTTGGAGAGAATATTAAAGTAGAAAAGGTAATAAGGTTTAAGGTTTAATTTCTCTTGTAGTGGCGTGATTTATCACACCCTAAATAAGATGACCACTTTCTTTCTGCTTCTTGTTTGCTTCCTTAAAGTTTGGTAGATTAAATTTAATTTCAAATTACAAATGGAAAATGTAAAATTGAAATTAAAAATTTAAAATTCTAGCATTTTACGCGAATCTTGCGCTTTTCCGCGATTTCCGTAACTTACGCATTTTCCGCGTTTAATGTGAAAGGAGAAAAAAATGGGAGCACCAATAAAAGAAGTCCCTGTCGTTAATCCAGAGTTAAGCCAAGCTTTAGAAAGGTGGGATAAAATTAATGCCGAGCGTGATCCACTAGAAAGGATTGCGGGGGGGGGTAAAAGAAGTTTATAGTGTTTTGACAGAAGAAGGCAATGAAACCTTAAAGTTTTTATATGCGGCAGGGTATAATTTTAGCTGGTGGATTGGTTCTACAGATCAAAAGAGGTATAGCAATACAAGAAGGGCGATGAACTTGCTGTTTGAGGAATTGACTGGTGCAGAGCAGAAGCTATTTTTAAACGCAATGATAGCTACTGGAGAGGGAAGCAATATGAATTTTTATTTAAAAGAAGAAACACAAAAAATGGTGTTAAAAATGAGGTCTGCAGATCAGGTTTTGAAATATGGAGGGCTTTGGATGAGTCCTGGAAGAGTCGTAGATGGTTTTAAAAGGTATGGAGTAAAGGCAATGGTTAAATTGAAGAAAGAGGCGTCTGAGCCAGAGAAAGAGTGATCTTTATTTTTTTTATGAAAAAGCTTCCCAAGTTTTTGTGGCCGCTTTTTTGGGACACGGATCCTAAAAAACTTGATGTTGAGAAGCGCTCAAAATACATAATTGAGCGGGTGATGGATTGGGGCGATATTCCCCATGTCAAGTGGATGCTTGAAAACTTTTCCAAAAAAGAGCTTAAAAATACCTTAATAAAGACGAGAAATTTGTTTAAAAAAAGCGCCTATTTTTGGGCTAATTTCCTTCAGGTTGACCCAGAGGAAACGAAATGTTTAAGCAAGGCATATCAGAAGAAACATCCGACGATTTGGCCATACTAGGCAAAAGCAGTCTTTTAGAAAAGTTTTATCTTGCCGGCGGCACAGCAGCAGCTCTTCGTTTGGGCCATCGGCTTTCTTTTGATTTGGACTTTTTTACTATTTTTTCTTTTGACCAGACTTCTTTGAGCAAATCCTTGAGAAAATTAGGGAGATTTAGAAGAGAGCAGATTGCCGAAGATACTCTTTTGGGAGTTTTTGGGAAGACTAAAATAAGTTTTTTCCGATACGACGAGCCTTTAATCGGCAAGACAGATAAATTTTTAAATGCTAAAATAGTGTCGCTGGCTGATTTGTCAGCGATGAAGATTGATGCAATCAGCAGAAGGGGGACTAAAAGAGATTTTGTTGATCTTTATTTTATTGGTAAGAAAATCGGCCTTGATAAAGCATTTTTAAATTATAAGAAAAAATATGGAAGAAAAGATATTAATATTTTTCACGCGATTAAGGCAATGAATTATTTTGTTGATGCAGAAGACGAGGAGATGCCGGAGATGTTAGTTGAATGTGACTGGGGAAAGGTAAAGGATTTTTTTAAAAAAAAAGCATCAAAGATTTTAAAGAAATGGGTTAAAAAATAAGGAGGTTTTATGCAACAATTTATAGATGAGTTTAGCAAAAAAGCAGAAGAGGTTTTGGGGTTGGTGGAAGAGGATTTGAAGGGCATTAAGACCGGCCGGGCAAAGCCCAGTTTAGTTGAGGATGTCAAAGTTGAGGCTTATGGGACGGCAATGGCCTTGAAAGAGGTGGCCTCGATTTCTGCACCGGACCCCCATCAGATTGTCATTTCTCCGTGGGACAAAAGCGTCCTGGAAGCAGTCGAAAAGGGAATCAATGCGGCCGGTTTGAATCTTAATGCCGTTGTTGACGCTGATATCATAAGGATTGCCATTCCTGCTTTAACCGAAGAAACGCGGCAGGAGCTGGTAAAGCTGGTCCAGCAAAAATTGGAGTCGGCAAAGACGATGGTTAGAAATGAGCGAAACGAGGCAAAACGCGCTATTCAAGACCAGGAAGGCGAAAGCGGCGTCTCAGAAGATGATATCAGAGAAACGGTTGAAAAGCTCCAGGAAAAGGTGGATGAGGTGATGGAGAAAATTGAGGAGATGGGGAAGGAGAAGGAGAAAGAGTTGCTAACTCTTTAAATTAACCTAATTGATCTAAAAATAACCCAATAACCAAATAATCAAATCAATAAACGAATAAACAAATATTACAAATTCTTTTATTTGATTATTAAATTATTTGAAATTTGTACTTATTTGGTTATTAAGAGTTGCCTTCATTTTTAGCATTCTTTATTGTACTGTCGGCGGTTGTCCTGTTTCACGAGCTGGGGCATTTTTTGGCGGCTAAAAAAATGGGAGTAAAGGTTTTGGAGTTTGGTTTTGGCTACCCGCCGCGCGTTTTAAGCAAAAAAATCGGCGAAACGATTTATTCGATAAACTTTTTGCCTTTTGGCGGCTTTGTCAAACTTTTTGGCCAGCAAAGAGAGGAGTTGTCGAAAGAAGAACTTGATAACCCAAGAGCATTTATAAACCAAGGCAAAAAAAAGCGGGCAATTGTTATTGTTGCCGGCGTGATTGGCAACTTCTTGCTTGGGGCTCTTTGTTTTTCTTTGGTTTATTCTTTAATCGGTATTCCTGAAAAGGCTGATTATGTGACTGTCTCATATGTAATGCCCGGCTCGCCGGCTGAGGAGTCAGGCATAAAGACGGGGGATAAGATAGTTAAGGTTTTGGGTGCCCAAGTTGATGATACAGACGATTTTGGCCAGATTGTTCAAGAGAAAAAAGGAGAGCAGATTAAAATAGAAGTGATTTCAAAAGTAGATAAGGCTTTTGATGAAGGGACACGCAGGGAAGTAAGTGTCATTCCAAGACTTGACCCGCCGGAAGAAGAAGGCCCATTGGGGGTTATTATCTCAGGCTATGATAATATTTTTTATCCCGCCTGGCAGATGCCTTTGCGCGGCGCTTGGGTTGGTATTCAAGAAGCGATTGCTTGGGGTGTGGCAATGGTTTTTGGGCTTGTGCAGATTATAAAAGAACTCTTTGTAGGTGTCGTGCCCCAGGTGGCCGGGCCGGTTAAGATTTACAAGATCACTGCCGAGTTTGCTGCTCAGGGCTTGATAGATTTGACCCGCTTTATCGGCATTTTTTCCATAAATTTGGCGGTTATTAACCTTTTGCCATTTCCCGCCCTGGATGGCGGCTGGCTGGCTTTGGTTTTTTTGGAAAAGGCAAGAGGACGCAAACTTCGTTCCAAAGTTGAGTATTGGCTAAATGCGGCCGGCATGGCCTTAGTGATAGGCCTGATGCTTGCCATCAGCGCTAGGGAGATTATTGAGGAACTTAAAAACGCCGGCTGGTGGGCGAAGTTGCCGTTTTGAGACTTGACATTATGATAATTTTGTCATATGCCGAGTAAGTATTTGAAAAAGGTATCAAGCGATGTTTGGGAATTGCGGCCAGGAGATGTACGTTTATTTTTAAAAATTAAAGGCAATAAGGGTTTTGTGATTCACGGAATTTATAAGAAGAGCCAAAAGATTCCTAAGAAAGAATTAGATTTGGCAATAAGAAGAGCAAAGGAGTTAGCATGAAACAGAAAAAATTTTATTCCCATAAAGAATTGCACAAAGAGTGGATGAAAGATCCGGAATATCGTAAGGAATATGAAAGGCTGGAGCCGGAATTTCAGATTGCAAAGGCCATAATCGACGCAAGGGTTAGAAGAAAAGTGACTCAACAAAAATTGGCTGAGTTAGCCAATACAGGCCAAGCGGTTATTTCCAGGCTTGAAAACATGACCGGCAAGCCTTCTATTTCTTTGGTTCAGAGAGTGGCCGAGGCATTGGGCTTAAGACTGCAAGTTAGACTGGTCCCGCAGTAAGAATTAGGTGTATGAAGGTCGTGGTGCGGTCCCACCTTCGGGTCAGGCTGCTTTACGACTGCCTATCCGGCCATGTTCCGCGCCTGATCCTTCGGCGGGCAGGCGCGAGTCAGTTATTATACACTTGCTTGTTTTTTAAAAGTTTGGTAGATTAAATTTGATTTCAAAATTAAAAGTTATCCTGAGTGGGTAAAAGCCGCCTGCGTTTTTCAAGCTTCGGCGAGCCGAAGGGAGAGAAAGATGGGAGAAAAAACAGAATTAAGCGGAAAGCATGCGTTACGCGAGGGGGGGTGAAAGAAAAAAAACCTGCTGCAGAGAAGGGAGTGTTTTCGGCAGCCTTTGAAAAGATAGAAAAAGAAGTGGGTAGCGGAGAATTATATTCTTTTTCTCCCGAGAAGGATAAAGGAGAAAAATTATTAGCAGAGCTTGGTAAAAAAATGGCAGCGTTTGATACATTAGTTTCTTCAGATCCTTTAAAAGCATTGGAAATTACACCAGAAGATTTGGCGTTGGGCTTGATGGTATGTAAAGAACATGATTTTCAGGCAGTACTTCAAAAAGACGTAAAAGAAGGCGAGTACCCAATTACTGTGAATTCTTGTTTGATGAAGATAAAGAACAAATCTAAATTGCTGGCAGAGAAAGTTGCTAGCGGAAATCTAGGCCTTGAGATAGGCTACAAAACTGCAAGAGGCTTAATTAAGAGTTTTAGGGGAGATAAGAGTATTTTCTGGAGAAAATCGTCAGGAGCATCTGTGTCTATAGACCATCTGCTTGCTAATCTTGCAAAAGAAGTATATCCGGGTTGCAGAAATGAATTTGAAGTAGCTTCCTGTTTATAAAGCATAAAACGTTCGAAATTTTAAAAAGGCCGAGGACTATTTCTCGGCCTTTTTTTTGTGGGCTTGAATTGTTAGAATAGAGAACATAGTTAGATAGTTAGATGGTTGATTGTTAAATGAGAGGACTTTTTATGGCAACTTATGATGATTTTGCAAGACTTGATATAAGAGTAGGGAAAATAATTGAAGTTGAAGACTTTTCTGAAGCAAGAAAACCGGCCTATAAGCTAACAATTGATTTTGGCAAAGACATCGGCATTAAAAAATCGTCAGCTGGTTTGGTCGAACATTATAATAAAGAAGAGCTTAAAGGAAGACTGGTTTTGGGCATTGTAAATTTTCCTCCAAGACAAATAGGTCCTTTTATTTCTGAAGTTTTGACTTTGGGAGTACCGGATAAAGAAAATAAATGTATTTTGGTAGTTCCTGACAAAAAAGAAGCAAAAATTGGCGGTAGGCTTTATTGAAAGAATATCTATGAAAAAATTTGAGAAAAAAGAGATTTATAAAAAAAGCAAAGACATTTCCCGCTGGTATACTGATGTGGTTTTAAAATCAGAGCTGGCTGATTATGGACCGGCACGGGGGACGATGGTAATTCGGCCTTATGGGTTTGCAATTTGGGAAAGAGTGCAGGAAATTTTTAACAAGATGATGAAAGATTATGGAGTGGAAAATGCTTATTTTCCTTTGTTTATTCCTTACTCACTTTTAGAAAAGGAAAAAGAGCATGTTAAAGGCTTTTCTCCAGAACTGGCAGTGGTAACTCATGGTGGAGGCAAGAAACTTAAAGAGCCTTTGGTGGTGCGGCCGACTTCGGAGACAATAATGTATGAGATGTATTCGAAATGGATTCATAGCTGGCGGGATTTACCGGTTCTTATTAATCAGTGGAACAACGTTGTTCGTTGGGAAATGAGGACGTATTTATTTTTAAGAACAACAGAATTTTTATGGCAAGAAGGGCACACTGCCCATAAGACTGAGGAAAAAGCAATGGAAATGGTGCTTAAGGCTCTTAATTGGTATCGAGAAATTTATGAGAAATACTTTGCAATGCCAGTGCTTTATGGGGCAAAGAGTGAGGCAGAGAGATTTGCTGGAGCAAAGGCTACTTATGCAATTGAGGCTTTAATGCCGGATGGCAAAGCGTTGCAAGCGGCAACTTCGCATAATTTAGGCCAGAATTTTTCTAAGGTTTTTGATATTAGTTTTCAAGACAAAAATGGGAAAAATCAGTATGTTTGGCAAACTTCTTGGGGGTTGACAACGCGTGCGCTAGGCGGGCTGTTTTTAGTGCATGGTGATGATAATGGTTTGGTTTTACCCCCAAAAATTGCACCAATTCAAGTTGTTATTGTGCCAATATACAAGGACGCAAATAAAAAAAGAGTTTTAAAGTATGCTGAAAAGATTGAAGAAAAATTACAAAGTGAGCTTAGAGTGAAGTTGGATAAAAGAGAAGAATACACTCCGGGCTATAAGTTTAATGAGTGGGAGCTTAAAGGTGTGCCTCTGAGGCTCGAGATTGGAGAAAAAGAATTGGTAGAAAGTAAGGTAAAAGCAGTAAAAAGAGTTGATATGGTCGGACAAATTGTTTTAGGCATAGATGATTTAGTAACTCAGGTAAGAAAACTTTTAGATGGTATTCAGATTAGCCTTTTTAAAAGGGCAGAGAAATTTCTAAAAGAAAATACCTATAAAACTGACTCTTACGATGAGTTTAAAAAGATAATGGGAACAAAGAAAGGTTTTATAAAAGCTCTTTGGTGTGGAAATCCTGATTGCGAAACAAAAATAAAAGAAGAAACTAAGGCAACAACAAGAGCGTTGCCTTTTGACGAAAGGGATAAAAAGGGAAAATGTATTTATTGCAAAAAAGAAGCAATTGGACAGTGGATTTTTGCACAAGCCTATTAAAAAATTTAAAATGAAATATAAAAAACCAAGAACACAAACTTAAAAATATGAAAATGGTTTTATAGAAATTAGAAAATGGTAATAGAAAATAGAAATTAGAAAATAGCTCTATAATTTAGTATCTTTACCTAATTTCCATTCTCCAATTTCCATTACTATTTTCCATTTTCCAATAGCCAATTTCTATTTATTGGCTTATGCCAATTATAATTACTCACAAAAACCCGGACATTGATGCGATTGCCAGCATATGGCTGTTGAAGAAATTTGAGAAAGGCCTTGAAGAAGCGGAAGTAAAGTTTGTCAATGCCGGCGATACTTATCAAGACCAGGAGGCAGATTCTGACCCCGATGTAGTTCATGTGGATACTGGCTTGGGAAAGTTTGACCATCACCAAACCAGCGAACGCACCTGCGCGGCAGAAAAGGTTTTAGAGTTTTTAAAAGAAAAACATAAACAACTTGCTGATGAGGAAATTCTTGAAAGGCTGGTAGAGGTTGTTAAACAAGATGACCATTTTGAAGAATGCTTTTGGCCAGAGCCTTTAAACGACCGCTACAGTTTTTGGCTTGCCAAAATCCTTGACGGTTTAAAAAGAGCCGGCAAGGCAAAAGACGAGGACTTGGTTGAACTGGGCATAAGATGCCTTGATGGGACTTTTATGAGCCTAAAGCTTAAGGTTGAAGCGGAAGAAGAGATAGAAAAAGAAGGAGAGGTTTTTCAGACACCCTGGGGAGACGGTTTAGCTGTTGAAAGCAAAAATGACGAAGTTTTAAAAGTAGCGCAAAAGCAGGGCTATGTATTAGTTATTAGAAAAGACCCTGAGGGTATGGTGCGCATTAAAGCCCAGCCTGAGTCAGCGGTTGATTTGACTGAGGCGTATAATAAAGTTAAAAAGCTTGATCCCAAGGCAACCTGGTTTTTGCATACTTCAAAAAGGATGCTTTTAAATGGCAGCTATAAGAATCCAGACCATATTGCAAGTAAATTAGGGTTGGAGGAAATAATAAGAGTATTGAAGGGTTAAAAAAGTTTTACAATTTGTAATACGTAATAGGCAATAAATAATATGTAAAAAAAGAAAAAAAATTACCTGTTACCTGTTACTTATTACTTATTACATGAGTGCTTGTCTTTTCTGCCAAATCATTAAAGGAAAAATTCCAACCAAAAAAGTATATGAAGATGGTGATATTTTGGCTTTTCATGATATTAACCCAATAGCGCCGGTTCATGTTTTGATAATTCCTAAAAAGCACATTTCCAAGTTAGTTGATGCAAAAAAGGAAGATATTAAAGTTTTGGGCAAAATTCAGATTGCGGCCGGGAAAATAGCCAAAAAGCTTGGGGTTGGTGATGGTTTTCGTTTGCTTGTTGCCAATGGCGCTTGGGCTGGGCAGACAATCTTCCACATCCATTACCACCTAGTTGGCGGCTGGAAGAAAAAACCGAAGTGGATGGAGGCGTGAGAAAAAGCAGCAGAAGTAGGAAAAGTAGGAAAGGGAAGAGGTATTATTGAATGTTTATAATAAGAATTGCTAAAAAGGCAAGGATGAAGTAGAATATAAATGAATTTTGAATCCATTAAATTCGAAATTCGAAGCACGAAATTCGAAACAAACTCAAAATTTTAAATCTAAAATTCAAAATAATTTAGAATTTTTGTCATTTGAATTTAAATATTGCTTCGGATTTCGGATTTGTTATTTAGGATTTAAGTATAAGAGGGGAGGTGTTCATGCTAGATGGCAATAATTGTCAAAGCCGGCCCGCGGGACGACACAAATCAGCTTATAAAAAAATTCAAAAAAAAGGTTTTACAGGGGGATTTTTTGACTGAAATCAGGGAAAAAAAGTTTTTCAAAAAGCCTTCGGTTGAAAGGCGGGAAAAGAAAAAAGAAAAGGAAAGAAGGAGCAGGCAGGCAAGAAGAAGAGCAAGAAGCTAAAACCTATTTTTATTATGCTTCAGGAAAAATTAGAAAAAGCCTTAAAGGAGTCTTTGAAAAAAAAGCAGGAAGTTGCTACTTCAACTTTGCGGCTTTTGCTTTCAGCCATAAAAAACGCCCAGATTGAAAAAAAGGGCGATCTTTCTGATGAAGAAATTTTGGCTGTTATAAAGCGCGAGGTTAAGGCTCGTGATGAGGCAATTGAGCTTTACAAAAAAGCCGGCAGGGATGAGCTGGCAGAAAAAGAAGAGGTGGAAAAAAAGATTCTTCAAAAATACCTTCCAGAAGAGCTTCCTGATGAGAAGATCGAAAAGGTAGTAAAGGAAGTTTTAGAAAAGACCGGTGATTCTCCAAACTTTGGTCAAGTGATGGGGCAGGTGATGGGGGGGCTTGCTGGTAGAGCGGAGGGGGGGAGGGTGGCATCTATTTTAAAGCAGCAAATTACAAGCACCAAACAACAAACAAACTCAAATATTTAAATCCAAAATTAAAAATAAATTGTAGGGGCGATCCCTTGTGGGCGCCCGTTTCTTTATACAAATCCAATAAAAGGTTTCTAGGCTTTATGCATCGCATCTATTCGTCAACCGTCTGAGGATGACATGCGTCAACCTCAGAGGTTTCTTTGTCTTGGTTTTTTTTCTTGGAGCTGTATAAGATAGCAATGGTTAAAGTCCTCATTAGTTCCAACCCTAACTATTCTATTAATAAGCAAAATATCAAACAGAAAGTAAAAAGGGTTTTGCAAAAGCATGATATTGATGATGCCGAGGTTGGTATTTTTTTTGTTGGTAGTAAGGAAATTAGTCAGTTGAATAAGCGGTTTATGAAAAGAGAAGGGACAACGGATGTCTTGTCTTTTCCTATGACCGGCGGAGATAAGGTGGAGTTTGTAGAACCAGATCAGGCTAAAAAAAGATTGTATTTAGGCGATATCTTTGTATGTTGCCCCCAGGCCAAAAGACAAGCCAAAAAATACAACTTGTCGGTTAGTGAAGAGATTGATAAATTGGTAGAGCACGGGATACTTCACTTGCTAGGAATACACCATAGCAAGTGAAGAAAATTCGAAATTCGAATATCGAAATTCGAAACAAATTCTAAACTTAAATATTTAAATTCAAAACTGTTTAAAATTTTGGATTTTGAACATTTAATATTGTTTAGTATTTCGGATTTCGTGCTTCGGATTTAAATAAAAGGTGACGTTTTATTTAAAGTACCGTCCCCAAACCATTAACGAGCTTGATTTAAAAGGGGTTCGCGAGCAGTTGTCGGTAATGCTTGGCTCAGGCAAACTGCCGCATGCTTTTTTATTCTCCGGGCCCAGGGGTTTGGGCAAAACTTCGGCAGCGCGGATACTGGCGAAGGCAGTGAACTGTTTACAGTTCACAGCTGGCAGGAAGAAAAAACTGGAAACTGGAGACAGGGGACTGGCAGCTAAGGACTCTGGCAGCCGGAAACTGGTAGCTGGTAGCTTTTACGAACCCTGCAATAAGTGCGATGTCTGCAAATCGATAACTTCGGGAACGGCGATGGATTTGATAGAAATCGATGCTGCTTCCAACCGGGGGATTGATGATATAAGGGCCTTGCGGGAAAAGATCAAAAGCTCGCCGGTTTCTTTAGCTAAAAAAGTTTATGTGATTGACGAAGTCCATATGTTGACCAAGGAAGCCTTTAATGCACTTTTAAAAACCCTTGAGGAGCCGCCGGAGCACGCTTTGTTTATCTTGGCAACCACCGAGCCGCAGAAGCTGCCCGAGACGATTATTTCCCGGTGCACGCATATTAAGTTTAGGAAAGCGACAAATGAAGAGTTGGTGCGTTCTTTAAAACGGATTGTTAAGGGAGAAAAGCTTAAAGTTGGGAAAGGAGTTTTAGTAGGGATTGCCAAAAAGGCCGATGGCAGCTTTCGTGATGCGACTAAGATTTTAGAGCAGCTTTCTTTTTTGGGCAAGAAAATTACCAAAAAGCAGGTTAAAGATTTGAAGGCTGACAAAAGCAAGGGGGTCTTTTCAGAGGCTTTGACAAAAAGAGACGCAGAGCAGGCGCTTCAGTTGGTTAAAGCATTAAGTGAAGAAGGTATTGACTGGAAAGATTTTTTGATGGACTTTTTGGAAGACTTACGGGCGGCGATTTTAGCTCACTTTAGTATAGTGAAGTCAGAGATTGAGGGCTTTTCTCTAGAAGAATTGAAGGAGTTGGTGAGGCTTTTTAGCCGGGCAGCAGTCGAGCTTAAATCTGCTTTAGTGCCGGAACTGCCAATAGAGCTGGCGATCATTGAATACTGTGATAGTGATAGAGAAAAGAAAAATCACAAATCACAAATCACAAATCACAAATCACCAGATAAACTAGTCCCCAGCCACCAGCCACCAGCAGAAAATAAGAAAAGTATTAAAAGAGATAACAATCGAGCAATAAAACAGTCGAGCAATAATACTAATAAGGGCAGTAAAACACCTAATCCAACCATTGATCTCTCAGAAGTTGAAAAAAAATGGAATGATGTCTTAAAGCATGTTAAACCCCAGAATCATTCAATAGAGGCTCTTTTGCGTTCGTGTAAGCCAAAAAATGTCAGAGGCAGGTCGGTAATTGTTGAGGTTTTTTACGCTTTTCATAAGGGTCGGCTTGAGACTGAAAAATGCCGGGTGATTGTTGAAAAAGCTTTGCAAAAAGTATTAAATAATAAGGAATTGAGGGTAAGCTATATCCTTGGGCAGACCGGCAGCCAGCCTTCGCCAAGGCTACGGCCGGCAGGCCGGCAGCCGGCAGCCAGTCCCCAGCAAAGAAAAAATATAGATAAATCAGATGAAGAGCTAGAGAAGAATGTGGAGGAGGTTTTTGGGAGCTCGTAATTCGTAATCCGTTATCCGTAATACGTCAAAAGAGAATCAAGAAATTACGGTTTGTTTATTACATATTACATATTACGTGAGCTTAGGGTTTTTAATAGTTAAATTTATAAATTTTGAAAGGAGGTGGTAAACGACAATGGGTTTAATGGACAAAGCCAAACAGCTAAAACAGTTAAATGAAATGCGGGTGCAGGCAAAAAAGATGCAAAAGGCCCTGGCTGATGAGAAAGTTGAGGTTGAAGAGAGCGGGATAAAGGTAGTTTTAACCGGCGACATGAAGATTGAAGAAATTACCATTGATGGCGAAGAGGAAAAGAGGGTGGTAAATGTTTTAAACAAAGCAATGAAAAAAGCCCAAAAGCTGGCAGCCAAGAAAATGCAGGAAATGAGTGGAGGGCTGGGAGGATTGCTTAAGGGACTAGGTTCTTGAGAAATTTCTAATATCTAATTTCTAATTTTTTGCACTTTTTATGAAAAACAAGCATTTTCAGGGTCCGTCCTCGGAGTAGTCCAGGACGGACTCTGACGGAATCAGGAGAAAAACTTTTCTAATATTTAATTGTTTAAAAGATGAAAAACAAGGCTGATATTGGTATTATTGGCGGGTCAGGGTTTTACGACTTGGCCTCCGGCCTAAAAGAGATTAAGGCAGAAACTCCTTATGGTTCGCCTTCGGACAAAATTACTTTAGGCAAAATTGCCGGCAAAAGGGTGGCTTTTCTACCACGGCACAACAAAACCCACGATGTTCCTCCTCACCAGATAAACTACCGGGCCAATATCTGGGCTTTAAAACAACTGGGCGTTTCTCGGGTTATCACCTCCCATGCGGTCGGCTCCCTGCAAAAAGATATAAAGCCTGGCAATTTTGTCGTTTTGGACCAATTTGTAGATCGTACCAAAGGAAGAGTTGATACTTTTTATGACGGGCAAATCGCTACACATGTTTCAACCGCTTTTCCTTATTGCCCCCAGCTTCGAAAGCTTGCCATTAAAACTTGTGGAAGGTTTGGCGTGCCAGTCTATAAAAAAGGGACGGTTGTTATCATCCAGGGCCCAAGATTTTCCACAGCGGCCGAATCAGCTTGGTTTACTAAAATGGGTTGGGATGTTGTCAACATGACCGAGTATCCGGAAATAGTTTTGGCAAGAGAAAAAGAAATCTGCTATTGTGCTTTGGCGCTGGTAACTGATTATGACGCCGGCTTGGTGGTAGAAAAGAAAATAAAGCCGGCATCAGTGGAAGAAGTTCTTAAAACTTTTAAAAAAGGCGTTACTAAGGCAAAAAAGATAATGCTTGAGATGATTGAAAACTGGCCAAAGAGAGTAAGCTGCGATTGTCAAAAGGCGTTGCAAGGCGCAAGGTTTAGCTAAAATGCCAAAAAGAAAATACAATATTGTTATCAAAAAAAAGGGCAAGAAATATTATCACATCAAGCTTTGCGGCTTGGTACGGGACTTGCCGCTTTTTGAAGTCGCGCCTGGAATTCGTATTGCCATCTTTAATATTTTAGGAGATACAGAGATTGTCAAAAAAACCGCTAGTGCCCTAGCGCGAAAACTGCCTAAAAATGCTGATTGTGCTGATTGTTTAGTAACGCCCGAGGTTAAAAGCGTGCCCTTGGCTTACGAACTTTCGAGAAAAATTAAAATTCCTTATGTGGTAACGCGCAAGATTAAAAAGCCTTACATGCTTGGCTCCTTAGGATACAAAGTGGTTTCCATAACCACCGGCAAGCCGCAGACTATTTGGCTGGATGGAAAAGATAAGAAGAAGCTTAAAAATAAAAAAGTTATCTTAGTTGACGATGTTGTTTCAACCGGCTCAACGCTTAAAGGCCTACGGGGCTTGATGAAAAAAGCAGGCGCTAAGATAATTGCCGAAGCAGCCGTTTTTACAGAAGGCGATCCTGCAAAATGGAAAGAAATCATCACCCTCGGCAGCCTGCCGGTATTTGTTGACTAACGACGAATAGTATTTGGAACCTTTTGCTATAGTCGTTCGCCATTAGCAAACCAGTCTCCGCCACCCATTACTCGGACAACAGCCCCAAACTCCTTGTACTCTTCCGTTATTCTTCCGCCGATTCTAGCTCTAAGTTCTGCGTCGCCAAGGTCGGTTTTGTGGTAGACTTCTACAAAGCAGATATCTGGGTTGCCTTCGCGAGTTGCTTCTTGTTGATCTGCATAGAATCCTTGGATTGTGGCAGGCCAACCTAGCTCTTCTTTTATGACTGCAGAGACTGTTTGAGCAACAGCTTCTACCTTTCCGGCTGGACCACTTATTTTTATAAAAGACATATTATCACCCCCTCTCGTGTTTTGTCTTTTTCGGGCAAGGTAGGTGCAATATACCAATTTTCCTTTACACACGCAAGCTTCATTGAGTTTTTTCGATTTTTGTTTTTAAGATAAAGGCAAATAGTCGTAAAAGAAAAAGCTTCTTTACCAAATTTAACTTTATTAAACATAGAGAGAACGCCTGAACAGTGGCATGAATTATATCCTGATTTATCTTTAGAGGTTATTAAGGGAATTATTGCCCAATATGATGACCATCCTGTCAGAGATTTACTTTCTGCTCTATTGAAGGAGATTTATTAGCAGAACAATTGGGCGTTTTTAGGGGTTAAAGGAGAAACTCTACAAAGCCACCTGGGCTTTTTCAAGGGTGGTGATTCTTTCTTCGTGGTTGAAGAGAACTCCTTGATTATTATCGATTTTTTCAGTGAGTTTATCCAGGTAAGGAACAAGGCAGACTTGGAAAAAGTTGTTTGTTTCAGAAATTATTTCCTCTTTTAGTTTTTCTAGCTTTTTATCGAGCCTTTTTTCTAAGGCGATTAATTTTT
>Ga0180437_10004939_pt1 | contig 18602 bp, 16 predicted proteins | sample SS_ome_4_FD_132410 | JGI IMG/M metagenome (GOLD analysis project Ga0180437, IMG submission 132410) | Hypersaline lake sediment archaeal communities from the Salton Sea, California, USA - SS_3_D_1 metaG | ecosystem: Environmental > Aquatic > Non-marine Saline and Alkaline > Hypersaline >... | reverse complement strand
CAACCACCAATCGATGGTTTGAAAATCTGGATGCCATTTGGATCGCCATCAAAAAAACTGCACATTCATGGTCTCCCAAGAAAATTCGCCGCTTGTGTAACATTTTTTAATGCTTTTATATTAATAGCCAATTTTTTTGAGAAAGTATATCATTTTGTCTCAATCGACCGCCGGATCGATTAAGAAAACCGTCATATCGCTGGCATTCCCGCGGGTATCGGATTAAAATCTTTTTGAGGGTTGAACCGTATAATGAATATAGGAGGAGAACGAACATGAAAAAATTTCCGATTTGCCTTCTTTTAAGTCTTTTGGTTTTGGGCCCGCTGACTGCTACCGCTTATTCACAGGACGCCGCAGAGATTCTTGCCAAAGTCATCGAAGCTCAAGGAGGGAGGAAGGTTTTGGCGGGTATCAAAGATTCCACGTCGGCCGCGGATATGGAACTGATCACTATGGGGATAAGCGGAACCGGAACCATGTATAACAAAGAGCCGAACAAGATGCGGCTGGATATGGAATTTATGGGCATGCTGATGACGCAGGCCTTCGACGGAGAGACGGCTTGGCAGATCAATCCCCAGTCCGGAGGCGTCGAAGAGATGCCGGCAGAGCTCGCAGCGCTGATGCGGGACAGTTCGTATGGGAATTCGGCCCTGCTCGAACCCGAAAAGTACGGCATCACCTATAAATACCAGGGCAAGCAGAGCATCGATGGGAAGGATCATCTCGCTCTCGACCGGGTTCACTCGAGCGGCTATGTCATCACCTACTATGTCGATCCGGAAACCTATCTCATCTCGAGAACCAAACAAAAATCCTATGATGAGATGCTGGCCGAAGTCGAGGAGGTTACCGTCCTTTCGGATTATAAAAAAGTCGATGGGATCATGACGCCGCATACCATCACGGTGCTGCGGGACGGAGTCGAATTCATTACCCTGACTCTCACCTCCGTCGAATTCAACACCGGTCTGGAGGATTCCTTCTTCTTGATGAATAAATAGAGCCGCCGCGCACACCGGATCTTCTCAAATTATCGGGCCGAGCCTGATATCTCATCCCGCTCTTTCGGCCTCCGCTCCGGCACTCAGGCTGAGCTTGACTTTTGGGGCGGGTTTGTGGACTATTAACTTAAGAACAAATCGTTAGCGCTTGGATTTCATAAAAGGAGGAGGGAGATGCGTTTATCTACCAACCCAAAGACTTTCATTGGCATTTTTTGTATGGTTCTCGGCATTTTTCTTGTCTCGAGCCAATCCCCTGCCCAGGTTTCGGATGAGAGCCTCATCCAGGATTTGCACTGGCGCAGCATCGGCCCGGCCAACATGAGCGGCCGCATCTCCGATATCGAAGCCTTGGATGATGATTGGACGTTCGTGATCGTCGCTTCGGCTTCGGGGGGAGTATGGAAATCCACCAACGGGGGGACGACCTTCGAGCCGATCTTCGAGCGATACGGGTCGGCATCCATCGGGGATGTCGCGATCTTTCAGAAGAATCCCGATATCATCTGGGTGGGAACAGGCGAAGAGTGCTGCCGCAACAGCGCTGCGTGGGGTGACGGCATCTACAAATCCACCGACGGGGGAAAGACCTTCGCCCATATGGGGCTCAAGGACACCTACACCATCGGCACTGTCCTGACCCATCCTGCTGATCCGGATATCGCTTACGTCGCCTCACCCGGGTGTGTCTGGGGATATATCGGCGACAGGGGCCTGTTCAAGACCATCGACGGCGGAAAAACATGGAGGAAACTCACCCGGGGCCTGCCCGACGACGGAAAGACCGGCGCCATCGAAATGATCATGCATCCGGAAAATCCGGACATACTCTATGTGTCTTTTTGGCAGAGGCTGCGCCAGCCCTTCCGTTTCGACAGCGGAGGGCCCAACGGAGGTATCTTCAAGAGTTTGGACGGAGGCGAATCCTGGGTGAAATTGACCCGCGGCCTGCCGGAAGGGGATTCGGGCAAAATCGGTCTGGCCATATCGCGCAGCAATCCCATGGTGCTCATGGCATTCTATGAGCACGGCTTCCAACCCGCTCCTGGAGATCCCGATTACGACGACATGACGAAACTGGGTACCGGAGTCTATCGCTCCGAAGACGGCGGCGAGAGCTGGCGCTGCATGAACCGTTACAACAACCGCCCGTTTTACTACAGCCATGTGTGGATCAATCCCTTTGATGACCGACTGATATATTTAGTGGCGGGAAGCTTTCAATACTCCACCGACGGCGGCAAGACCCTGCAACGATTCCCCGGACGAGGCATTCACGGCGACTATCATGCCCTCTGGCTCGATCCCCATAACAAAGACCGTTTTTATGTCGGTAACGACGGGGGTGCCTATCTTACCCATGATCATGGAGACAACTTCATTATGTTCGATAATTATGTGCTCAGCCAGGTCTACATGCTGGGCGTCGACATGCGGGAGCCGTACTACGTGTACTGCGGGCTTCAGGATAACGGGACCTGGGGAGGTCCCTCGGCTACGCGCGACCGTGCCATTTACACCGATTTTTGGTACTCCATCAGCGGAGGGGACGGATTCCACGTTCAGATCGATCCCACCGACTGGAGGACGGTGTATTCCGAACGGGATCCCATGGGGGCCGGAGGCATTATCTGGAGATCCAACGCCGAGACCCGGGAGACCGTTTCCATCCGGCCGCAGACCGGCGGAAATATCATGAACTATGAGGAATACATCACGCCCGAGATCGAGAAGATGCAGCTGGAGAAGGGCTGGGGGGCGCCGCCTCCTCCCGGGGCCGAGAACATCGACCTGAGAAGGGGAGCCGGCAGCGGGGCTTTCCGCTGGAACTGGAGCCAACCCCTAATCATATCGCCCCATAATCCGCACACCGTGTATGTGGGCGCCAATCACCTCTTTAAGACCGTAGACCGGGGAAACACCTGGTATCTCATCAGCCCGGACCTATCAAAAAACGATCCCTACAAAACCATCAAGGAATCCGGAGGCCTCACCAGCGACGCCGTTCCCGGCGGGGGGGCGGAGTACTACGGAACCATCGTCACCATCTCCGAATCCCCCCTGAAACCGGGCCTGATCTGGGTCGGAACCGATGACGGCAATGTGCAGATCACGCAAAACGGAGGAAAGTCCTGGACGAATGTCCGGTCCCGGATACGCGAGGTGCCGGAAGATCACTACGTCAGCCGGGTGGAGGCCTCTCATTTTGAAGAAGGTACGGCTTACGTGTCGTTCGATGGGCATGAGAATGCCTATTTCAGGCCCTGGGTCTTCACGACCCGGGATTATGGGAAGACCTGGAAAAACATCACCGCCAATCTCCCTCCCAGCCATCCCGTCTATGTCGTCCGGGAGGATCTGCACAATCCACAGCTTCTTTTTGTCGGGACCGAGTTTGCGGTGTTCTTCTCCCTGAATGGGGGCCGATCCTGGTCGACGCTCAACCTCAACCTGCCGACGGTTGCCGTCCATGATCTTGTTATCCACCCGCGTGACAACGATCTGATCGCAGGAACGCACGGCCTGGGAATCTGGATCATGGACGATATATCGGCCCTCCAGCAGGCCACGGAAGACGTCCTTTCATCGACCGCACATCTCTTCAGGAATCGAGACGCGGTCAGATGGTTCAGTGTCCGGACCGGCGGGAGCGGGGGGGCGCTCTACTTTGAGGGCGAAAATCCCCGTGGCGATGCCGGCATCAACTACTATCTCGGGGAGGCCGCTTCAGGCACCTTGCAGTTCGAAATCTCGGATATCACCGGGAATTTCAAACGGACCTATGCGGTCGAAGCCGAAACGGGTATCCATCGGCTGTTCTGGGATATGCGTTATGATCCGACTCCGGCGCAGTTGCAGGACTTCAAGGCCCAGCTGGATCGAAACATCGAAAGATTCTTGGGCCGGGCTTCGGGAAAGCAGTTCGACGAGTTGATGCAACTGCGAGACCGGCTCAAACAGGCGGGATCGGATCTAAGGCGCCTGGAAAACATCTGGAATCGCATGGTGGAACTATCCGGTTTCAGCCGGTTTTTCCGCCGGGGAGGCCCGCAGGGAACGCCGGTAAATCCCGGAGAGTATCGGATAAAAATGACCGTGAACGGCCAGACATATACCGGCGGTATCGCCATCCGCCCCGATCCACTGCGCGACTGAACCGAATATCATCCCCCGATTCATCGCAAGGGGTTATTTACAGGGGCTATACTTTTGTTCCATATTCTTAGCGTCTAATATAATTCATTCCATAAAACAAAGGATTGACAATGTCGGATAGGCGTAAGGACACTCGGGCTAACGAAGAAAACAAGGTAATTATCGAGTTCATATCCACTGCCGGAGGTTTCATCAATCAAAAGGAGGCTTATGCCCTGACCAAAGATATCTCGGTGGGGGGGGCAAAGATCGTCACGGACCGCTTTTTCCCGGTAGGGACTTTTTTCCGGGTCAATCTGTCGTTATCGAAATCTAAACAGACGCTGTCGTTGGAAGCAAGAGTGAAGTGGACTCGGAATATCTATGGCGAAGACCTTTATGAAACCGGAGTGGAATTCCTGCATGAAATTCCTGAAACCATGTTCACCTTGCTCAAGCATATATTTTCCCTCACCAAGGGAATCCCGACCATAGTCCGCAGCGAAGAATTGAGAATGTGATCAATTCGACTCCTGGGTCCTTATTCGGATCAACGAAAGCTTCTTCACCTCGTTTGCTTGATCTCGGTATAGATGATCTCCACCAAGCTGGGGCGGGGCGCCCGTCCCGGCTGAGTCGGCCTATCCTCCACCAAGAACACCGCTTTGATCTGTTCCAGAGATTTCCCTTCCTCGATCAAGGCTCTGATCTTCGCTTGCTTCTCTTCCAGGGCGTTCACGAATTCTTCGATATCGGAACGGCCTGCGGGCCGGCCATGCCCATGGAGGAAGACCTCGGCATCCAGTTCCAAGATGGAATTCAAGACCTCGACCAATCCGAATGAGTTGCCGTTCTTATGTTTGTGAATCAGGGGATCCCGGCCGATGAATAACAGGTCGCCGATAAACGCGACTTTATCCTGGGGGATGAAGATCACGGCATCTCCCTCCGTATGGGCGGGGCCAAAGTGCAGCATCTGCACGTTTAGGGAGCCGGAAATAATCTCGAGTCGGTGGGAAAAAGTGTGGCCCGTGCGGCGGCCTTCATCGTTTTGCGAACGGAATACCTCTCCCAGGTACTTGAGGCTGTTGCCGTGCACATACAGGTCGATGTCATCCGGGATTCCCGGAATCCCGTTGACATGATCCCCGTCGCTGTGGGTGATAAGCAGCTTGGTCACCGACAAGTCGGTGACATCCTTTGCGGCCTTCAACATGTCCCGTGCCGACTCCATGCTCATCTTGGCGTCTACGATCAGGGCCTCCGTGTCGGTGGCGATGAGCCCGGCATTGGCTCCGCTCCCCCCCCGTATTTCATAGACATGCTCCGTGATCTTGTGCATCTCGAGCGCAGCCGGCTGCTGCTGATATTGGGCCGGTCGGTCCTGCTGCCCTCCGAGCCAAAGGGGTGCAAGAACCAGGACGGTTGCCCGCAGAAAAACTGGTAATTTCTTGTTTTCAGGCATTATCTACTCCCTTAGGCGGCTAAATTGATGACGCCTACATCATAAGGAAAGGGAGAGGGAGATGTAAACAAAAAAATCTCCTGGGGATTTTTTAGGGAGTTATGCCGTATGTCGGCAACGAATGCCGTCGGCTCGGGCATGAGCTAGCGCGGCTTCAGACCGGACAGCAAATGGAAGAGCTTGACTTCCGACAACTTGGTCAGGATGTAAGCCATCTGCCAGGGCTTAAGAGGGGAGGTGACCACCTCGATCTTCCCGTGTTTGACGGCCTCGATGATGGCGCCCGCACTCCTGTCCGCTTCCACGTACGAGTAGGTGGTGCCGACTTCCCAGAGAGTATGACAGTCGGACGTCCCCACCAAAGGGAGGGCGTGGATTCGGGCCGTTTCCACGGCTTTCCGGTTGAAGTTGAGGCGTGCCGTATAGAAGTGGGAGAATTCCACGGCGTCGAAGAGCTCGATATGGTCGCGGAGGCGGCGTTTCAGGGATTTGGTTTGCGGAAAAAATGGATGCGGCGCCATGACCAGGCTTTGTGCGGTGGCCAGGTCGGAAATGTCCTCCAGCCTTCGCTCCGGTCGGTTATGAGGGAGGGCGGGATTGAGGATCACCACATGTTTACGCGACAGCGTGGCCTCCATACCCGGAATGAGGAGGATACCTCTCTCCCGGGCACAGTCGAGGATTTCCGCATTTTCGGTAATCGTGTCGTGGTTGGTGATCGCGATGGCATCGAATCCCAGCCGGGCGGCCTTCCGGATCAGAGTACAGGCATCATAATGCACGATGTCTTTGGGATCTTCGCGCGTATGGGTGTGGAGGTCGACCTTGAGTTTCGGCATGTTGACCCGGACAAAGATCCTAAGGATACTGAATCAAGCGAAGGCCGATTCAGGCGGATAAGGCCTCCGTGACCTTGCTTCCCATCTCGGCGGGGGATTTGCAGACCAGGACACCGGCCGCCTCCAAGGCGTCCATTTTCTCTTTGGCCGTACCCTTGCCGCCTGCGATGATGGCGCCCGCGTGTCCCATGCGCCGACCCGGCGGGGCCGTCTGGCCGGCGATGAAACTGACCACCGGTTTTGGAAACCGTTCGCGGATATAGGATGCAGCCTCCTCCTCTGCGGTTCCGCCGATCTCTCCGATAAGCACCACCGCTTCGGTCTCAGGGTCGTCCTTGAACATGTCCAGCAGCTCGATATACTTGAGGCCCACTATGGGGTCTCCGCCGATTCCGATGGCGGTGGACTGGCCGAAGCCTTGCAGCGAAACCTGCTGGACCGCTTCGTAGGTCAAGGTTCCGGAACGGGAAATGATTCCGATGGACCCTCGGGTGTGGATATGGCCCGGCATGATCCCGATCTTGCACTTCCCCGGTGATATGATCCCCGGAGTGTTCGGACCGATCATGTGGGTTCCTTTAGCCATCAGCAGCTGTTTGACCTTGATCATATCAAAGGTGGGAATCCCTTCGGTGATGCACACCACCAGGTCCACTCCGGCGTCAGCCGCTTCCATGATGGCGTCACCCGCAAAATAGGGCGGCACGAATATGGCGGCGGCGTTGGCGCCTTCCTTCTGGACCGCCTCTTCCACGGTGTTGAAGACCGGGACGTTCAGATGGGTCTGACCGCCTTTCCCGGGAGTCACTCCGGCCACCACTTGGGTGCCGTATTCCAGCATCCGCTCGGTGTGGAAGGTGCCTTCTCCCCCCGTGATACCCTGTACCACCACCCGTGTGTTTTCATCTATCAGAATGCTCATACTCGACTCCTTATTGGCGGGCCAGCGGCACGACTTTTTCCGCCGCTTCCTTCATGCTGGAGGCGGCATAAAAAGCCAGGCCGGAATTTTCCAGGATCTGTTTGCCCTGTTCCACGTTGGTGCCTTCCAGTCTCACCACGATGGGAATGTCCAGTTTCAACTCTTCAGCAGCCTTGACGATACCGTTGGCCACCAGGTCGCAGCGTACGATGCCTCCGAAGATGTTGATCAGAGCGGCTTTCACATCCTGATCGGACACCAGGATCCTGAAGGCGTTCTTGACGGCCTCTTCCGAGACTCCGCCGCCTACGTCCAAAAAGTTGGCCGGCATGCCGCCTGAATGCATGATGATGTCCATGGTGGCCATGGCCAGGCCGGCGCCGTTGACCATGCAGCCCACGCTGCCGTCCAGTTTGATGTAGTTGAGGTCGAACTTCGAGGCCTCGACTTCCAAGGGCTCTTCCTCATCCAGGTCCCTCATCTCGGCTATGTCGGGGTGACGCTTGAGGGCGTTGTCATCGAAATTCATCTTGGCGTCCAGCGCCAAGACGTCGCCCTGTTTGGTGATCAAGAGCGGATTGATCTCCGCCAGCGATGCGTCCGACGCCTCAAATGATCTATACAGCGCGAGCAGGAATTTGACCGCCTGTTTGAATGTGTCATCCCTCAGGCCCAGCTTGAAAGCCAGCTTGCGAGCCTGGTAAACGCCGAATCCTGTTGAGGGGTGGATGTATTCTTTGAATATCAACTCAGGAGTCTCGGCCGCCACTTTCTCGATCTCCACGCCCCCTTCCGAGGAAGCCATCACGACCGGCGCTTCTTGGGCGCGGTCGATCACGATCCCGAGGTAAAGCTCCCGGTCGATATCCAAGGCTTCCTCCACCAGGACCCGTTTGACCAGCTTGCCTTCGGGTCCGGTCTGGTGGGTTACCAATGTCATACCGAGGATCTCTTCGGCCCGCCTTTCCGCATCTTCGGGAGAGGCCGCCAGCTTGACTCCTCCGCCCTTGCCTCGCCCGCCGGCATGGATCTGTGCCTTAACGACAACCCGCGGCCCGATCTTTAAGGCGATCTCCCGGGCTCGATGGGGGGTTTCAGCCACCTCTCCGCGCGGGATGCGGACTCCGAACCTGCTGAGGATTTGTTTGGCTTGGAACTCGTGAATCTTCATGGGCTAAGTCCTTTTATTGAGATGAATGAACCAAAGAAAGCCGGATACATTCCATCGGGAAACCGGGAGAAAAGGGCAGCGGCCCCTCCTGGTACGGGAGGGGCCGTGCACGCCTGGTTTCCTTTGTCCTGATCCCGGCTAGTCTTTTATCTGGTACTTTTTCTTTCCCTCTTCATAGAGGTCCCCGCCGTACATGTCATTGATGACGATGCAGGGAAAATTCACCACCTTGATGCGGCGGATGGCCTCCGGGCCTAATTCCGGGTAGGCGATCACCTCAGCTTCCACGATGCTCTTGGAGATCAGAGCGCCGGCGCCGCCGACGGCTGCCAAATAGACGCCTTTATGCGTCTTCAGCGATTCTTTGACCTCCTCGCTGCGCTTGCCCTTGCCTATGGTGCCTTTCAGCCCCAGTCGGTGGAGCGTGGGTGCAAACGAGTCCATCCGGTAGCTGGTGGTGGGGCCGGCCGAGCCGATGACCTTACCCGGCCGAGCCGGGGTGGGGCCGACATAGTAAATGATGTGGCCCTTGACGTCGATAGGCAGATCTTTGCCCTGCTCTACCAGATCGATCAGCTTTTTATGGGCGGAGTCGCGGCCGGTAAAGAGGTAACCCGTGATGTATACCGTATCGCCCGCTCTCAGTTCCGATATGACGTCATCCGAGACCGGTGTCGTGATCCTGTGTTCAGCCATGGTGCTAGCCCTAGGTTGAGATCCAGGAACCCGGGTCAATAACCCTGGGCTTTACATTCGCCGACGGTTTTCTCGACAGCTTGTACGGTTGTCGCCAGCAGGGCTTTTTCCTCGTCGGTGAGCTCGATCTCGAATATCTTCTCCATCCCCTTGGCCGTGATCAAACAGGGCACGCCTATGAACAGACCCTGGATGCCGTATTCCCCCTCGCAGAGGGCGGCACAGGGCAGGACCCGCTTTTTGTCCTTGAGATAAGATTCGGCGATGACGATGGCACTCCAGGCCGGGCTGAAGAAGGCCGAGCCCTTGCCGAAGAGTTGGACGATCTCGGTGCCGGCTTTCCGAGTCCGGTCCACCACACGGTCGATCAGATCCTGGTCCGCAATCTCGGTCAGAGGAACGCCGCCGACAGTAGTCAGGCGGGGGAGTGGTACCATGGTGGGGCCGTGCCCTCCGAGGACGGTACCGGCGATATCAGCCACCGATACGCCCAGTTCCATGGACAGGAAAGCCCGATACCGGGCCGTGTCCAGAGTGCCGGCCATGCCGATGACCTGGTGCTTGGGGAATCCGGTCACTTTTTGGAAGCAGTAAACCATGGCATCCAGGGGATTTGTCAGCACGATACAGAAGGCATCGGGAGCGTTTTCCATGATGCCCTTGGCCACCGCGTCGATGATCTGGATGTTGGTGTTGAGCAGATCTTCCCGGGTCATGCCCGCTTGACGGGGCTTTCCGGCCGTAATGATGCATACATCGGCTCCGGCGATGTCCTTATAATCCGAGGTCCCGGAGATGTTGGCATCATAGTTTCCGTGGGGAGCCATCTCCATCAGATCCAGGGCTTTGCCTTTGACCGGATTCACATAATCCTCGATGTCCAGCACAACGATGTCGCCCATTTCTTTCTGAGCAGCGAGCATGGCGAGGATCTGGCCGATCTGGCCTCCTCCGATGAGAGCGATTTTTTTCCTCATGATTTCCTCCTTTGCGATTCCATAATTATGATGATGAGATCCACTAGGCCTTCATGGCCGCTTCCTGAAAGGCGTTCCAGCGCTCTTCCAGTTTCGGATCCATTATGGTGTCCATGATATACTGGGCGTATTCGGCGCCCGTCGCTCCGGTGTCGCGTCCGGTCATGACGTACTTTTTCTCGAAATTGCCGCAGATATCGATGGCCATTTCCAGTTTTTGGTAGCGGTCGGTGTAACCGAGATGATTGATGAGCAGAGAGGCGGCCTTAATCATGCTGCCGGGATCCGCGTATTTGGCGCGCCCTTCCTTGACCATGCGGGGTGCGGATCCGTGGATGGCCTCGAACATGGAATAGCGCTTGCCGATGTTGGCGCTGCCGGCGGTTCCCACGCCTCCCTGAAACTCTGCCGCCTCGTCGGTAAGGATATCGCCGTACAGATTGGGGAGTACGATGACCTTGAATTGGCGCCGGCGCTTCTCGTCGACCAGCTTGGCGGTCATGATGTCGATGTACCAGTCATCCGCCTCGATTTCCGGATATTCTTGGGCGATGCGGTAGCCGGTATCCAAGAACAGGCCGTCCGAGGTCTTGACTACATTGGCCTTGGTCACGATGGTGACCTTGTTGATGTTGTTCTTTCTGGCATGTTCAAATGCCAGACGTATGATGCGCTCCGCACCCTGCTTGGTGATGACCTTGAAGTCGAAGGCCAGATCTTCGGTAGCCAGGAGTCCTCGGCTGCCCATGATATAGGCTCCCTCGGTGTTTTCCCGGAAAAAGGTCCAATCGATGCCTAATTTGGGGACCCGGACCGGGCGCACATTGGCGAACAGATCGAGATACCTCCGCATGGAAACGTTGCAGCTCTCCAGGTTGGGCCAGGGATCGCCTTTGCGGGGTGTCGTGGTCGGACCTTTGAGAGTGACATGACATTTTTTGATCTCCGCAAGGACATCGTCAGGGATCGATTTCATGTGAGCGGACCGGTTCTCGATCGTGAGGCCCTCGATGTCGCGGATTTCGATCTTGCCGCTCTTGATCTCATCGTCCAGCAGGAACTCCATGATCTTGCGTGCTTCCGCCGCGATAAAGGGGCCGATGCCGTCTCCTCCCAGGATGCCGATGATAACCGGCTTCACCTGCGAATAATCGATCCATTCGACGGGTTTTTTCATTTCTTCCACGCGTTCGAGCTGTTCTTCCACAATCTGGCCGAAGTGCTCTTTGGCCTTTTCAATCACAGCATTATCCATAATGATTCCTCCCTCTGAATATGAATTTGATGACTTGATCCATAAAAATTTGAAAGAGAATCTTATAACTTTTTGCCGTCAAAATCAACCGACTTCAAAAAAAATACCCGACTCAGCAGATTCGACCGGTGGAACTCAAGCCGTTTGATGGAGTCTCCGTATTTCATACAAAATAAATAAGATATATAGACATTAGCAGCACATGAGGGTGGAATCTTTGCGTGCTCCTCAACGGATCGTCTCTGGGTTGGAGCCGGGCCGGAGAAAAGAGGGGCCGAGGTTTGAACTTTTACGTGGACTGTTATATCATCCCTTCCTGATCGAAATTTAGAATTCGTGCCGGGAGACGATAAAGATGCTGGATGATTATTTTACGCATGAACTTGAGCGAAAAGAGTTGGGGATACCCCCTCTGCCGCTGTCGCCGGAACAGGCCGCGGAGATCTGTCGGCGGTTGGAAGATCCGCAGGATGGGCAACATGAACTGCTTTTGAGACTTCTTCGGGAACGGGTATCTCCCGGAGTGGACCCGGCCGCCAGGGTGAAAGCCGAATGGCTGCACAAGATCGCTGTCGGGGATGGGACCGCGCCGGTCATTACGTCCCGAGAAGCGGTGGCGCTGCTGGGGACCATGCTGGGTGGGTACAACGTGGAGCCGCTGCTGCAGCTTCTGGATGACGGAGAGTTGGGTGAGGCCGCCGCCGAAGCGCTCAAACACACGACGCTGGTGTACGGGGCCTTTGAGGAGGTGGTGTCTAAGGCCAAAGCCAATCCACTGGCCGCAGGGGTTCTGGATTCCTGGGCTCACGGGGAATGGTTCCTTTCCCGGCCTGAATTTCCGTCGCGCCAGGAGCTTGTCGTCTACAAGGTCGACGGCGAGACCAATACGGACGACCTTTCCCCCGCTAAGCATGCATGGAGCCGTCCGGACATCCCTTTACACGCTTTATCCATGGGGGAAACGCGTTTTCCGGATGGGATCGCCGCCATCCGGGAATTTCGGGATCAGGGGCTAAAGGTCGTGTTCGTGGGCGATGTGGTGGGGACCGGCTCTTCCCGGAAGTCCGCCACCAATTCTCTGCTGTGGCATATCGGCGAGGACATCCCTTATGTCCCCAATAAACGCCGGGCCGGAGTGGTCATCGGCGGGCTTATTGCCCCTATCTTCTTCAATACTGTGGAGGATTCCGGCGGGCTTCCTCTGTTGTGCGATGTTTCCCGTATCAAAACCGGCGACAGGATTCTCCTGGATACCGAGGAAGGTTTGATTTTGGGAGAAAAAGGGGAGCGGCTGGCGACCTTCGATTTGCAGCCGGTCACACTCAAGGACGAGTATCGAGCCGGAGGACGGTTGTTCCTGATCATCGGCCGGACTCTGACCAATCGGGCGCGTCAGGTGCTGGGCCTGCCGCCTGCGGAATTTTTCACACCGGTCAAAAATCCGGTACCCCGGGAAAAGCAGGAATACAGCCTGGCTCAGAAGATCGTGGGGCGTGCCTGTGGAAAGCCGGGTATCCTTCCCGGTTCTGCGGCCGAGCCCAAGATGACCACCGTAGGCTCGCAGGATACCACCGGCCCCATGACTGCCGATGAGCTAAAAGAACTCGCCTGCCTGGAGTTCCATTCCGATTTGTTCATGCAGTCCTTTTGTCATACTGCGGCCTATCCCAAGCCGGCGGATGTGCGGATGCACACCTCACTGGCCCGGTTTGTCGTCGAGCGCAAGGGCCTGGCGCTCAGACCCGGAGACGGGGTCATTCACTCCTGGCTCAATCGGTTGTTGATCCCCGACACCATGGGGACCGCCGGTGACTCCCACACCCGTTTCCCCATCGGACTCAGCTTCCCCGCCGGCTCCGGCCTGATTGCCTTTGCCGGAGCACTGGGTTTTATGCCGCTGGACATGCCGGAATCGGTGCTGGTGAGGTTCTCGGGTTCTCTCAATCCGGGGATCACCCTTCGTGACGTGGTCAACGCCGTGCCGTACTTCGCCATTCGGCAGGGACTTCTCACCGTCGCCAAGGAGGGCAAAAAAAACGTCTTCAACGGTCGTATCTTGGAGATGGAGGGCCTTCCCGAGATCACGGTGGAGCAAGCCTACGAGCTGACCGATGCGACCGCCGAACGGTCGGCGGCCGGCGGGGTGATCGCCTTGAGCGAAGAGAGCGTTGCCGCATTTCTGCGCAGCAATATCGCGTTGATGCAAAGGATGATCGAAGATGGCTATCAGGATGCCGATGCACTCAAACGACGCATCGAAGCCTGTCGGGAGTGGCTGGCGAAACCTGTGCTCCTGCGCCGCGACGCGCATCCGGAATACGCGGCGGTGCTGGACATAGACCTGGCGGAGATTTCCGAGCCGATCGTGGCGTGTCCCAATGACCCGGACGATGTGAAAAGGCTGTCCGAAGTGGCGGGTGATCGGATCGATGAGGTCTTCATCGGATCCTGCATGACGAACATCGGGCACTTTCGGGCGGTAGGCAGGGTGTTCGAAGGAGCGGGATATTTAAACACCCGCGTTTGGCTGACCCCTCCCACTAAAATGGATCGGGTTCAACTGAAGAGCGAGGGCTACTATGCGCTCTTCTCGGCGGCCGGTGCGCGCACGGAGATCCCGGGATGCTCTCTATGCATGGGAAATCAGGCGAGGGTCCGTCCCGGAGCGACCGTCATTTCCACCTCTACTCGGAATTTCGACAATCGCATGGGCGACGGCGCCCGTGTGTATCTTGGTTCCGCCGAGTTGGCCGCAACCGCAGCACTTTCCGGGCGGTTGCCGGAACCGGAGGTCTATTTGCGCGTCTTCCAGGAGAAGATTTGGCCGGCCAGGGATGAAATCTACCGCTATCATCAGTTCGATGAGCTCGATACGGTTCCCATGGATTACGGGAGGAATCCCGCCTCTTCCCTATAGGAGGTGAGGCGGGGAAGGAGCCATCGAATGATGGAAAAACGCATACGGGTCCTGATCGCCAAACCCGGCCTGGATGGACATGACCGGGGCGCCAAGATCATTTGCCGCGCCCTGCGTGATGCCGGAATGGAGGTGATCTACACCGGGCTGCGACGCACTCCGGAGGAGATCGTAGAGGCGGCGATTCAAGAGGATGTGGATCTGATCGGTCTGAGTCTGCTCTCCGGGGCTCACAACGCGCTATTTCCGAAGGTCATGGAGCTGCTTCGACAAAAGGGAGGAGGCGATATCCAGGTCATTGCCGGGGGGATCATCCCCGAAAAGGATATCTCGGCGCTTAAGGCCGCCGGCATCGCCGAGGTTTTCCCTCCGGGTTCTTCCACCCTGGACATCATCGCCTGGATCAATCGCCATTTGGAAAGCCGGTCCAAAATCAGTCCTTGACATGCAGGGCCGATTTTGATACCTATGGAGTCATCGTGAAGAAAAAGGACAAGTATTTTTCTATCTTTATCATTCCTCATCACCGGGGAAATCAGCGCACCGTCTCCATCTCGCGGCGCACATTTAAAATCATGCGCGTGGCCGTACCCGCGACTTTCCTCCTTTTGACGGCTTTTCTGATCGACTATTTCATGATGAACGGGACCCGACGAAGCTACCAGCAATTACGGCGGGACTATGCTCGACAAGAAAGCGTCCTGTCCGACTATCGTGATGCCATCGGCAATCTAGAGGCCAGCATTCAGGAATTCGATGCCTACCGCACGAAACTTAATATCATGGCCGGTCTTCGGGCCGAGGAATCATTGGAGGGAGAGCCCGGCGTGGGAGGACCGGACGAAGGGCAGCTGACCGTTGAGCCAGGCTTCGATCCAGGATTATCGCGCCTGGAGAATATCGACTCACGCGCCGAAGGTATCGAGAACAATCTGGTGTCACTTGCGGAATATTTTCAGGATCAGAATGAAATGCTGGCCCAGACACCCAGCATCATTCCGACCAAAGGATTTATGTCATCCGGCTTCAAATACCGCAACGATCCGTTCACGGGCGAATGGACCTTTCATCCCGGTCTGGATATCGCCACCCAACATGGGAATCCGATCTTGGCCACGGCGGATGGAATCGTCATCTCCACCAAAACCGAGACCAGGGGCGGAAAGACCGTTAAGATCAGTCACCCCCGGACGGGCTGGGTTACGGTCTACTGTCACCTCAGCAAGTTCATGGTCAAATCGGGCCAAAGGGTCAAACGAGGAGAGACCATAGGTCTGGTGGGCCGCACCGGCCGGGCCCGGGCGCCGCACGTGCATTACGAGGTCCGGCGGGACGGAAAACGATACAATCCCTGGAATTTCATCCTCGACCACTGATTCGGGCCGATGATTTAAAGGTCCGCTCCCCCGCGCATTCTTCGTCTTATCTCGGGGTAATGTCCTTCCGTCGCTGAGTCCTTCATCAGGTGCGATCGAAGACTAATCCGCGTCGTTGTTGAACCGCTGTCCGGGGTTGAGTCGAGCTCCCAACGCAAAAGAGTGCGCGGGCATGGCCGGTTTGTTCTCGGGCTGCAGCTTAAGGATCCGGTATATCTGTCCGTCTCCGCAGCAGACATCAAGGCCCTCAGGACCTGCCGCCTGAATCTCTCCGGGATCGCCGCTCAGACATCTGTTTTCCTCGAGCCATCGACCGGCGAGGATTTTTATGCGCTGCCGGTTCAAAAAGGTGAACGCTGAGGGCCAGGATTGGAAGGCACGTATTTGACGATCGATGTTTTCCGCGGAGCCGGTCCAATCGATCCGGCCGTCCTCTTTTTTTAATAACGGGGCGTAACTGGCCGAGTCATGGTCCTGAGCCACCGCTTTCAGTGTGTGGATCCTTCCGATCGTTTCAACCAGCAGCTCCGCGCCCAAATCCGCCAAGCGGGACTCCAGTTGACATGCGTTTTCCTCCGGAAAGATCGGCAGCGGGCGTTGCGTGAGGATGGGTCCCTCATCCATTTTTTCATTCAGCTCGAAGATGGTGACACCGGTCTCGATTTCTCCCTTAAGCAATGCCCACTGGACAGGTGCCGCACCACGGTAGCGGGGAAGTAAGGAAAAGTGCAGGTTGATGGAATTGAAGCGCGGGAGATAGATGATGGACGCGGGGATGATTTGACCGTAGGCCACCACCACGTTGATATCGGGGGGGGACGTTTCCAGAACCTTCAGTACCTCCGGATCCCTTCGGACGCGCCCGGGCTGGAGAACAGGGATGTCCCGTTCCAAACTGAAGCGCTTGACCGGAGATGGGCGGAGCCGCCTTCCTCGTCCGGCCGGCCGGTCGGGCTGAGTGATAGCGAGCTGGACGATATGGCCGGCGTCGAGGATTCTCTCCAAGCAGAGGCGGGCGGTTTCCGGGCTTCCCAGGAAGACTATATTCACGGGATCTCTTCAGCTTGACGCTGCTTTTTGAATTTTTTTTTGATCAGCCGCTGCTTAAGGGGAGAGAGATGCTCGATGAAAAGTTTTCCGTTGAGGTGGTCGACCTCGTGGCAGAAAACCCGTGCCAGCAGGCCCTCCGCTTCGATGATCAAATCCTTGCCCTCCATGGTGACGGCCTTGAGGACCACACGCTGGGGGCGGGCCACCTTTTCATTGATCTCAGGGACCGACAGGCAGCCCTCTTCCATGAGGATCTCACCCTCCTCCTCGATGATCTCAGGATTTATCAGCACGATGAGCTGATCGTCCTTCTCTCCTACTGAAAGGTCTATGGTGATGAGCCGCAGGCTGTGGTTGACCTGGGGGGCGGCCAGGCCGATGCCGGGTGCGGCGTGCATGGTGCGCGCCATGTTTTTCGCCAGATGAACCAGCTCCGGCGTGATATCGGTCACGGGCTCGGCCTTTTGTTTCAGGACCGGACAGCCGTAGGTCATGATTTCCAGGACAGTAAGGTCGGAATCGATCACATTTTCCATCTCATATATTTTATTCCAAAACCGAGGATTCTTCAAACCGGAACCTCAATTGGACGGCATCTCCAAATCCCTGTTGAAGCAGAGAACCCCTCTTCTCCTTATCTCCTCGACCGGCCTCTGAATTCTTCATGATGGAATTCTATGCCTTTATCCAATATGTCAGGACAGGTGCGTGGCTTGATCAAAGCGGCGGCCGGTCGCTCCTGGTCTGAGAGGCTGCCGGGAGCAGGGCGCTTAAACCTGGATTGAGACTCTATTTCTTCTTGAATACGATGAATCGGTTCTTCTCCAAGGTCCGCAGGAACCGGGAAATGCGCTCGTACAGCGGTTCCACTGCATCTCCGAATTCCCTCTTTTGCAGCTCGGCGATGGCCTGGATGGACCGTTGGCCATCACATCGGAGCCAGAAGGCACTGCCGATCTCGTCCAACCGGATCTTGTAATGCGGCTTTCTAATCCGGGGCAACAGGTGGCGCGCCAGGAAGGCATTCTTGATCTTGGGTTTGAGCAGGATCACTCGTCCCGTTTCGTCGGATTCCCAGGTGAGATTTTGCACCGGGACCAAGTCGAGCAGATTGACCTCGCCGGGAGGCGCCGCTTTTGTTTTCACAGATTTCAGAGTCGGGCGCGGTCCGGCCTCATTCTGTTACTGCATCAGGAGGCTTGCCGTATTCTCCGGAGACGACCATTTTCTTGTATGGAAAATAAATCAGGATGAAGCCTAACATTAGGAACACACCGATCGCCAGCCAGGGAGCCAGCCAGGGAATGAGCAGGAATTGCGGCAGTTCGAGGTTGGCCCCCTTCAAACCGGCGGTGATGATTCCCATTATGGCCTGACCTGCAATCAATCCGGAGGCCAGCAGCAGTCCGATGTTCTCCACGGTCTCTCTGCCTTTGGGTGTGACCCCTTTTTTGGAGGCCCGGCTGTCGAGGTACCATTTGATGACTCCGCCGAAGAAGATACAGGCTGTGGCTCGGAAGGGGAGGTACATACCCACTGCGATGATCATAGGGGAGGGCGATCCGATCAGGATGAGGGCGACGGCCAACAGCATCCCTGCGATCACCAGCGGCCAAGCCATCTCTCCTCCTACGATACCTTGTGACATCATGGCCATCAGGTTGGCTTGCGGCGCGGGCAGGGCATCGCTCCCAATACGCATGGTGTTATGCAGAAGCTGCAGCGAAAATGTCAGCGTCAGGGCCGCCGCCACGACACCGATCAGCCCTCCGATCTGCATTCGCCAGGGAGT